>Ga0209636_10004194_pt1 | contig 14692 bp, 10 predicted proteins | sample DeeMarSWOR152_54_FD_187464 | JGI IMG/M metagenome (GOLD analysis project Ga0209636, IMG submission 187464) | Marine sediment microbial communities from White Oak River estuary, North Carolina - WOR-1-52-54 (SPAdes) (version 2) | ecosystem: Environmental > Aquatic > Marine > Intertidal zone >...
CCGTCAAGGAGTATGACCACATCTTTGCCCATTTCTACTAGCCTTTTGGCTCTCTCTAATGCTAATTCCGCTACCCGAGTCTGGCTTTCTACCGGTTCATCGAAGGTGGCAGCAATAACCTCGGCCTTAACTGACCTCTTCATATCGGTGACCTCTTCAGGCCTTTCTCCAATAAGGCAAACCATGAGGTGAATATCATTGTAGTTGGTGGTTACGGCGTTGGCAATTTTTTGAAGAAGCACAGTCTTGCCTGCCTTGGGTGGTGATACAATAAGCCCTCTTTGCCCCCGGCCGATAGGTGCCACCAGGTTGATTAGACGGGTGGATATCTCGTCTGACGTTGTTTCCAGATTGATGAGCTTGTTAGCGAAGGTGGGCGTCAACGAACCAAAATTGCGGCGCGTCCTTGCTAGTTCAGGGTCAAGTCCATTGATACTCTCTACTCGAAGTAAGCTATAGTATTTCTCGCCTTCTTTAGGAGGTCTAGCCTGGCCACAAACAGCATCGCCGTCTCTTAAGTTGAAACGGCGGATCTGGGAATTTGATACATAGACATCATTAGCACCACGCCGGAAAGTATCCTGTCGTAGGAAGCCGTAGCCCTCGCTGATGGTTTCCAGGACGCCTGTTATAAAAATATTTCCCTGCTGTTGTGCTTCCGCTTGCAGGATGCGGTGGATAAGCTCGGGCTTCTTCAAAGCAGAGTAGCCGATGATGCCACACTCCTTAGCTATCGCTTCCAGCTCATCCCGATTTTTGCTTTCTAGTTCAACCATAGTTGACATGATGACCTCTTTCTAAATTCTTTCCTTTTTATATTTTATACCTATGGTTTTGTGGGAGCTTTTACAATAATTCTTCTCTCTCCCATCACCTTCTTCCAGTCATTCCTAAAACGCTCAATGCCGATATCTGTCAGGGGGTGCCGTATCATTTGTAGCAACACTTCATATGGCACTGTGGCAATATGGGCACCGACCTTAGCTGCTATGAAACAATGTTGAGGATGTCTGATGCTGGCCGCGATAACCTGAGTGGGTAGTTGATAATAATCGAGGTATTCCACAATGTCAGCCACCACTTTCATACCATCCTCGCCAATATCATCCAATCTGCCCACAAAAGGGCTCACAAAAGTGGCCCCTGCTGCTGCCCCCAGCACAGCCTGGTTCAAGGTGAAGCATAAAGTGAAATTCACCTTTATATTTTCCCTGGCCAGCACCGAGGTGGCCTCTACTCCTTCAAGGCTAGCAGGTATCTTAACCACAATGTTCTCCGCCCATTTGGCTATTTCTCTGGCTTCAGCTACCATTGATTGAACATCCTGGCCCAGTACTTCAGTGGATACCGGTCCAGGAACAATGGAACAAATTTTCCGGACCAACCTTCGATAATCAACCTTGCCTTCTCTCGATACAAGGCTAGGGTTAGTAGTTACCCCTGTAACCACCCCTAGTCTCACCCCATGGCGAATATGCTCTACATTGGCAGTATCTAAAAATATCCTCATCTTCTTAATTTAAAGGTAAGCTTGTTTGAGCACCTTCAACAAGCGTTTCCTTGGCTGCCCCAACAAATCCTGAGAATAGCGGGTGAGGAGAATCGGGGCGAGATTTGAACTCGGGGTGAAATTGGCAGGCAAGCATCCAGGGATGTTCTCGTAATTCAGCAATTTCCACTAACCTCCCATCCGGGGATAACCCAGAGGGTACAAGACCGGCTTCCTCCAATGGCTGGCGGAAATGATTGTTAAACTCATAACGATGGCGATGCCTTTCGTAGACTACTTCGGTGCCATAGGCACGAGCTGCTATTGTTCCCGCTACCAGATGACAGGGATAAGTCCCGAGCCTCATAGTCCCTCCCTTTTGCTCCACGCCCTGCTGTTCAGGGAGGAGGTCGATAACTGGATAAGCACTACTAGCATCAAACTCAGCGGAATTTACTTTGTCAGTATGAAAAACATGACGACCAAGTTCGATGACCATAATGTGCATCCCCAGACATAAACCCAAGTAAGGAATTGCCCTCTCTCGAGCAAATTTAGCAGCTTTTACCATACCTTCAATTCCTCGATAACCAAAACCACCAGGAACAATTATCCCCTGAACCTGCCCAAGCTTCTCATCAGCCATACCATCCAATTGCTCTGAATCCAACCACTCCATTTTCACTGCGCGGTTGTGAGCTAACGCTGCATGGCACAATGCTTCGCGCACGGAGTAATACGCATCTCGAAGTCCTACGTATTTGCCTACCAACCCAATAATTACGGGCTCTTTAGGAGCTTTCAGCCTGGCTACCATGTCCTGCCATTCTTCTAGATTGCTCTTCCTAGCCCTTAATCCCAATCGGCGAACTATGAATTCTCCTAAGCCGGCATCCTCAAGCAGTAGGGGTACCTCATAAATGGTTTCGCTAGTAACTAAGGGAATAACCGCCTCTTTATCTACATCGCAAAATAGCGATATTTTGTCCTTTATCCCTCCCGATATTTCCTTATCGCTGCGACATAATATAACATCAGGCTGAATACCAATTCTCCTTAGCTCGTTGACACTGTGTTGAGTGGGCTTGGTCTTTAGCTCATCAGTGGCAGCGATGTGTGGCAAAAAGGTGACATGAATATATAGCACATTATCTCTGCCTTCATCCTTTCTCATTTGCCTTATGGCTTCGAGAAAGGGTTGTCCTTCAATATCCCCCACAGTGCCGCCAACTTCAACAATAATTACCTCAGCCCGAGATATTTCGGCTACTTTCCTTATCCTGCTCTTTATTTCATTGGTTACGTGGGGAACCACCTGAATTGTGCCTCCCAGAAAATCTCCGCGCCTCTCCTGAGCAATGACCCAAGAATATACTTGACCCGAAGTGACGTTAGAAGCTTGGGTTAGCTCCACTCCAATAAATCTCTCATAATGTCCTAAATCTAGATCAGTCTCGGCACCATCTTGAGTCACAAACACTTCACCATGTTGGTAAGGGGACATCGTCCCCGGGTCAACATTCAGGTAAGGATCAAGCTTTTGCACAGAGACAGATATGCCACGGCTTTTCAATATTTTGCCGATAGACGCTACCGAAATTCCCTTGCCTACAGAACTAACTACGCCGCCAGTAATGAAAATATACTTACTCACTGCTTATTACAAGAGCATAGAGAAAACCAAATCTTGTAGGTCGATCCTAAAAGGCGAAGCAAACCTGAGTTTCTTTTCATTATAAAAAGTCGGTGTCTAAATTGTCAAGTCTATGCCCTCGTTCATATGATTAGTAACACTTCTTTTTTGTCATTGCGAGGAACGAGATTCCTCGCTTACGCTTCGGAACAGGCTCCGCAATCCCTCCTTCTGTCTTTGCGAGGAGCCGAAGGCAACGAAGCAATCCCCGTGGAGGGTATGGGATCGCCACGCCCCGACAGGTCGGGACTCGCAATGACACAGGAGGTTATTACCCAACGTTACGAACATATGAAGTGTCACCCATCTATCTGAACAAACTCCCTACGACTAGCTTGTAGGATGCCAGAAATCTTTGATTACCCCCTCTTTTTTCAATTCTTCGATTTGCTCGTCAGAATATCCCAGCCTCTTCAGGATTTCTACACTATTTTCTCCTAGCGCAGGGGCTCCTTTGGTAGGTTTGATGGGAGTCTTAGTGAATTTAATCGGATTCCCCACCATTTTGTATGGACCGGAAACCGGATTCTCCAAGGACCATATCATGTTTTGAGCCAGGGCGTGAGGATCATCATATATGGTGACGCCGTAATTTACGGGCCCGCAGGGCACGCCAGCCTTTTCCAAGACCTCGATCCACTCGCTGGTGGTTTTTTCACCGAGGATGTCTTCTATTTTCTTCATGACCTCTTTCTGATTAAAGTAAGTTTGATCATTGCCGTCCCCCAAATTTAGGTAGGCGAACTTGTCCTCAACTCCCAGGACATCACACATGATCAGACGTTGTCTGGGAGTCAAAGCTGCGATGGTTATGAATCCGTCTTTGGTCTGATAAACGCGATAATAGGCAAACACCTGACGGTCTGATGGTCGGTGGTTACAATCTGGCACTTCTATATCTCGGGTGGATTCCGGCTGTTCGTTGCGCAGGCCCATGAGAGCAAATCTATCGATTATCTGGGTATGTTTCATGTTATTGGCGCGAGCGGTTTTGAGAACCTCCAGCATGTTCTGGTGTAGCTCCTTGTCTAGCTTTTCAATCCGTATTAAACCGCCTGCCAGCAATGCCATTCCCGTATGGAACAGTGAGGTCTCAATCTTCTGACCGATGCCGGTCTGGCTTCGGTAGTAAAGTGCGGCCACTGCGCTCATGGCGTTTAACATGGCTGTGCCGATATCGACATAAGCTGAGCCGCCAGGTCCTTTCGGGTTGCCCATTTCATCGGCGTACATACCCATGACACCAGAAGCAGCGTGTGCGATGATATCAAACCCCTTGCGGAGGCTGTAGGGACCGCTCTCCCCGAAGGCAGTGGAGGATATGAAAATGATTTTATTGTTGATTTTTGAAAGGGTCTCATAATCGATACCCATTTTTTTGGCAACACCGGGGGCATAATTCTGTAGAACTATATCGGCTTTCTCCGCCAGCTGGTATATGATTTTTTTGCCGGCTTCACTTTTCAAATCCACACACAGGCCCTTTTTCCCTCGGTTCAGGGTAAGCGACAGCCGCGTATTTCCTTGGTATCTTGGTGTACGGCCCAGGCGTCTTTCTTCCGCACCCTCCGGTGGTTCGATCTTGATCACTTCCGCCCCCATGTCTGCCAGGAACATACCTGCATAAGGTCCAGCAATCCAATGGGTGAACTCCAGTACCAGTATTCCATCTAGCAGCGATTTCATGGATGACTTCTCCTTTCTATAAATAATATGCCTTACCTGTAGGCAATTTATTCGGGCATAAGACAGTACCAAGGAACAACGGGCAAATCCTAAAAATGATATTTTTAGGCATCTGCAAAAACCAACATAATTGAAGCAAGGTGTAAGAGATTTGTCAAACCAAGCGGCAGCAAAGCTGAGGTCAGCGAAGACAACCATCACAACCCTGGGCGGCTGTGCGGCAAGAAGCTGCGAATTGTCAAGTTAACTGCGCTCAGATTGCTGCTAAGTAATGGCGCGAAATCATACGTCACTTTCAGATGGAAGAGATTCCCATCAGGGTAAGGCATTTTGAATCCAATAGAGGCAATGGGTTGACAAAATTTTAGGAAGGTTGTAGCATTTTATCATAGTCGATTTGTTCGAAAACGACTGAGCCAATACAAAGTTAATGTAATATAAAGGAGGTGAATGATGATACAAAAAAGGAAGGTTTTATTAGTAGTAATGTGTTTCATGATGATAGGTCTAATTGCCAGCCTGACGAGCGGCTGTGCTGGCGGCGGTGGCGGTGGTGATGGGGTCAACGGTGGGACAGAAGAACCACAATACGGAGGGATTTTTACCATTACCGCGAATGCGGACCCTACCGGCTTTGACGATGCGTTTTCTGGGGGGACTATGGGTATTTCCCATGCTCAGTGTGTGGGCCCTTACCAGTGCCTCTGGTCAGGCGACTGGACAAAAGGGAATGCTGGTGGTTACGGAGATAAAGAGTGTGAGTGGTTTCTTCCCGGCTCAATTAACCGCATGGAACACAAAACCGGTTATATAGCCGATAGCTGGACAATAGGAGAGGATTACATAACCTTCACCCTGAATGATGAGGCAACCTTTCAAGATGTGGCCCCGCCTAGGGGGCGGGCGGTTACCGCCGATGACGTTGTTTTCTCTCTTAACCGCCACAAGGTAGCGGGAACCTATATGGCCATGGCTTACCCGGAGACGGCTGCGGCTATGACTGTATCCAAGGTCGATGAGAGCACGGTCCGCATCGACTGCGACCCCGCCTCGGAATTGCCTGTACTGATAAGCATGATAGATTTCATGTACATTTTCCCCAAGGAGGTAATTGAAACTTACGGCGACATGAATGACTGGGAGAGGGCCATTGGCAGCGGTCCGTTCACCCTCGAAAAGTACGTGGCCGGAAGCTCTCTCTCCTATGAGAAGAGTGACAATTACTGGGAGACATACCCTGTCATCGGTAGTCCTAGCGACGGCGACCAGTTACCCTATCTGGATGGCATACAGGTATTAATCGAACCAGACCCATCTACAAGGGAAGCTCTTTTTACTACCGGCCAGATTGACTATTTTGCAACTGAGTATGACAGAGCACAATCGGTGATGGCCGCTTGCCCTGACGCGGAATATATTAAGTACTTCCAGGATTCTTCTCAAGCGGTGATAGCTATGAGGATAGATAAGGAGCCCTACGACGACGTGAGGGTGCGACAGGCACTCATGCTGGCAATAGATAACCAGAAGATAGTCGACGAACTATTCGGTGGCGACGGCGACGTACTGTACTGGCCCCTAACTTACTGTAAGGAGTATGCCGGTGCTTATCTGGAACTGGACGATTACCCGGCGGAGGTGCAAGAGCTCTTTGGGTACAACCCCACCAAGGCCCAACAGCTTCTGGCTGACGCTGGCTACCCTGACGGGTTCAAGGCTACGATTCAATTCTGGGATTATTACGTTTTTACGGACCAGTTAACGGCGGTCGCGGATTACTGGAAAGACATCGGGGTGGAATTGACAATGAATCCTGTAGATTTAACCACTCAGACGATCACACAGTATTACCACAGTTATGATGACCTGCTTTATGCCGGATTTTCTGGCGCGGGCACTTACTTTAAGGGGACAAACTGGTATGGTGGTAGAGGCATGTATAACCCAAGCTGGATCGATGACCCGGTCCTCAACGACTACCGTGACCAGATGATGGCAGTCGTTCTTACTGATGAAGACGAGGCCTTCCGCATTCACCGGGAAATGCTGCCCTATCTCCAGGAGCAGTGTTACGTTATACAGATTTCAGCATTCTCTACGTACCGCTTCTGGCAGCCATGGGTCAAAAACTACAGCGGGGAAGGGTCACTCGGCTACTACAAACTTGTCAACAATGGCTTCGCGAATTTGTGTCAATACATCTGGATAGACGAGGACCTCAAGGAAGATATGTTGGGATGATCCTAGAGAGCTTTGCAAGGTGAGTTACTTACCCCTCTTTCCCCAAACCAGGGAAAGAGGGGTAAGTTTGTTAAGATATCGCCTTCCCCATAATTTCGCATAAAATCCCCTCCCCGAGAGGTAGAACCATAATGCTTTATGCAGTTAACTACACTACCTTCTTGAATAATCTGAAGAGCCCCGAACTGGAGGATGTGAAGGGGGAAGTCAAAAGGCTGGGAATAGGACTTGTCTTCCTCCCACCTTACTCTCCCGACCTGAATCCGATAGAATACAGGTGGAAGAGTAAAAGAGCGTTATGTCAACAATGTCGGCCAAGAACTTGAATGATATGATAAACACTGTAAAAAAGACCTCTTATCGGCTTACGAAAAACCTTAGCCTTGCTGCCACCCATCTTGATGAATTTCTTGCACCTCGTTTTGACTATAGCAGTTCTTGTAGATGACTATACATCACCCCCGCACTGTCAAGCACTTTTTCCGAGTTTTTTGTCGAGAATGTCATCGACTTGGTAAAAGGTCAGTAAATTTGTGATATAGCACTCGCCCCCCGCTTTTTTTTATGCTATCATCAATTCAACGGAGAGACAGCAAGAGTTCGTAATAGGTAAGTCTTCCCAAAAATTCTATTTGACAGACTGGCAAAGCTATCCAGACGAAACGGTGAATTAACTATAAGATGAGTCCAGACAAGACCAGCGAGGAACAAATTATCCATACTATCTGCAACAGCCACTGCGGCGGCATCTGTGAAATGAAAGTGCACGTGAGGGGGGGCAAGATCGTGCGGATTGAAAGTGGTGGTGAAGGAGAAACCTCACACCGAATGTGTGCGCGAGGCCGTGCCTATCGTCAGCGTGTTTATGCTCCCGACCGTCTTCTCTATCCACTTAAAAGGAGTGGAGCTAGAGGTGCTGGCGAATTCACCAAGGTATCCTGGGATGAAGCGCTGGAAACTGTAGCGCGTGAATTGAAGCGGGTCAGAGATACCTACGGTAATGCCGCAATTCTGCACTTTTGCTCCCTGGCTGATGCTCATGTCGTGCATCATGCCCAAGCCTTCCACAGGTTGCTGTGTCAATTTGGAGGCTATACCGCACCCTGGGGCTTTATATCCTACGAAGGGCTTGCTTTTGCGGCTGGCACAACTTACGGAACCCCACCAGCAGCATACACCCATGAAATCTCCGAAAGAGCCGAAGAATATCCAAAAGCGCGCCTCATCCTCATGTGGGGCTGGAACCCGGTTGATACTCACCAGGGTACCAGGACCCCTTTGTTGCTAGCTCGGGCGAAGGAAGGAGGTACCAGATTTATATTCGTCGATCCCAGATATACCGACTCAGCGGCCGCTTTCGCCAACCAATGGATTCCAATAAGACCAGGCACTGACGTCGCTGCTCTTATTGCCATGGCTCACGTGATAATCAAGGAAAATTTGCATGACCCACGCTATATTGACACCTACACAGTTGGCTTTGACAGGTTCAAGGATTATGTGTTCGGCCTAGAAGACGGGGTAGAAAAGACGCCTGAGTGGGCTGCCGATATCACTGACATCCCGGCGGCCACCATTACTGACTTAGCTCGTGAATATGCTGGCACCAAGCCTGCCATCCTGGAGGCTGGTTATGCTGCCGGACGTACTGCCTTCGGTGAACAATTCCACCGGGCGATAGCTGTTTTGGAAGCGATTACGGGTAACGCAAGAATCAGTAGTGGCGGACGGGCCGGATCCCGGGCCCTCAGACGCATACTCCAGATACCCAGCCCACCAAACCCAGTGGAAATGAGCGTGCCACCACGTTGGAATGCTCTCCCATACCGCAGCGCGACTGTAAACTCCAGCGCTCGAGTTAATGTCAACCTGCTCGTTGATGCTGTCCTTAAGGGTAAGGCGGGCGACTATCCCGCCGACTATAAACTCCTCTGGCTATCCAACACCAACTATTTGAACCAGCTCTCGGAGGTCAACAAGGCAATAGAAGCCTTCCAAAAACTGGAATTCATCCTGGTCACGGAGCAATTCATGTCATCCTCGGCTAAGTTTGCCGACATCGTATTACCTGTCTGCACATTCCTGGAGCGAACTGACTTCCGCACTCCTAAAGCCATAGAGCCGCTCGGCGAATCTAGGTCCCAGCTACAAATTTGTGAAGCTCTGGCATCGAAACTTGGTATCACCGATTACAACGATAAATCGGACGAGGAATGGGTGCAGTTCATGATGACGAAGCTATCTGAGGAGTTCACTAAGGCAGCCGTGGCTCCCGATAAAAAGGCGAAGGATTCGGAACACAAACTACTTTCCACTCCGTCGGGAAAAATCGAAATCTACTCCCAGCTAATAGCCGAAATGAAGCACTCCTTAATACCACCCATTCCCAAGTATATAGAGACCTGGGAGAGCCTGAATGACCCTCTAGCCAAGAAGTATCCACTGCAGCTAATTACGCCGCACTTCAAGCGGCGTGCACATAGCCAGTTCGATAACTTGCCCTGGCTTCGTGACCTTCAAAAGCAAGCTCTCACTATCAACGCCATCGATGCCGAGTCGAGAGGCATTCGTGACGGAGACATGGCAAGAATCTTCAACGACCGCGGTGAGGTAATAATTCCAGCCGAGGTGACAGAGAGAATTATGCCCGGGGTGGTCGCTCTTGCCCAAGGGGGATGGTACAGTCCTGATGAGAATGGAATCGACCATGGCGGCTGTGCCAATGTACTCACTAAGAACGTTACCTCCCCAGCTGGAGCATTCCCTAGCCATACCGCTCTGGTGCAGGTAGAGAAAGCTGAAAAGTAAGCCATGCAATACGGGTTTTACATCGACCAAACTCGCTGTATCGGCTGCTTCACATGTGTGGTGGCTTGTCGAGATTGGCACGATGTGCCAGCCGGGCCAGCCAGTTGGATAAGGATAAAGACCATAGAAAAAGGCAAATACCCTGACCTATTTGTTGCTTTTCTTCCTGTAACTTGTTACCACTGCCTTCAACCCGCTTGTATTCCGGCCTGCCCGACAGGTGCCATCACCAAACGTGATGAAGACGGCATCGTGACAGTAGACACAGAGACATGCTTGGGCGCCGGCTGCCAGTTGTGTCTCGAAGCATGTCCCTATGACGCCCCCCAGTTTGCGCCTGAAGAAGATGCCAAGATGCAAAAGTGCGATTTTTGTGTAGATAGATGGGCGGAGGGCAAGAAGCCGGTATGCGTTGACGGTTGCCCGATGTGGGCTCTGGATGCCGGCCCCATAGACGAGTTAAGGGCAAAGTACGGCGATGTTAGATGTGCTGAGGGATTCCTGTACTCCGAAGACATCGCTCCTTCGGTTATCTTCAAACCTAAACAAGATGCGAAAGGTCTTGTTACCCAAAAGATTTTAATGTCGCCCCCAGCACCATAACACCACCTAATATTCCCCGAGGTATGACATATTTATTGACCTGATGTACCTGTGGGTAAGGGGCGGATTGAGTGGGGAGCTAAAGCACACCCTGTTGCATTCGGTCATAGCTTGTGCTATAAATATAGCTACACTACTAGGGGTGCTCAAAGCTGAGAGGCAGTTAATGCCAACCCTCTGAACCTGATCTCGTTAATACGAGCGTAGGGAAAAGTAGTACCAAGAGACCAAGGGTGGATAAGCACAGCTTGAGCCCTTGGCCTTATTGTTTTTTGGAGGTATTGCCTTACTTCGATTTGAAATTCGATACAGCAATACGAAAGAAATAAATATGCCAAAAGATAGCACATCCATTGACTATAACAGAATAAGCCCAATTTATGACACTAGCCGGGTGGCCAATGCCGAAACAATAGAGAAGCTGATTAGAGTGCTTCATGTGGACTGCGACTCAGTTATTCTCGACATGGGCTGCGGCACAGGGAACTATACGGCTGCCCTACAGCAAGTAACAAGAGGTGTGCTTGGGATAGATGTATCTAGCGGTATGATAGAGCAAGCACGAGTCAAGTTTCCCGCGCTACATTTCATTTGCGGTGATGTGACCCGTCTCCCATTCGGTTCACAAACCTTCGGTGCTGCATTTGCCGTTCAAGTGCTCCACCACGTCAAAGAGAAGAAGTTGTTTATAACGGAAGCCTACCGTGTGGTGCGAAAAGGGGCATGGATCGCAATACATGCCTGCTCTCACCAACAAATGCGGGCATTCTGGTTCTATCATTACTTTTCCAAGGGTCTTGAAGTTGATTTGGCACGAATGCCTGATTCTGGAGACATCGCCTCGTTACTTCGCCGGGCCGGATTTTCAGACATTGGCATTGAAATATGCTATAGCGATGTCGTTGTTGCAAATGAGACACCGCAACGCTATCTGGATAAGAATTACCGTGGCAGCATTTCTACTTTTGCCTTTCTGAGTGAGGAAGACGTAGAATTAGGCTGTAAGAAGATACAGGAAGACATCACTTCCGGCGCTGCAGAGAGTATTGTTCAGCAGTCCGAGGCAAAAGTGGCAAACGAGACCGGTGGTTCATCCATTGTTTACGGCCTGAAAAAGGATTTCTAGTTATGACCCTCTTTCATCTCGTAATGTTCGATGTTGATGGTACCCTAATCAGATGGAACGGAATTGACCGCGTTTGTTTTTCTGAAGCGGTGAAAGAGATCCTCGGGGTCGACAATATTGACACTGACTGGTTACATTACTTGCATGTAACTGACTCAGGCATCGCCTCTCAGATAATCGAGAGGAATCTATTCAGAAAGGCCGAGAAGCGAGACATACTAGCGATACGCCAATCGTACTTAGCAAGACTCCGCCATGAAACCGAGAGGAATCCTTACGGCTTTCGGCCTGTTCCAGGGGCTCCGGAATTGATTGCTGACTTGCGTTCGATGGAGGGCGTACGCGTATGCGTAGCTACGGGAGGTTGGCGAGATGCAGCGTTACTGAAGCTCAGGTTGGCTGGCATCTCCGCTGGAGATATTCCTCTTGCGTCATCAGATGATTCTCATGAACGTGAATCGATCATGTTACTGGCAGAGGAACGTGCACGAGTTCACAAGAACTGCCCAGCGTTTAGCCAAGTAGTGTATGTCGCAGATCACGTTAGGGACTTCTTAAATGCAAGGAAACTGGGCTACGGTTTTGTGGGACTAGGCACTGGCGAACACGCGCAGGAGTTGAAGCTGGCGGGCGTCACTCATGTCCAGCCCGATTTCACCGACAAGGGCTACTTCCTCCGAGTTCTGGGCATGCCAAAACACTGAGCAGCCTGCGGACAATAGTTGCGAGGGGGCAATCCCCAACGCAGTTGTATGCAGCGGTTTTCGGGACTTGAATATGAACCCTCAACTGCATGCTATATTAATGCGAGCGCCGTCATCATAAGTCCAGCGTCCTTGGCAAAAGAAACGGAGTTAAGTTGTCACAATCAACAAATGCCTGAAATGTTACGTCGTTGCACACTAACACAGAAGTGTGAACTGAACTTATTGGCTTATTGAGTATAATTCCACCATCCAGACCAATCTCTTGGCTATCTTGCTCCTATAGAGTATATTGAAAAGGAACTTGCTAAAATATGCTGCCAGTGTTACCCATGTGGTCAGCCAGCACACAGTATTGACAAGTGGGGAGAACAATGATAAACTGCTTGCGCGATTTTAGGGCGAAGTCTAGGATGGCTGGCTAATTGTACTAGACCTAGTTCCTGGTTTTCCTAAAGAGCTGCCAGCTAACTTGCGGGAACCTACCTTGGATGTATAGGCGGAGCGATGAAATCTTCAGCCAGGTAGGAAAACCAAATTCTGAGAGGAGGGTAAGCTAGATGGAAGTCAAGACACACCCAGAGTACAGCACACGATATCCCTTGTTGTTAAGGCACGTAATGAAAAGACCGTTGGACTTGTACCCAGACGACGTGGCGGTTGTTTACCGTAATGATGCTGGAAAGTATTATCGTTTCACCTGGCGTCAGTGGTATGGACGCACCTGTCAGCTTGCTCATGCCCTTGAGAAGCTAGGTATAAAGGCAGGAAAACCAGGAGAGCCTGGTGACCGTGTGGCTACCATGGCTCTTAACCACCACCGCCATCTGGAGCTGTGCTATGCCTCCACATGCATCGGGGCTATTTCACATCCCATCGACACAGAGCTATCGCCGGATGATATTGCATACATAATAAAACACGCCGAGGATAAGGTTATATTTGTGGACGATGTCATCATGCCTCTACTTGAGGCCATATATGACCAGATAAAGTCTACGGTTAAGGCATTTGTTTACATGTCAGATCGCCCTGGCAAGCCTCAGACGAGAATAGAGCCTCTTTATGAGTACGAACAACTAATAAACGGGCAACTTGAAGAATATGATTGGCCATATCTGAACGAACACACTTATGCTGCGCTCTATTACACCACGCGCGCGACCGGAGCCCCCAAAGGGGTCATGTTCACCCACAGACAGCTCTATCTTCAGACCATTCATCCTGTAGCCGGCGTGCAGTTGAACCCTGTACCATGGGATCTGCCTGAAGAAATTCCAGCGATTCGCGTACCGCTGGTCAATTTGCCTCTTTTCGATATCCACGCCTGGGGGACACCCTGGTACCATGTTCTCGCCGCCAGCAGAATAGTACTTCCGGGAAGATTTACTCCTCAAAACTTTTGTGAGTTAGTTGAGACAGAAAGAGTTACCTCTACAGTGCTTCTGCCCACCATGCTAGCTGCGCTTGTTGAATATAAGGACACCAAGAAACATAACTTGAGCAGTCTTCTGGCCATTGGCGTGGTGGGAGGTGCCTTACCATTGGGACTAGAAGCTAAGGCGGAAAAACTATTTCCAAATGCCAAGATTTCTTCGGGCTATGGGATAACAGAGACTGCTGGTCTATCTATTCAATCATTTGCCAAGCGGCACATGGTTGATTGGCCCAAAAAGAAGCTCGCTGAGGCTCTAGTTAAGACAGGCTTGCCCGCGCTAGGAATTGAAGCACAGGTTATCGGTAAGGATGGTAAACCTGTGCCCAATGATAACAAGACCCTAGGGGAGATAGTACTGAGAGGGTCATGGATTATGGAGCAGTATTTCAAGGATCCCGAGAAGACAGCCAGTGCCTGGCGGGACGGTTGGTTCTACACTGGTGACATGGCAAAAGTAGATAAAGATGGCTATGTCATCATCGCTGATAAGATAACCGATTAGGGCAGAGGCGATTCGGAGATAATTCCCACTGTACTGCTTGAAAACCTCGCGGCGAGTTCAAAGCATGTTTTGGAGGCAACGTTTGTGGGGGTGCCAGAGGGGAAGAAGGGTGAACGACCAATGGCTATTATTAAGCTTGTTCCCGGCGCTAAGGTGACAGAAGAGGGCATCTACAAGTTCCTGGAGAAGGAGGGCGTTTCTAAAGGAAAAATAGCGAAGTGGATGTTGCTTGACTATATAGTCTTTTGTGACGATATACCTAAGACCAGCGTAGGTAAATTTGATAAAGCGGCTATCCATAAGAAGATGGGCGAGTTTCTCGCTAAAGCGAAAAGAATGCGAGAGCTTTAGACATAAATGTGACACAGTAAGTACTTAACATCCTATCAGAGGACAAAGGTA
>Ga0209636_10004195_pt1 | contig 14692 bp, 9 predicted proteins | sample DeeMarSWOR152_54_FD_187464 | JGI IMG/M metagenome (GOLD analysis project Ga0209636, IMG submission 187464) | Marine sediment microbial communities from White Oak River estuary, North Carolina - WOR-1-52-54 (SPAdes) (version 2) | ecosystem: Environmental > Aquatic > Marine > Intertidal zone >...
ACAATCTCAGGTCTGGTACGTCCCAATATATACAGATTGATTCCGGCCTGATGTGGATGATAGGTTTGTTAGTTTTCATAGGACTAATATTATAGGGATTCTAATCGCTAAGTGAGCCCGTTTTGGAAGGAGAAAAAATGAGATCGGCGAGAAATCTGAAGGCGCAGGTAGTTATTTCGGTATTTTTGGTAATTCTGGGGCTGACCGCCGTTGCCGGGGGCAAAATCATCAATGTTGATGCCGGTGCTACGGGCGTTGATAAAGGCTCCGGGGCCGATTTCCAATTCGACATTCAGTATCCTTCTATTCAGGCGGCTATAGACGCGGCAGTTGGCGGCGACGTTATAATCCTGGCCCCCGGCACCTTCGGCGGTGATGGCAACCGGGATTTAGACTTTAAAGGAAAAGCCATCACGCTCTGCAGCACAGACCCAAACGATCCCAACATTGTAGCTGCAACAATCATCGACTGCAACGGCAGCGAAGGACACTGTCACCGGGGTTTTTACTTTCACAGTGGTGAAGATGCAAACTCCGTTGTAGAGGGCCTCACAATCACCAATGGGTTCCATGGCAGGGGTGGGGGTATACTCTGCATTGCGTCCTCGCCGACAATCAGGAACAACATTATTACAGGGAACAAGATAGAGTATGACGCTGACGGTGGAGGCGGCATAGGGTGTTGGGACGGAGCTTCACCACTTATTGTTGGCAACATTATCAGTGACAACCATTGTGAACCCGGCGGCGGCGGTGGCGGCATTTGCTGCCGCAGGTCCAGTTCCCCAACGATCACCGATAATATCATCGCGGGTAACTCGGCAAGCCAGGGTAGCGGAATCTTGTGCTATGGCAGCCCCACGATTAGCAACTGCACGTTCATTGGGAACACCACCCCGGGGATGGGCGGCGGGATACTAATTGATGGCAGCCCGATTCTAACCAACTGCACCTTTATCAACAACTCCGCCGACTCAGGCGGCGCAATATATAACTACCAATGTTCTCCGACACTGACCAACTGCACATTCAGCGAGAATTCGGTGAGCTACTACGGCGGCGGATTGTACAACTACATGAGCGACACGACCCTGACCAACTGCACATTTGAACGTAATGCGGCGGATGCCGGAGGCGGGATGTACAACGTAAGCTCCAGTCCAACGTTGAGGAATTGTTCATTTATCAGGAATTCGGCCCCTGGCGGGTCAGGAGGAGGAATGTATACCTACCCCTGGGCGAGTCGCCCAGAAGTGGACAACTGTGTATTTGAAGATAATTCGGCAGTCTCGGGTGGCGGCATAATGAGCCACAGCCAAATAGTTTTAACAGATTGTATTTTCAAAAAGAACCGGGGAGGGGGAATTCGTGGTAAAACAGCCGAGTTAAAGGGATGTACTTTCACCTCGAACCAGGGCGGCGGTATCTTCAATGGCTCTGATAGTCATCTGAGCAACTGCTTATTCACCGGAAACATCGGCGGCGGGCTGCAAGCCCAGGACTGTGATATTGTAGTTACCAATTGCTCTTTTATCGGGAACATTACCTCTGCTTTTTTTGCCGGGATATGGAACGATGAAGGTGATACGACGGTAACAAATTGTATTTCGTGGGGAAACATCGGCAAAGATGGTGTAACCGAATCGGCACAGATTGCCACAGAGGATCCGGCTGTCATCAACTACTGTTGCATACAGGGTTGGAGCGGCGCTTTGGGCGGGACCGGCAACAACGGCGCCGACCCTTGCTTTGTGAGCGAAGGATATTGGGACGCGTTACCGGATTTCAACGATGATTACTGGGAGCACCACATTCACTGGTTTGATGGTGATTATCATCTGAAATCACAGGCTGGCAGGTGGGATGCGAATGAGGGACGATGGACGAAAGACGAAGTGACAAGCCCGTGCATTGATGCAGGCGATATGGCCAGTCCTATCAACTATGAGCCCTTTCCCAATGGCGGCATAGTTAATATGGGTGCTTTTGGCGGTACGGCTGAGGCGAGTAAATCATACTTTGGTGAACCGATTTGCGAAACGATTGTTGCTGGCGATATAAACGGGGACTGCATTGTGAATTCTGTGGACTTTGCACTTATGGCCGCCCATTGGCTTGAAAATAATAGCCCTTAACAGCCGTGTCGCTGCGCTATAAATATTAACGATTTTCTGAAGGAAGAAAAAAATGAAAAGGGTACGAACAAGTTTGTTTTTGGTGGTAGCGCTGGGGTTGTTGGCCCAGATTGGGGCCGCTTTGGCTGATATGCTGGGAAAAGGCTTTGAAAAACTGCTCGATTCTCTAATTTCGTTGGGCTATGAGCCAGAGAGCCTAATGCCGTAATGAATAAGATTGGATGAATCAGTAAATGCGTAATAAATTATGAACTTTTTTAGAGGAGTCAAAAATGAGGCGGAAATCAATTCTTGTATCGTCAACGGCAATAATGGTGGTTTTGGCGTTTTGTGGGTCTGTATGGGCGTTTAGTGGAAGCGGCTCGGGGACGGAAGCGGATCCTTACGTGATCACAACTGTCCAGCAGCTTCAGGAGATGCAGGATAAGCTGGATGCATACTATGTCTTAGGTAACGATATAGACGCATCCGAGACAGTTAACTGGGATGGAGGCGCAGGCTTTGTTCCAGTTGGTACATCGACAGGAGATCCTAAAGATTCATTCAGCGGTACATTAGATGGAATGGGGCATTCCATACAGAATCTGTATATCAGCAGGATTAATAGTGGATATCAAGGCTTATTTGGAAGTTTATCGGGGGGAATAGTTCAAGACGTACATTTGAGAAACGCGGAAATTACGGCTGATTTAAAAAGTGGCACTTTAGCAGGTGCAGCGCGTTGGGATTCAATTATCACTAAATGTTCTGCAACAGGAACTGTTACATTAAAGGCCGGGACGGCTGATTCCAAGTCAGGCGGACTTATTGGATTTACAGTTTCAGGAACACATGTGGACCAATGCTCGTCAGGTGTGAATGTTAATGCCGGTAACAGAAAGCAAGTTGGGGGATTGATAGGCTATCATGATGGAAGAACCCACTATACGCTTTTAACTAATTCGTATTCGTATGGAACTGTAACAGGAGGAGGCTCAAAACAAGGCAATCTTGTTGGTGATGCCGACGCTTCTTACGTAGACAGGTGCTACTCATGCGGCTATGAAAAAGCTTTGATTGGTTTTAATTGGGAAAATCCTGTTATCACAAACAGCTACTGGGATAAGGACAAGGGAGCCTCATCAAGCCTCTATGGAGGAACACCCAAGAGTACTGCGGAGATGATGCAGCAGGCTACATTTGTGAATTGGGATTTTGTTGACATTTGGGGTATTTTGGAAAATGGGACCTATCCTTTTTTAATAGCGTTCGAATATAAGGAGCTTGTTGGTCTTGAGATAACCGGGCCTTGGGGTGTTGTGGAGAATTTGAGCGCCGGCTATAAAGCCATCGCTTTCTATGAAGATGACAGCACAAGGGACGTAACGGACTTGGCCCTTTGGGCTGTTGAGCCGAATATTGCGGCGAGTATTGATGAGAAAGGAGTGCTGATAACGAAGGATGTAGTTAAGGACCGGTGGGTTACAATACTGGCCGGTTATACCGAGGGGGATGTCACCTTCGATGCCGACAAGGTTGTTAATATTTTTCACACCTGTCCAACAGGAACGGCTTTGCAGTTTGATGGCGTGGATGATTATGTTGGGGTGAGCGATGATCCTTCCATGAGAGTCAGCCAATATGGCAGCTTCTCGGTGTCCCTCTGGGCCAGGCCTTTTTCAAATGGTTGGCTGCTAAGTAAAATGCGGGCAAATCAAAGACGAGGTGTTTTCGGTTACTCACTGATGTGGGAGGCTTCTACGTGCAGGTTCAGGTATATAGTGGAAAAATCATGGGTTAAGAGCACATCTGCTTATACCACTTATGCCCCACAGGGGACCTGGCACTATGTCACAGCGATATACGACAATAAGGAAATGAAGATTTATTTGAACGGGCAACTGCACGAGGAGCGTCACTTCGAGCAAAACACAGGAGACACTGAGCCGGACAAGCATTTCGTTATGGGTGCAAGGTCGTGGGATTACACCATCGATGGGTATTCCAACTGCATCATCGATGAAGTCGCAGTCTACAACAGGGCGTTATCTGACGAAGAAATCCAGGCAAATATGTATATGAGGCTGGCGGGTGATGAGCCCAATCTGGTTGCATACTGGGACTTTGACGAAGGCTTGGGGCAGATTGTGTATGATTTGTCCGGCAATGGTAATCATGGCTATTTTGGTTGGGATCCTTGTGCCGTCGAGGAAAGTGACCCGGTGTGGATCGAATCGGATGCGCCGATGGATATTTGCAGTCTCTATCAGATTGCAATAATGGCTACCGACGGTGCAGTCGAGCGAAAAACAGCACTGCTTGAAGAATTACCGGCCGTTTTGCATCAAGAGTGGGCGGCGTACAAAGCACTTGAGGAATGGCTTGAAAGCGGAGGCTATGGTGATATAAATTATGGCGACATAGTTACTGCCAAGCAGAAGATTCATTCTGCGATACAGCATGAGAGCCAGCAGTCGATAGTCGCGTTGGAAAAGAGCGTTGAGAAGCTAAAAGATGCGCTAATTTCACTTGGCTATGAGCCGGAGCCGCACACATTTAACCAAGTGACTTTGGCTCTAAGCGACCTGGAGTGGAGAGAGCCTTATGAGTTTGCTATCATTCGCACTGAGGACGCGATTGCTAGGAAGGTTGAGGTGATGGAAAGGATTAATGCCGAACTGGAGAAAGAATGGGCGGCGTACGAAGCGCTCGAGGAATGGCTTGAAGGCGGAGACTATGGTGATTTAAATTATGGTGACATAGTTACAGCGAAGCAGAAGATTCATTCTGCGATACAGCATGAGGAGCAGTCCATAGATGCACTGGAAAAGAGCGTTGGAAAGCTAAAAGATGCGCTAAGTGCACTGGGTTATGATCCCGCTGGTCCGGCTTCCAATCCGAATCCGGCAAATGGCGCGATGCACGTCAGTACAAACGCCGATTTGAGCTGGACAGCCGGTTCTAAAGCCGTATTGCACGATATATACTTCGGAACCGCGAATCCACCGCCGTTCGTACATAACCAAACTGCTGCAACATTCTATCCCGGCACAATGGCTGGGAATACAAGGTATTACTGGCGTATCGATGAGGTCAATCCCAGTTGGACAACTACCGGTACGGTCTGGACCTTCACGACTATTCTGCCGCCACCGCCACCACCCCCATAGTAAATCCCGGGCAAGAGCGAAAAGACGGCGTGATTAATGTTGACACCTGCGGCGGCACGGCTGAGGCAACAAATCATACTTTGGTAAGCCGGTTTGCAAAACAATCGTTGCAGGCGGCATAAACGGAGTCTGCAATGTGAATTTCGTGGAATTTGCACTTAAAGCGGTTCATTTGCTTGGAAATAATAACCGGTAACGGCTGCTGCCTGTAGGCATCATAGAGACTCATAGTGTTGAGGAAATCATTAAAGTTTTGGAGAGGAATTTATCATCAACAGAGAACAATATTTTATCGTTCTAATCGTGTAGCCTGTGTTTTTTTAACATTAAGCACGATTCTCTTGCATCTTAACATAGTTGGATGAATTGACTTTAAAAATAATTGTAACGTTTCATGACTGCCTGCGTCTAAAAAAGTGGTTGAAATATTTCAGATAACGGGTTTTGGAGAGTATAATATCAGGGTTAACTTTAGCTTAAGAAAGAGAATAAGTAAGTAGGCAAAGGTCAATTTTTATTGACAGTTTGACTGAGAGAAAGGGTGCATAAGGAGAACGTGGCTTATGAACGAGTGTCTATCAGGCAGGGATTTTATAGTTCTTCTCGATAACTCGGCCCCGGCGGAAAAGATAACGGTGTGGAAACGTCACCTCAGAGAATGTGATTCATGTGCCATGCTCCTGCTGCAAATGCAGGCCGGCCTCGAAAGTGTTCCTGAGTCAACGGTGGAAGCGCCCGGGAAAAGAAACATCAACAGCAAATTCCACACTATCAGCAGCCTGGAACCTAATGTCCAAATCGGTGACTTTCGCATTGAGAAACGGTTGGGTACGGGGGGAATGGGTATTGTCTACCAGGCGATCCAGGTTTCTTTGAATCGCCGCGTGGCATTGAAGGTACTCCCGCCGGGATTGACACAGAACAATGAGGTGGCAGTTGAGCGTTTTCATCGAGAGGCCCAGGCGGCAGCGAAACTTCATCATACGAATATTGTCGCGATTTACGCCGAGGGAGATGAGAACGGCACCTGCTACTATGCGATGGAGATGATTGAAGGGCAAAGCCTTGACCAAATCATCGATGACTTTCGCGCTGTCAAATCCGGCAAAGCCGAGCCGGGGGACTTAATAGCCATTGAAAGCCTGGTCTCTCAAGAGCGACCTGATTTGAAAGGCCCGGTAAGAAGTGACTCAAAAACGACGCTGTCCCTGAGTCGGGGCAATTCGTTGCAGAGGCACTTTGACACCATTGCCCGCTTGATTGCTGATGTTGCTGATGCTCTGGACTATGCCCACAGCAAGAACATCATCCATCGTGACGTCAAGCCATCCAACCTTATGCTGGGAAAGGACGGCCGGTTGACTCTTATGGACTTTGGTGTGGCACGCATGCTCGAGGATCAAGCCATAACCATCACCGGCTCGTACATAGGCACGCCCCACTACATGAGTCCCGAACAGATTACAGATGGAGGGGATAAGTTGGATCACCGCACGGATATCTACTCGCTTGGTGTTACATTGTATGAATTATTGACGCTCGAATTGCCGTTCGTTGGAGACAACCAAGAACAAATCATCACACAGATTCTGGGCAAGGAGCCTCGTAGGCCGCGCCAGCTCGATGATCGTATTCCCGTGGATTTGGACACTATCTGCTGCAAGGCTATTGAAAAAGAAGCTAACCGTCGCTATCAGACGGCGGGCGAGTTTGCCGAAGATTTACGCCGCTACATCAACCGCTATACTATCCGGGCGAAGCGGTCGGGACCCGTAGATAAGATTATCAAGTTTGTTCGCAGACACAAGCTTCCGGTTGCTATGGCAGCCGGGATTGTGTTGGCAAGTACAGTAGCAGGTATGACAACGTGGAAGTACTTTGCATCACGATGGGCTCAGGAGCGAGTTATTCCGGAAATCAGAAGTCTGGTGGACAAAGGCAAGTACTTTGAGGCGTTTGAACTTGCCGGTAAGGCGGAACGCTTTGCACAAGGGGACCCAGGTCTTGCTGCTTTATGGCCTGAATTCTCGGATACAATGTCGATCGGTACCACTCCAGCCGGGGCCCGGATATATGTAAAACGATACAGTTCGCCTGGGGGCGAGTGGACGCGTTTGGGTAAGTCTCCGACAGGTCAAATCCGACTTGCTCGCGGGCTCTATCGCTGGAAGCTTACCAAGCCGGGCTACGCCACAGTCGAATTTCGCAGACCTACGTCGAATAGGCCGGTCAACTTTCAGCTTTACAGGAAAGATGAAGTTCCATCGGGAATGGTTTGTGTTTCGGGAGGTCGTTTCAAACTGTATCTTACCGGTATGAGTAATCACGAGATAGAGCTGGACGATTACTTCATTGACCGATATGAGGTCACAAATAAGAAGTTCAAGGAATTCGTGGACAGTGGCGGCTATCGCGACGAGAAATACTGGAAACATAAGTTCCTTAAAGACGGAGTCGTTCTTTCGTGGTCGGAGGCTATACGGGAGTTTCGCGACCAGGTCGGCGGCACAGGACCATATGGCTGGAGAAATGGCAACTACCCTGATGGTCAGGATGATTATCCTGTCGGTGGAATCAGCTGGTACGAGGCGGCTGCTTATGCTGAATTTGCAGGCAAAGAATTGCCTACTATATATCATTGGAGCAGAGCCGGGATAGCTGGGGGCAGGTATTCGGGTACAATTCTTCTATATAGCAATTTCGACCAAAAGAGCCCCGCTTCGGTTGGATCTTACCAGGGCGTGGGGCGTTACGGTACATACGATATGGCTGGAAATGTGAGGGAGTGGTGCTGGAATAAAGCCGGTGACAACAAGCGTTATATTTTGGGGGGTGCGTGGGACGAGCCTGATTATAAGTTCGTGGTGCCGGCGGCCTTCAACCCGTTTGACCGATCCACAACTAACGGATTCCGTTGTGTGAAATATATCTCGGATACCGATGTTGTGAAAAAGGCCTTCGACGACATAGCCTTTGAGACTCGTGATTACAGCAAGGAAACTCCCATCTCTGATGAGGAATTTCTACTCTATAAAAAGGCCCTTTACTCCTACGAGAAAGATGCTTTGAATGAGGCGGTTGTATCAGTTGACGACTTGGAGAAAAACTGGAGACACGAGACGATTGTCTTCGATGCCGCCTATGGTGAGGAGCGTGTAATCGCGCATCTTTATCTTCCACGAAACTCTTCGCCTCCTTATCAAACGGTGATTTATTTTCCGGGGAATTCCGCGCTTTTCTTGCATCGATATCACGCCGGGGGGCTTCCCGACTTTCTTCTGCGAAGCGGTCGCGCGGTGCTTTACCCCATTTACAAGGGTACATATGAGCGAAACAGTGGTTTCCAATCTAATCGCCCGACTCGTTCGCTGTCTTATAGGGATAACGTTATCTGTTGGTCTAAAGACCTGAGCAGGTCAATAGATTATTTGGAGCTTCGCGAGGATATTGACCATCAAAAGGTGGGTTTTTTCGGTTTGAGCTGGGGTGCGGCTCTGGCGGCGATTTTCCCTGCGGTAGAGGACCGCCTCAAAGTATGTGTTTTAGTCGGTGGCGGATTCTACTTTGAACCAGCTCTTCCTGAGGTTGATCAAATCAACTTTGCACCGCATGTAAGGATACCGGTATTAATGATTAACGGCCGGTACGATGGTGCGCTACTGGTTGAAAAATCCCAGCGTCCGATGTTTGATCTTCTCGGTACACCCCAGAAAGATAAACGGCATCTGCTCTTTGATACAGGGCATCTGCCTCGAGAACATGTCAACGAGGAGACCCTTAAATGGTTGGATCTCTATTTTGGCCCTGTCAGGAAGATAGTAGATAAGGAAGAAAAATAACATCGTTTATTTGGAATACAAATTGATTAATCGAAAGTCTGTTGTGCTACATTCGGGAACAGAGACATAGACATTGCAGAATAAAGAAAATATTGAATTATGTAATCAGGTAATGTAGGCAGCAGTATTCTATCGGCATAATGACATGAGCGAAATGAGCCAAAGGGACATGCTTCTGTTAGGGGAGATCCGTAATGGAAAATCGGGTTCATGGGAACAGCTTATAGAGGAATACGAAGGCCGGCTTTTGAACTTTGCGACCGCTCGGCTGCCTCAGCGCGCAGACGCCGAGGATGTCGTTCAAGACACATTCGTCTCCTTCATCAAGGGGTTGGGCAATTTCCGTGGCGAAGCCAGCCTGGAAACTTACCTGTTTATCATTTTGCGCAACAAGATTTTTGACCGCTATCGCAGTAGACGGTCAAGATCGGTCTGCCTCATTCAGGATGTCTATAGTTCCGGACGAGGTGATGACTCCGTCAAGGCTTTTGAGCAGATGTCCGCACCCGACCTCACCGCCAGTTGGTATATCAGCCGGGATGAGGAGCGCGAACTTCAGCGAAAGGCCCTGACACAGGCTCTTCGGGAGCTGCTTAAGGGTCTTAAGGAATCGCTTAAGTTTCGTGATTTGAAGATGGTTGAACTGCTGTTTTATTGCAAGATTTCTAACAAGGATGTGGCGAAACTGCTCAAGTTGGAAGAAATAGCAGTCAGAGTCTTCAAACATCGCTGTCTTAAGCGGATACGACGAAGTGTTACAAAACGTAACGCCATAACACATCCTGCTTCTTCAAGTTTTGAAAATTTCCTAAGTGAAATCTGGGAATCGCAGCGACTCAGCTGCCCGAAACGCAGTACCCTCGGGGCCTTTTTGTTGGAAGCTTTAGAGCCGGGATGGTTTGATTATGTGGATTTTCATCTGACCACCATCGGGTGTCATTTCTGCCGGGCCAGCCTCAAAGACCTTAAGTGTCAAGAAACTACGAATGAACAACGGTTTTTTCGGAGACGAATTATGGAATCCACAGTTGGCTTTCTTTCCAAATCATAGTGTTATTAAATTTTGGCCTTAAGGTGAAAAAAACTAAGAAGTTATTGTAACAATCTTATGTCAGGTACATCTCAATATATATAGATGGATTCCGGCCTGGTCTGGATTATTAGGTTAGTTAGTTTTTCATAGAACTAATAGTCTAGGGATTCTAATCGCTAAATGAGCTCATTTTGGAAGGAGAAAAAAATGAGTTCAAAGGTAAATATGAAGGCGTAGGTAGTTATTTCGGTATTTTTGGTATTGCTGGGCAGCACCGCTTCGGCAGGGAGAATTATCAAAGTACCCCTGGATTTCGACAACATCCAGGCTGCGATCGATGATGCCAATGACGGCGATTTGATTTTTGTCAGTGACGGCATTTACAGAGGCCAGGGAAACCGGGATATTGATTTTTTGGGCAAGGGCATTGCCGTTCGGAGCGAACACGGCCCGACGAACTGTATTATTGACTGCCAGGGCAGCGCAGACGAGCAGCACATGGGATTTTTGTTCCACAGTGGTGAAGGGCCGAATTCGGTATTGGACGGCTTTACTATCACCAACGGATATCATGAGGAGGCTGGAGCGATTTTGTGCACGTATGTTAGCATTAGGGATTTCCGACCGAGCAACCCAACGATTACCAACTGTGTGATAACGAACAATCGGGGGGTCGTATGCGGGGTTGATAAGGTGCGGTTCTGGCTGCGAGCCGCTGATTACCGACTGCGTGATATCCGCCCTCACCGATGCTCACTGGGTGTGTCTTCAGCGGTAACTCAGCGGAGGAAGGTGGAGGCATGGCCAACTATGATGGCAGTGAAATAAATCTGACTAATTGTACTTTTGCTGAAAATTCAGGGCAGAATGGAAATGCCCTGGCCTGTGACACCTATAACCCCCAGTACCCTTGGCCCAGCAAATTACAATTAAGCAACTGCATCCTGTGGAACGGAGGCAACGAGGTATTCAACGGCGATAACTCCGAGATACAAATAACGTACAGCGATGTTGAGGGCGGCTGGCCCGGTGTGGGCAATATTGATACAGACCCGTGCTTCGTTGGTCCAAACAATGGCGATTACCATTTGAAGTCGCAGGGGGGCAGGTGGGATGCGAACGGCGAAAGCTGGGAGCAGGATGTGGTATCCAGTCCGTGCATTGATGCTGGGTGTATAAAGAGTCCTATCGGTTTAGAGCCATTTCCCAATGGCGGTGTGATTAATATGGGAACGTACGGCGGCACAGCCGAGGCGAGTAAATCATACTTTGGCGAACCAGTTTGCGAAACGATTGTTGCAGGTGATATAAACGGTGATTGTGAGGTAAATTTTTTGGACTTTCGACTTATGGCCTTGCATTGGCTTGAAAATAATAACCAGTAACGGCGTTAGAAGCCTGTTGGGCGACCTTCTTGTATTTTCCATATCGAAAAAATTCTTGCATAATGACGTTTTTTTTGTTAAAATAGTGGTTTTGTGAGTTAATCGAAATTTACTCAAACGTTTATTGTGGATGATGATATGAAATACAGTTGCTTCCGAAAATACGGGATTTTATTTGTTATAGTTTGTCTTTTGCTGCTGCAAATTTGCTGTCAGGAACGGCTTGAAGACGTAAAGGTGTCCAAACCGGTTTTAACCGAGTCCAAGCCGGCTTTAACCGAGCCTAAACCCACATTGGCCGAACCTAAGCCGCAGATTCCCGTCTCCACGGCAGCACCGCAACCACGACAACAGGAACCTGCAAAAGCTCAGGCGACAACCAAAGTTAATGAGCCGGGGCCGGAAATCACATTTGAAACATTGATATACGATTTTGGCGAAATCAGTGTGGGTTCAAGGAACAATTGTGAGTTCAAATTTAAAAACACCGGCGAGGGCTTGTTGAAAATAAGCAAAGTAGATGCTCCCTGCGGTTGTACCGTCCCCACGCTGGCCAAAAAAGAGTATTCGCCCGGCGAAAGCGGGACCTTGACGGTAGTATATCGTTCCGGCAACAGCTCCGGCTCGTCAACAAAGCGTCTGTATGTGAACAGCAACGATAAGGCAAAGTCCAGGGTGGGACTGACCATAAGGGCAAAGATTGTAATGAAGGTCGAACACGAGCCGGAGAGGCTGAACCTTTTGCTTAAGGGAGAGAATGCAGGCTGTCCGCCGATTAGGCTTACCAGCCGTGACAATCGGCAATTTTCGATAACGAGCTTTAAATCGACCGGTGATTCCATAACTGCTGATTTTGACCCTTCGGCGAAAGCGGCGACGTTTGTTCTAAAGCCAAGGATAGATTTAGACAAGCTGAAGAAAGGTCTGAGAGGCCAGGTCGAAATTGGCCTGACCCATCCGGAGTGCAAAAAGATTACCATTATTTATGATACACTGGCGGAATTTAAGGTTGACCCCCGGGTGGTGTACGTTCGTGAGGCTGAACCACAAAGGCCTGTGACAAAGAAAGTCTGGGTATTCAGCAACTATAATGAGGATATCGAAATTGAGTCCACGTCGTCAAAAAAAGGCACTATAAAAGTTTTGACTCAGGAGAAGGTTGGCAACGGTTATCAGTTCGAGCTTCAAATAACACCGCCGGTCGCTGAGGCTAAGAGAAGGGTTTTCACGGATGTGTTTTCCGTGAGGCTAAAAGGCGGCCAACACTTGCAAATTACCTGTTACGAAATCTATTCAAGGAAAGCCGCACAATCTCCCACGTGATAAAGGTTGTCCCAACTATGCAACGGTTAGAAACTTGTAAGTATATAGTGATGTTTAGGGCGTGTTTTTTGGCTGTGTCAATGGGAACGCTGCTCGTAGGGGCTGGAGCTGCCCCTGATGTTGATAGGCCAGGTCCGCGAATCACGTTTGAAAAATTGACGCACGATTTTGGCGAAATCGGTCCGGAGACTAAGAACGCCTGTGAGTTCAAATTTAAAAACACCGGAGACGCCTTGTTGAAAATCGGGAAAATTCGTTGCCCCTGCGGCTGCACCATCGCCGAGCTGCCTAAGAAAGAATACGCCCCTGGCGAAAGCGGGGCTGTAAAGATAGTGTATAGTGCATCCAGAAGCCCCAGTTCGATAACGAAAAGTTGCTCTGTACCCAGCAATGACAAGAAAAGACCAACGGTTACGCTGACTATAAAAGCAAAGATTGCGAAGAAAGTCGAATACCACCCGGAGAGACTGGAACTTTTATGTAAAGGAGAGAATGCCGGCTGTCCGCCGATCACGATTACCGGCCGGGATAAGCAGCCATTTGCGATAAAGCACTTCAAATCCACCGGTAATGCCATAATTGCCGATTATGACCCTTTGGTGAAAGCGACGAAGTTTGTTCTAAAGCCAAAGATAGATATGGAGAAGTTGCGGAAAGGTATGAGAGGCCAGGTTGAAATCGGCCTGACACATCCGCAATGCGAAACGGTTAGAATTGTTTTTGAGACACTGGCGGAATTTAAGGCCGACCCACGGGTAATCTATGTTCGCGACGCTGAGCCGCGAAAGCAAGTAATAAAGAAAATCCGGATATTGAGCAACTATAATGAGGATTTCGAGGTTGAGTCCGCATCATCAAATAAAGGCACTATAAAAGTTTTAACTCAGGAGAAAGTTGACAACGGTTATCAGTTCGGGCTTCAAATAACGCCGCCGGCCGCCGAGTCTAAAAGGAGTGTGTTCACAGATGTGTTTTCCGTAAAGATAAAAGGGGGCCAGCAGTTGCAGATTACTTGTTATGGCATCTATTCAAGGAAGGTCTCGAAATAGCCCAGCTAATAAAGGTTAATCCGGCCATGCTGCGGTTAGTGACTTGTATTTGTGTGTTAATAGTCGCCGCTTCGTGCATATTGGTTTCCGAGCCTGCCCACAAAGCCGATGTGGTTACGGTGTTTCTCACCGGTAATGGGCTTGGCGTGTTAAAACCCTGCGGCTGCAGCGGCGGACAACTCGGCGGACTTGACAGACGCTCCGCCGTCTTTAACAGCATGCCTGCAAACAGAAGATTGGTTGTCGATACCGGCTCGTTTGTAGAAAGTGACGGTGAGCAGGACTTAATCAAATTCGAAGTAATGACCCGGGCGTTCAGTCTGCTCGGTTACGATTTGGTCAATCTGACCGAAGAAGATATCGAAATAGCCGGAAGTCTTGGGTTGATAGAGGGTCTCGGCTCACTTTTTAATGTAATAACTTCTCACAGGCCGACCGATGTGAATCTACCTGCAAAGTTTACGAAGAAGTTCTCGCTGAAAAACAAGACTATTGCCGTCGCAGTTGCAATCTTTGACGCTGAATCGGCGCCGATAGAACAGGTTGGGAAGCTTTTTACCCCCCATCCCGGCCTGCAGACGGTTAACATCCTTATCCTGAACCGCTGCGTTCCCGGCATTGTAAATTCTATTACGAAGAAGGAAATCGTGGATTGTCTGATTTGTCCTGCTGAATCAGATGAGCCGGCTTTGTTGTCTGCGGCGGGTAAGAGGCCTTTGGTTATCTCGGTAGGCCGCTTCGGCAGGTATATATGCAAATTGCAGATTGGACCTGTCAAA
>Ga0209636_10004197_pt1 | contig 14691 bp, 11 predicted proteins | sample DeeMarSWOR152_54_FD_187464 | JGI IMG/M metagenome (GOLD analysis project Ga0209636, IMG submission 187464) | Marine sediment microbial communities from White Oak River estuary, North Carolina - WOR-1-52-54 (SPAdes) (version 2) | ecosystem: Environmental > Aquatic > Marine > Intertidal zone >...
GCTGCTTGCTTCGGCCCATACCTTGCTCTTGATAAAACACGCGGCGATGATGGGTGTTGATGTCGCCTCATCTACTCCTAACTGGCCGAAAATCCAGGCCAGAAAGGACGCCATAGTAGCCGGTTTTCGAAAAGGCCTGACAGGATTAATCCAGAGCCACAAGGCAAAAATACTCAAGGGCTGGGCCGTCGTCACCGCACCACATCAAATCACAATCGAAACAGACACTGCATCAACGCAGATACACGCAGACAAAATAATCCTGGCAACCGGCTCACAGCCGATCCAAATTCCGACAATTCCGTGTGATGGCCAGACCGTTATCAGCAGCAAAGAGGCCCTGGCCCTGCAACAGATACCAAAATCGCTGGTAATCATAGGCGGTGGTGTCATCGGCTGCGAAATGGCCTGTGTATATGCCGCCTTAGGGACAAAAGTAACTATCGTAGAAGCGCTTTCCCGGTTGATTCCTATGGAGGACGAGTGGGTCAGCCGACTCATGGAACGCGAGTTTAAAAAACTCGGCATCAATTCGCACACCGGCCAGAAAGTAACCTCGGTTGATAAAACGACCGCGCAGGTAACAGTAGTGCTCGAAAATGGACAAACAATCGAAGCAGAGAAAATACTGGTTTCTGTGGGCCGAAAGCCGACTGTAGATAAAGAAACCGTTGAAGCCCTGAATCTCAAAATGGATGGTTTTGCTATTAAAGTCAACTATAAAATGGAAACTAATGTCCCTGGCGTTTATGCCATTGGCGACGCTGTTGGTACAACCTATTTAGCTCACGGTGCCTTTGCTGAGGCCGAGGTCGCGGCAGTCAATGCCACAGGAGGTGATGAAAGATTATCCGACTACTCGCTTATACCACGAGCCGTCTATACATTCCCCGAAATTGCATCCGTCGGCAAAAACGAAGAAGCCTGTAAAAACCTGGGACTTGACATCTCTGTCGGCAGGTCGTTTTTCAAAGCTAATGGCCGAAGCGTTGCACATAACCAAACCGTCGGCGAGATAAGGGCTGTAAGGGACAACTCGACTAATAAAATCATCGGCGTTACAATGGTCGGCGCAATGGTAACCGAGCTGATAGCCGCAGCAAGAGCTCTTATAGGCAGCACCGAAAAAATTACCGACATAAGCTTCCCGCATCCGACTGTTTCAGAGGTGCTTAAGGAAGCCGCCGAAGACACCTTTGGCCTGAGCCTGCACAATCCACCGAAAACACAAAATCAGAAATAACGTTAACAGCGACTGATATCGATACTAATAAATAAAATTGGGATAACTGTATGGGTACAAAAGTTGAACAAGCTGTTTCCCTTTTCAAACAAGGTTTCAACTGTTCACAAGCAATACTTGCAACCTATGGTGAACAATTCGGCCTCAGGCACAAAACAGCCTTAAAACTCGCTTGTAGTTTTGGGGGTGGAATGCAAATGGCTGAAACTTGTGGAGCAGTAACCGGAGCATTTATGGTCATCGGATTAAAGCATGGTTCAATAACTGCTGAAGATAAGGGTGCAAAACAGGAAACATACGAACTCATTAAAGAATTCGCAAAGAAGTTTAAGTCCTGCAATGGCTCTGTTATTTGCAAAGAATTGCTTGGTTGCGACATAAGTACGCCCAAGGGAGCCAAGATCGCGAAAGAGAATAACTTATTTTCTTCTCTGTACCCCAAAATAGTGCAAGACGCCGCTGAGATAATCGAAGAAATGATGAATGGATAAAAGCCTTAGCCAAAAGCAACAATAATGTTGATAGCGACTAAAAACCGTTCTCTGCATATTTGTGATTATGGACTCACCGATTACCGAGAGGTTCTGCAGTTGCAGCACCAACTGCGCGAAAAAAGACGCAAGGGTAAAATTCCAAATACTGTTTTAATCGTCGAGCACCCCTCTGTTATTACCCTCGGTGCCCGGCAAAGTGCCAACAAACTGCGGGCCGGTCGAGAAGATTTAGCCCAACAGCACATCGACGTAGTGAATGTCCGCAGAGGCGGCGGCACAACGGCACACAATCCGGGCCAGTTAGTCTTTTATCCGATCTTACATTTGCAGGATTTGGACCTCGGAATCAGCGAATATATCAGAAAACTGGAGGCAATAGGTGCTGAACTGCTGGAGCAATTAGGTGTCCATACCACAAGACGAAAAGGATTCCCCGGCTTATGGGTCGGTACCAGGAAGATTGCTTCTATCGGCGTACGTGTATCGAAATTCATAACCTATCACGGCATGGCAATAAACGTTCAAAATGACCTGAGCATTTTCGATTTTATAGCACCCTGCGGCCTCGATGACATAGAAATGACATCGGTACTGAAGGAAACCGGCAAACACCATTCCATGAGTCAGATAAAGAAAAATTTAGCTGACCTGCTTATAAATCATTTCTCAGTAGGCGTGAAAATAAAAGCAAAAAAGTATTTCCGGTTGAATAATGTTTTGAACATTTGATATTTGAATTTCGAATTTGTTTCGGATTTCGATATTCGGATTTAGGATTTATACAGTGTACGAATCACGAGCCACGAACCACGAGCGACGAAAGTTGCCGCCCTGGTTGCGAAGGCCATTACCAGTCGGCAAGTCCTTCCTTCACACGCAGAAAGTATTAAACTCTCTGGGCCTGGAAACTATATGTAGTAACGCAAACTGCCCAAATCGGGGCGAATGCTGGGCAAGAGGTACAGCAACAGTCTTGATTTTGGGCAATGTCTGCACGCGAAACTGCAAATTCTGCTCGGTAGCCACCGGCAAGCCTGCCCCGCCGGATCCGACCGAGCCTGCCCGAATAGCAGAGATGGCAAAACAGATGCGACTTAAATACATCGTAATTACCAGTGTCAACCGCGATGATTTATCGGACGGAGGCGCCGGGCATTTTCGCGATTGCATCAACAAAGTAAGACAGCAGTGCCCGGATATGAAATGTGAAATACTAACGCCTGACTTCCGTAACTGCCAGGCCCAGGCCCTGAAAATTCTACGAGATGCTTTACCCTTTGTATTCGCTCACAATGTTGAAACGGTACCCTCTCTGTACCCAATTGCCAAAGCAGGCGGAAACTATCAACGGTCTCTGAATCTGCTTAAAATGGCCAAAGAAGCCTACCAAGTCGTCCAGACCAAATCATCAATTATGCTCGGATTAGGAGAAACCGACGCACAGGTCGAGCAGGTTCTTAAAGATTTGCGCAGCATAGGCTGTGATAGAATCACAATCGGCCAATACTTAAAACCATCAAAAAACTCACTTGAAGTTGTCGAATACATAACCCCCGCCAAATTCGATTGGTGGAAGCAAAAAGCTCTGGAATTGGGATTTTCCTGGGTTTGCTCTTCGCCGTTTGCCCGCAGCTCATATTTCGCAGAACAAGAAAATACGGTATTTTAACCGTTCATCTGTTGAGCCATCCAGTTGCTCTCATCGGGCGCCAAAACCATCGGCACCTTTTTGGGCAGTCTTCAGTTTTGCCCGTTTTGCCTTTACACCAAAAATTTCTTATACTTTAGTCGGCACATAGAAGTTACAAAAATCTGCTACAGCGACGCTTTCCCCGGAGGGGGGAAAATGAAGCTCTTAACAATAGTCTACATGAAGTGCCGGGGCGCTGCACTTATCTTAACTATGATATTTATCCTCATATTTTCCGCCCTGGCTGTCTCGATGGCCACGGTGTCCGGCACTAATGTCCAGCTCGCTTCAAATCAGCACAAGGTCGGCTGTGCGCTCGCCAGCGCCGAATCCGGTCTGGAAGTAATGCGATATTGGTTGAGCAGTGTCGAAATACCAGGTTCGACACTACCATCTAATTATCTGAGCGCTATAGCCGATAATCTGCAAAATGATCTAACAGCCTACGGCATTTCCAATGTCACCGTCAACTGTGATGGCTCAAGTATAACCATTCCAAGTGTCACACTGAATTTGGCAAAAAAACAAAGTTTTTACGCAGCGATAGCCCCAACACCACTTGATCCCAATGCACTCCAGATAAATGTTACCGGCAGATATGACCAGATAACGCGAACAATAAGAGTGAATTATAATCTCGAACCCGACAGACATCCTATTTTCGATTATGGAATTGCAACCAAAGGTCCTCTGAACACGCAGGGCAGTCCCAACGTCGATGGCCTCAATCAGAGTATTGAAGCCGACGTTTATATCGAAAGCGAAAACAACAACGATGCGCTATCAATGCAGGGCAACTCCTCAATAGCCGGTGATATCAGCATCGCCAACCCTGATGCCATCCCAAGTGTCAGCAATTCCAGCTCCATAGGTGGTGAAACCGGCCAGGACGCCATCGATAACCATGTTGACATTGGTGTCCCCTCTATTGATTTCCCCGTCCCCAACCCCGCCGCTTTCGAGAATTACGTCAAAAACATCTTTGATCCCGACACCGACACCACCACCGACATGACGCTCGAAAATATTAGAATCCCCGCCGGCATCAATCCCCATTTCTCCGGCAATGTAATCCTCAAGGGAATCATATTTATCGAATCTCCCAACATTGTCAAATTCACAGGTAACACTGATATCATTGGCATCATTATTGGCAACGGTGACCTGGATTTGCCCTCTGAAGAAAATCAGCTCATATTCCTCGGAAATGTTGACAGTCGCAGCGTATCTGAACTCGGCGGGGAATTTGGTGACCTCAGGCAGGAAACCGGGACATTCTTATTAGCACCTGGATTTAACGCCTCCTTCGGCGGCAGTTTTGAGACCATCAACGGCGTCATTGCTGCCAGCGGAATCGAATTTTTCGGAAATGCCGGCGGAACCGTCAACGGCTCAGTAATAAACTACGGCGAGAACCCAATGAGCCTGGTTGGAAGCGTTGATCTGGTCTTCAATCGCTACGATTTAACGAAGGTGCCCGCCGGATTTGTGCCGGAGATAGTATTACAATACGACCCGTCATCTTATTCAGAAATCATGCAGTAATATTTACTCGTCCCCTAAACAGCACTTAAGCCGCTGTTATTATTTCGCACAAAAGAATACTTTGCAGCCACACTGTAGCGGCATCAAATTGTTCTTATCGGACCTCAAAATAATCGGCATATTATTTGCCATCCTTTAGTTCAGTTATTTCGCCTCTCTCGTGAAGTTTCGCACCTTTTTACGAAGGCAAATTCAGGAAAACCACGCCTATGACTCGATTCAAGGCGGTCCGGGAAATAAAACCATGTTCGAAATATCCACTAATATGTCCATATTTCCCGCAAATGTGCGTAAGTCCTTATGCAGCAAAGAATTCGGCATAAAAAGTGCGAAACTTGACTTATGCTAAAATCGCCTTATACTTTATTATATAGAGGCTTCTAAAAACTTCGTCTCAGTGGTAATTTTTCCGGAGGGGGAAAAAATGACACGCACAAAAAGAACAGCTCATCAAAATCGTCGGGGTACTGCACTTATCTTATCTATGATATTTATACTCATTTTTTCCGCCCTGGCTGTCTCGATGGCCACGATGACCGGCACTAATGTCCAACTTGCTTCAAATCAGCACAAAGTCGACTGTGCCCTCGCCAGCGCCGAATCCGGCCGGGAAGTAATGCGATATTGGCTCAGCCGTGTCACAATGCCAAGTTCGACACCACCAGCTAATTATCTGAGCATAACAGTCGATCATGTGCAGATGGACGCCAACAGCATTTCGAATATCACTGTAAATGATGATGGCTCAATTCAGCCTGTAACCCTGGACTCCGCAAATGGACAAACCTTCGATGGGCAAATTGCAATAGACGCCAATCAACCCAACATTTTGCAGGTTTACACTACAGGCGGCAACGGGCAGATTACACGCACTATAAGAGTCTGTTACGACATTGAAGCCTATGAATATCCTATCTTTGATTTCGGAATGGCAACAAAGGGGCCCGTACTTTTTAACGGCAATCCCACCATAACCGGTGTCAATTCCAACAACGAAGCAGATATTTTTATCGAAAGCCACGGTGACGATCTCGCATTGCTTGTCACCGGTAACACAAACTTTGACGGCGATATCAGTATCGCCAACTCAGACGCTAATTCTGTGTTCATGGGTGATGTGTTAATAGGCGGCGACCACGGCCAGGACGCAATAGACAATCACGTCTCTACAGGCGCAGAGTCTCCAGAATTTCCTATCGCCGACACAGGGCATTTTCTGCAGTATGCAACAGGTGATAGCATCGATAGCTCCACTGACATATCAGGTAGTATGACCTTAACCAATGCAACAATAGCGGCCGGAACTGACCCCTGTTTTGCGGGCAATATCATAATAGAGGGAATTCTTCTCATCGAAGCGCCTAACATTGTTACATTTACCCGCAATGTTGCGCTTAACGGCATGATAGTTGGCGATGGTGCTGATGCGGACAATCCCGGAACAAACAAAATATCCTTCCTTGGTAATTTTGCAACCAATCCGTATCCTGCAGGAGTCGAGTTTGATGCGATTCGCTCCGAAACTGGTTCTTCAATACTTGCTCCGGGCTTTGCTGCCTCTTTCGAGGGTAATTTCTCCGCCCTGGGCGGCGTTATGGCTGTAAGCGGCGCACACTTTTCCGGCAACGTAAATGCGATGATTAAAGGCACTATCATTAATTACTCTGACAATCCAACCACAGTAATGGGCAACGCCAGATTGAATTTTGACCGATCAGACGAAATCAAGGTGCCTGCAGGTTTTGACCTCAGGCGCGTACTAACATATGACCCCGACTCTTATTCAGAAATCCTGCAGTAATATTTACTCCTCCCCTAAACTGTACTATAAGCCGCTGTTTATATTTCGTGCAAAAGAGTACCTATCAGCCACTCTGTGGCGGCGCCAAATCGTTGTTATAGGACATTAAAACAATGACACATTTTTTTCCATCGTATTGGCCTGTCTATTTTGCCTTTATGCTAAATATTCCTTATACTTTAATTGGCATATAGAAGTTGCTAAAACGCTGCTTTAGTAGGGCTTTTCCGGTGGGGGGAAAAATGAAGCTGCTAAAAACAATAGTTTACCTGAAGTACCGGGGCGCCGTACTTATCATATCCATGATATTTATACTCATATTTTCCGCCCTGGGTATCTCTATGGCTATCTTCTCCGGCACTAATGTCCAACTTGCTTCAAATCAGCACAAGGTCGACCGTGCCCTTGCCAGCGCCGAATCCGGCGTGGAAGTAATGCGATATTGGCTGATCAGTGTCACAATGCCAAGTTCGACACCACCAGCTAACTATCTGAGTACAATAGTCAATAATCTGCAAAGCGATCTGGACGCCAACAGCATTTCGAATATCACGGTAGATTCGGATGGCTCAATTCAGCCTGTAACCTTGGACTCCGCAAGTGGACAAACCTTCGATGGGCAAATGCTAATCGACGCCGGCCAACCCAACATTTTGAAGTCTTACACTACAGGCGGCAGCGGTCAGATTACACGCACTATAAGAGTGTGTTACGACATTGAAGCCTATGAATATCCTATCTTTGATTACGGAATGGCAACAAAGGGGCCCGTGCTTTTTAACGGCAATCCCACCATAAGGGGTATAAATTCCAACAGCGAAGCGGATATTTTTATCGAAAGCCAGGGTGACGATCTCGCATTACTTGTCACCGGTAACACAAACTTCGACGGCGATATCAGTATCGCCAAATCAGACGCTAATGCCGTGTTCCTGGGTGATGTGTTAATAGGCGGCGACCACGGCCAGCCCGCAATAGACAATCACGTCTCTACAGGCGTAGCTGCTCCCGAATTTCCTGTCCCCGACACAGAGCATTTTCTGCAGTATGCAACAGGCGGTATCATCGATAGTTCCACTGACATATCAGATAGTATGACCTTAACCAACGCAACAATAGCGGCCGGAACCGACCCCTGTTTTGCGGGCAATATCATAATAGAGGGAATTCTGCTCATCGAAGCGCCTAACATTGTTACATTTAGCCGCAATCTCGCGCTTAACGGTATGATAGTTGGCGATGGTGCCGATGTGGACAATCCCGGAACAAACAAAATTTCCTTCCTTGGTAATTTTGCGACCAATCCGTACCCTCCAGGGGCCGAGTTTGACGCGATTCGCTCCGAAACCGGTTCTTCGATACTTGCTCCGGGCTTCGGTGCCTCTTTCCAGGGCAATTTCTCCGCCCTGGGCGGCGTTATGGCTGTAAGCGGCGCACACTTTTCCGGCAACGTAAATGCCCTGATTAAAGGCACTATCATTAACTACTCTGACAATCCAACCACAGTAATGGGCAATGCCACATTGAATTTTGACCGATCAGACGATATCAAGGTGCCTGCAGGTTTTGATCTCAGGCGCGTACTAACATACGATTCATCCTCTTATGAGGAAATTGTACCCTAAACCAAGAATCTCTATTTTTCAAGGAGCTGAGCTATGGAAAAGAAGAACAGTTTGTTGAGAGTGAGGTCTTTGAGCGTTTTATGGGCTCTTCTGGCGATTTTACTATGTGCTGCACCGTGTGGCGCCACAACCGTAACCGTTGAAAGCGGGGAAACGCTAAATGTCGGCACCGGCAAAGATGTCGAGCGGATTGATAACGGCTTTTTGATTGTGCGTGGGACGGCGAATCTATATCCGGGGGCCTATGTGGACTGGGGGATCTATGCCCTTGAGGGCAGTACAGTCAACATTTATGCTGTTGAAATTGGTTCTGGCTATTTCGTCTCGGTTTCAAACGGTGAGCAAGATGCGTTTGTGACGGTCCACGGTACGGACTTCGAGGTGACCAACGGAACAATCGATCCTTCGGGAAGCTCGTTCGCCCTTGCACCACCTTATCTGGGGTATTTGAAATGGGCCTATGAAAACCTGTCCTATGAGGTACAGTTTTTTAGCGATATACCCATTTATCTAGCGCCTCCTGAAACCAGCGTCAAGCAAGTGGACATTGACATCAAGCCAGGTGGCAATCCAAACACCATAAATCTCAATTCCAAGGGAGTCGTACCGGTGGCCGTGTTAACTACCGATAGCTTTGATGCCAGCATCGTTGATCCCACTACCGTAGAATTCGCAGGAGCTACGCCGGTGCGTTGGGCACTAAAGGATGTAGATGACGATGGTGATAATGATTTGCTGCTTCATTTCAATAAGCAGGATTTGAATCTGGATGAGAACAGCACAGAGGCTACGTTGACAGGCGAGACGACTGATGGAAACACAATAGAAGGAACCGACGAAGTGCGGATCATACAGCCGAAGGGCCGCCGAAATGGATTTTTCCAGCGGCGTTGGCGTGGCAAAGTCCACTAACTATAATGCTATCAATGGGCTGTAAGCATCACGCTTGCAGCCTTTTTTGTTATGCTTCCTGAGATTTCTTGAGTCAGCCCACAGAATCTCACAGGACACCCTTAAAGCCGCTCTTTTCGTTCTAATGTGCGTTAAAACTGCCCAACCCTACTTTGATACCCATCTGCTTGAGTTTGGCCATTGTAGCAGCTAAACACGCTCTTAGAGGGGATTTTTACAGATAATTCTAAGCCGTTTAGACTCAAAAACATCATATTTTTTAAGTTCTTTCCCTCAAAATGGCCTTTAATAAGGCATTTTTGGGGCAGATAAGGACGGTACAGTGGCAACTATAATCGTCAACCTCCAAAAGACATCTTCTTCTGGGAGAGGCTCTTCAGTAGTCCTTAAACCCTCTCATCCATTCGGGCCAAACCGTTGGCGAATAATTCGTATTAAAGTTTCGATGCCACTTTAACTTCCATAACTCCTTGAGCCCAACCTTTCTGACAGAATAATCCAGAAAAGCGGCGTTTACGAACCCATCATGCCGATTGATGCAGAAACGGTGTATCGAATTTCTACATCCGCAAGGAAACTCCGTTTTCTGACCGTCATATTCCGGAGGTCTGTCGGTATCTTTCACCCAGGCGCACCACCACCAGCTATCCAGGTACAGCGGTATGTTGCCTGCACCCCTAACCTTAGTAGTTCTCCAGAAGCAAGGGACCCACAAGTTCACCGCCGGCCCGCCCACAACAAAAGACCCACCCTCATCAGGCACAGAAAGCCAACCGTTCCTACCATAGCTGCCATAGTAAGCAATTGTCTGACTGCTTTCGATCGTGAAAGTAAGCTTGCCCCAGGCCAAGAATGTTCCACCTGTTACATCGGAATCAGGTGTTCGCGTGAATCTCCTTACGTTGACGCTGTTTTGGCCCATGTCTTGGCCGGTTGGGTTCGCAAGTTTTGTGGCCATCGGGCAGCAGCTTATACCTCCAGTGCCAACGCAATAATCCCGAAGCGTGTACATCCAGGGCTCAGGAGTGGCCAGACTAAGGAAATTCTGCCGGGGACAAAGCCCATCGTTGTTATCTGTGTACATTGCAAAGATAGTGCCCCATTGCTTCAAATTTGATTGACAAATAACCGCCTTTGCCTGTCTCTTAATCCGCTGCAGTGCCGGCAGCAATATCGCCATCAATAGCACAATAATAGCGATCACAACCAAAAGCTCTATTAACGTAAACCCCGTCAGAAATCTTCTGTTTTCCCGATCAGGAATCTTAATTTCTAACGGCGTAAAGCCTTTTCGTTTGCTCATCATTCTGCGCCCTTTCTTGTGCAACGGGTGTTAGTAGTCTTTAAACCTTCTCATCCATTGTGGCCAGTCGCTGGGCTGGACGCCGCCGGCTACAGTCCAGAGACCTGCCATGTTAAACTCGCGATGCCACTTCAACGTCCACAACTCCTTGAGCCCAACCTTTCTGACAGACCAGTCCATAAAAAGGCCATTTACAAAACCATCGTGCCGGTTGATGCAAAAAGGAACCATGTCTCCGCTTGGCCAAATACTCAGGTCTGGCGCATCCTCATACGGAGGCGGCTGACAAAGGGCGTCTGGCCATCCGCTCGGCCGTCGACTATCCAGCAACACAGGGACATTATTTGCACCTTTATGATCGACGTGATGCCAGTACGCCGAATACTCCGAAGGCTGACGCGGAAAAACCCCGCGAACACACCAACCATTTAGACCGTAGCTGCCTGAACGCCGTTTGTGATTAGGGCAAATCCAGGCTTCAAACGTACGCACCTGCCAGCCAAACCCAAATTTTCGAGCCATCGGGCAGAGGAAATGCTCATCAAAATCACCGCCGTAATACAGGATTGGATCAGCCGGACACTCCCAATTGTGCTCGTCCCTGAGAGCAAAACGACCGCCATCATCCTCAGTGCGCGCATGAAAGATAAGACCCCATTGATGCAAATTCGCCTGACACGAAACTGCCTTGGCCTGTTTCTTAACCCGCTGCAGGCTGGGCAGCAATATCGCCATCAATAACGCAATGATAGCAATCACTACCAAAAGCTCTATTAACGTAAACCCCGCCCCGTCAGAAGAGCTTCTTCTCACGGGTCCTGTCAGAAATCTTCCGCTTTCTCGATCGGGAGTCTTAATTTGGGTTCCCGCAAAGGAGAGTCCCTCCAACGGTGTAAAGCCTTTTCGTCTGTGCTTGACGGTTTTTCTCAACTGAGAATTTCCTTTAGACATAATATCTCAGATTGGTGTGCTTTTCTACCATAATTATAACTCAATCGGCCGCGGTAATGCAACCCATTTGGTGCAAGCTTCTGTGCTCAAACTGACCAGAACAGCCTGACTCTGTAAGCTTGCCCGTTTTTGCCCGCCTGCATGCGCTTCTATGCGAAATCCGGGTTCAAAATACTATGCGTTCGGGCGTATTTTCGATGTGTATTTTCCTTTTGCTTTCACCGGCGTGAAAAAGCTCTATCCGGATATAATCTATCGTCTTCAGAGCCGATTCGATTTTATCCGCCCATTCAATCAGAACCACCGATTGCGGATAACAGAAATCATCAAAGCCGAGCATTTCAAACTCGCCCACAGAATTTATCCTATAAGCATCTACATGATAAATATCCAGTCGGCCTGCATATTCCTTAACAATAACGAACGTGGGGCTGCTGACATGCCTGCTGTCTTTAGCCCCTGCACCTGCTGCAATCCCTTTAATCAGATGCGTTTTACCGCTGCCCAACGCCCCGCAAACAGCTATGACTTCGCCACCCTTTAATTGTGACCCGAGCCTTCGACCAAACTTTATGGTTTCCTCCGGCGAATTCGAAATAAATTCGAAACTTACCATAACTTTGATGAACACGGCGATTATGATTCCTGCAAAAACAAGAATTCATATTATCAAGTTGCTTCTTCACTTTCTATATTTTGGCATGGTTCCTGAATCCTTTGTTCAAATCTACCAGAAACCTATAAGGGGCTGGACAGGATAGAATCGAGGATAATTGTGAACACCATATAGAAAAATGAAAACACAATGATAAATGTTTTTCGGCCAGGTTTTTTCCCAGGATCCCTCAATCTATCTCCGACAGCACCTTTGACATCACGCGTGGCAATATAAAAGCCATAAAGAGTAAATAGATTCCACAATCCTAACTGAGCGTATCCACTCCATCTTCGAAAAAGTGCCAGACCGGCAAGCCCTGCACTTACGTACGAAACAGCCAGGATAAAGCAAATCGTAACAATGAAATATATATATATCTGTTTCCCATCATTGATATAACGGTCTCGGCATATCTCATGCCTCTCACCGCAACCGGAGTAAGCCACAAATCTTCTGTAAGTCTCTCTGCCAAATTGAGATACTCGATCGATGTATAACAGAGATCGGTGGCTGACATATCATTGGTCAATTGTGACGGTGTGCCCTTGGGCAAAGTCTCCTGTTTATAGTGCCGTACATGAAACTTTTCAGCGAATGCACTATTCGCCTCAGGTTTAACATAGCCGATTACCTGTAGGTGAATTGGAATCCATTCAGCGCCATAGGTGCTTGTAGGGCGCAAAGGATAAAACGCTCTATCGGTATCGAACTCAACATAAAGGCACGGCCAACGCTCCTGACTAATTCTTTTGCCTGTTCCGTATTCCGGAAACTTTTCAAGCAACTGTTCACGTGAAGAAATCCAGACTATGACAAGGACATACTCTTTAGATAAATAATCTTCAAATGCTTTGAGTTCACTCCTGTCAATTCCAACGTCCTTAGCTTTCAGATAGCTCTCCAGACCCCTTATCGATTCTGCCGTGATGGCTTCTGCGTGAATACCCCATTTTTCTATCTCCTTGTGAATGGAAACTAATCTGAGTACTGCTACATCTGCAACTCTCCCTAAATGAGGCGTCATAATAAACGGCACGGTGTAGATTTGTGTGGCCAAGGCTATACTCACAACATTCGTGACAACACCCCGCGCCTTTTTCCGAGGATCGCGGCCTCTAAACTGGGGAAACGAGTCAACAATATCAAGTTGCACTTTTTCTGTGGTGCCGGGCACAGGAAAAATCCATAAAGCATTATCCTCGTCTGCAAGTTCGATTGAAACGGCAATCAACATCTTCTCAACACCATCACGATGTAAAATCACCGCTCTTTGCTCTCTCTCCAAAACCGGACGTAAAAAGGAAAAATCACGACCGCTAAAAGCTTTTCCATCGCCGAAGGAAGGGACACATACACCCAACAATACAACGGCAATTAGGAAAGCTATTAAGATTTTCACGATAAAATGCATAATTATTTTTCAATAGCTAATTACATTAGTTGTCATTTTCCCAATTGAGCCGGATAGTAGTAACCCATCGTCTGAGCAACGACTCCCAACCGATATTGATGGTCCTGCATAAGACAGACACGCCGTTCAGAAGCAGGAATAGTAGTGGTGTAGATGCGAAGTTCTCCTGTTAGGCTGGTAATCACCTCCTCGCGATGGTCACCCAGACAATCAACTACTGCGATGACTCGGCCTTCAATCGGCTGCATCGCTTCGGCGCCCCAATCGCGAATCGCTCCGGAAACGACCACTTCCTTTTGTGGGTCCGCATCCCACCAAACCGGGCGCGGGCTAAGTGTTCCTTTTTTCTGGAACTCTATTAGCCGGCCCTTAGCACTATAAAACCAACGCTCTTCATAATCTCTTTCGCCGCCATACACCTCCATACCAGGCTCCTCTGCCAGGATGTCACCGACCATTCCCTGGGAATGAATATGCCGGGTGGGCTTTTTGTGGGCCCAGAGTTTGCGACCGGTTCTGGCGTCCACCACGCATATCCCATCGGTTTCCTGTCGTGTCTCGAACCCGTAGAAAACCTCTAAGCCGGGATTAGCCGGATCGATATCAGCCACATAGCAAACATCGGGATGTCCCATCTCCAGTGTCCAGAGACCTTTGCCGTTATCATCCAGTACCGCCGCACCGATCACCAGTTCATCCTTACCGTCCTGGTCCACGTCGGCTGTAATCAACCCGTGAGACCCCTGCCCCCGGTATTTTCTCTCCTCCTGCGGCGCCTCCCAGTACCATATCTGATTGAAATCCTTGTCCAGCGCCTGGGTTTTAATGAGGTTGTAGGTGCCTCGCTGCATAATCAGCGATGGCTTTTTGCCGTCAAGATATGCCACCGTAAGAAAATTACGGCAGTAACGATTATAATCAGAAAAGCCGTCCCGGCTCAGCCACGCGGTTTTGGCCACAACTTCGCCTGTCTGGCCATCGATCTTAACAAGGTATTCGGGACCAGTCTTGACGTGCCCTGCTTCTTCTCGTGGATCTCCAACACTAGCCTTGCAATA
>Ga0209636_10004198_pt1 | contig 14691 bp, 11 predicted proteins | sample DeeMarSWOR152_54_FD_187464 | JGI IMG/M metagenome (GOLD analysis project Ga0209636, IMG submission 187464) | Marine sediment microbial communities from White Oak River estuary, North Carolina - WOR-1-52-54 (SPAdes) (version 2) | ecosystem: Environmental > Aquatic > Marine > Intertidal zone >...
CTGTGAACTTGCTTATGAGCAGTATAGTAAGGCATCAAATTATCCTGATGTATCAGGTATTGCAAGCCGAAAGATGAATGCGATTAAAAGCTTTTTGCCTACAAAAGAGGATAAGTTTATGAACCCGGATCAAACTAAAGCTAATAATCCAGTATATCAGTGGATTTACAGGTAATATTTAAAACAATTTTAAAGTGAAGAAAATGGTAATTTCAATAGGAAATGATCATAGAGGGTATGAATTAAAACAGGTAGTATTAAAATATTTTAACAGAAAAAATATAAAGTATAAAGATTTTGGTGCTAATTCGAGTGAATCTTCAGATTACCCAGATTACGGTTATATGGTAGCTAAATCGGTTTCAGCGGGAGATACAGACGTTGGAATATTAATATGCAGTAATGGAATAGGAATGTCAATAGTGGCAAACAAGGTGAAAGGAATAAGAGCGGCTTTTTGTAATACTCCAGAACTAAGCCGAACAGTAAAAGCCCATAACAATGTAAACATTCTTGTTTTGGGAGAACAAATATCTCCTGAGACTGCTTTTGAGATAATAGACGCATGGCTTAATACTGAATTTGAAACTGGGGGAAGACATGAAAGAAGAGTTAAAAAGATTCACCAGTTAACAGGTTTATAAAATATGAACAGATTATTAAGGGATTCTGATCCTGAAATTTTCGGGGCGATTATAAAAGAAAAAGAAAGGCAGAATAATAAACTCGAATTGATTGCATCAGAGAATTTTGTCAGTAGAGCAGTGCTTGAAGCTGCTGGTTCAGTTATGACAAATAAATACGCTGAAGGTTATCCCGGTAAAAGATACTACGGAGGATGTGAGTTTGTTGATATTGCAGAAGAGCTTGCACGGGAAAGGGCAAAGAGACTTTTTAATTGTGCTCATGCAAATGTTCAGCCGCATTCTGGTTCCCAAGCAAATATGGCTGCTTACTTTTCTTTAATTAAACCAGGTAATAAAATATTAGGTATGAACTTATCCCATGGCGGTCACCTTACTCATGGAAGTCCTGTTAATTTTTCCGGAAGGCTTTTTAACGTTGAATTTTATGGGATAAGAAAGGATGACGGACTGGTGGATTACGACGAAATACAAAAACTTGCAGAAACAATAAGACCAAACATAATAATTGCAGGATTTAGTGCATATCCCAGAAAACTCGATTTTAAAAGGTTCGGTGAAATTGCCAAATCTGTTGGGGCATATCTTGTCAGCGATATAGCCCACGTAGCAGGACTTATTGCCACTAACCTTTATCCCGATCCAATTCCTTGCAGTGACATAGTTACAACAACGACTCACAAAACACTTCGCGGACCAAGAAGTGGAATGATCCTGCTTGGTAAAGAGGCAGCAGAAAGGGAAATAGTTGATCCTTGGACTAATAAATTGAAACCTTTAAAAAAAACCGTAGATAGTTTAGTATTTCCGTGCACACAAGGTGGTCCACTAATGCATATTATTGCTGCTAAAGCAGTCGCATTCGGAGAAGACCTAAAGCCAGAGTATAAAATTTATTGCGAACAAATAATTAAAAATGCGAAAACCCTTGCTGATGCATTGATAGAATATGGTTATAATCTTGTCTCAGGTGGAACTGATAATCATCTTCTTCTGGTGGACCTCTCTAATAAAAATATAACTGGTGCTGAAGCAGAGAGCGCACTTGAAAAGGCAGGGATTACTGTCAATAAGAATATGGTTCCATTCGATAAACAAAAACCAATGATAACAAGCGGAATAAGATTAGGCACACCAGCATTAACTACAAGAGGGTTTAAAGAAGAAGAAATGAAACTGGTTGGGGAATTTATACATCGAGTTTTGTCTAACAGGGAAAATGAAATTATATTAAATGAAGTAAAACAAAGGGTAAAAGAACTTTCTGCAAATTTTCCTATTTATGATTTTATCTGATGCCTTTTCAGGAGTTGGAAAAACTATGAAATGTCCATTTTGCGGTAATATAGAGGATAAAGTGATAGATTCAAGAAAAGCAAAAAATGGAATGGTTATTAGAAGAAGACGGGAATGTACAAACTGTAAAAAAAGATATACTACTTATGAATATATTGAAGAAATATCTTTAATGGTAATAAAAGCCGATGGGAGAAGGGAATCATTTGATAGAAAAAAATTAAAAAGTGGTATACTGCTTGCATGCACAAAGAGACCCGTCTCTATGGAGGTGATTGATGGAATAGTAGGGCGCATTGAAGAAAAGATAAACAACAATTTTATCAGAGAGGTGAAATCGAAAGTTATTGGCGAATATGTTATGGAAGAACTGAGAAGGATAGATGAGGTAGCATACGTCCGATTCGCATCGGTTTATAGGAAATTTCAGGATAAAATACAATTCTTAAAAGAATTGGATGAACTTAAGCATTAAAAAAATCACATAATTTTTTAATTTTTGTATTTGTTTTTGGGGAAACTTATTTTATGTTTCCCCCTTTTTATAATATAATTAAAGTTATATTTAGATGAAAGTACACATAACAAAAACTCTATTTTATATATTATTTATTTTTTTGCTTGGTGGATTATTTTATATTATTTTTCTATCAATGGGAATTTTTTTTGATGAATGGGGCATAAAATCACAAGTGGTATACTTTCTAATCTGCTCAACACTTTTAACTTTATTCCTAAAACCAATAATGACCTCATTTGAAATCTTTACCAATAAAATATTTTTCCCGGAACAAGAAAAATTTAAAAATGAGATTGATGAAATTTGTAATAAAATGATCAATTTTGTTAAATATAATGAGATTTTTAATGTTTTTTTGGAGGGCTTATCAAAGAGTATAAATAATAAAAACATTATCATATTTTACTATCAACATAATGATATTTACACGGATATTTACACGCTTGAGAAAAATGAGAAATTGAATAATGAAATATTAAATGATAAGAACGATTCCTTGTTGAAAATCATAAAATCAGAAAACTCAATAAAGATATTTGATATTTATAATGATATCAGGGAGAAATCTACTCTTCGGGAAAAACTTTTATCACTCAAATTTAAAAAAATAATTATGCTTGGAAATAGAAATGAAATGCTCGGATGGATAGCACTCGGAGAACTGAAAAGAGAAAAAGTAAATCCTCAAAATATTAATGAAATGCTCTTTAAACTTGCGGATAAATTAATGCAAGCAATAGAACATGCAAGGCTTTATCAGGAGGCTAAAAGAGAATCTGTTGAAAAGGGAATATTAATAAAAGTTGTCAAAAAAATAAGTAAATCTAGAGATTTACAAGAAATATTAAATCTAATTATAGATTCCCTTGCAGAGATTGTAACATATGATGCTGCCGGTATATTTTTAATTGATCCTGAACAACCCAGAAATATGACTTATAGTGTATTGAGGGGATATAATAAAAAGAGTTTTGAAGGGATTTCATTGAAAGTTGGTAAAGGGATAGTTGGATGGTCAGCTCAATATGGAAAAGGTGAAATTGTACCAGATGTTTCGAAAGATAAAAGATATATAAAAGTGATTAAGGAAACAAAATCCCAAATGGTGATCCCTATAAAAAGCGGAGAAGATGTTATCGGAGTATTATGTCTGGAGAGTAATAAGCCTAACTTTTTTAATGGAAACCATTATGAAGTTGTAAAAACTTTTGCCAGTCAGGCTGCCATTGGTATTGAGAATGCAAGGTTATATTTTGAAATTCAGAAAAAGGAAGAATTATCACAGGAAATAAAAAGGGCAAGTGATATTCAAAGGGCTCTTTTCCCCAAAAAAGTCCCTAATATTCTGGGCTATGAAATATCTACATTTAATCAATATAGTATGGAATTGGGAGGAGACCTTCATGATTTGAAAAAGCTCGATGAAAAAAAACTTGGTGTTGCTATAGGAGATGCTTCGGGCAAAGGAGTTCCCGGAGCAATTTTGATGTCAACACTTTACGCTACTTTCAGAATGGGGAGAGAAAGTTACCTGGAAATCAACGAAGTCATTGAAAGGTTAAATGATTCTATAACAAGTTTAACTCGGCCAGATACATATGCCACTTTTTTTTATGGGATTTTGGATATCCAAACTGGAATATTCAGATATACAAATGCTGGACATAATCCGCCATATCTAATAAAGAGTGCAGATGAATTTAAAAAATTGGAAATTGGAGGTACTGTTCTGGGATTCTTTAAAGGGATTAAGTATAAAAAACATGAAGTAAAACTTGAAATCGATGATGTTTTAGTATTATATACTGATGGGATAACCGAGTGTAAAAATAAGTGGGATGAAGAATTTGGAGAAAAAAGATTTTTAAATATTTTACTTAAAAACCGTTCTCTTGCACCAAAAAAGTTACAAGAAAAAATAGTTAATGCCCTCCATGTGTTTGCTGAAAAAAGTGTATTCAGTGATGATATATCTCTTGTGATAATTAAAAAAGTTTCAGAGGGAAACATTTATGAAGAACTCAGTTGAACTCGATATAAAAAAATTTCATCTTCAAAATGGACTGAAAGTTTTGATATTGGAAAATCATTTTATACCAATAGTCAGTTATTATACTTTTTACAAAGTTGGCTCAAGAAATGAGATTCCTGGTATTACAGGAATCTCTCATCTTTTTGAACATATGATGTTTAAAGGTTCTAAGAAATTTAAAAATATTTCTTTTGATAAAATCCTTGAACCGATGGGTGGTTATTCCAACGCTTACACTTCGAGGGATATGACCGTTTATTATGAGAACTTTCCACCAGATGCATTAAAACTTGTTGTTGAACTTGATTCAGATAGAATGGGGAATCTTAATCTCGTTTCAAAAGAACTTGATTCTGAAAGGGAAGTGGTTAAAGAGGAAAGAAGATATCGAACAGAGAATTCTATTATAGGTAAAATGGATGAAGAACTTTATTTAGCAGCGTATTCTGCACATCCATACAGATTCCCAATAATAGGATGGATGTCTGACCTCAACAACATTAATATTGACGATTGTCATGAATACCTTGAAACATACTATAACCCTGCAAACTCCTGTATTGTTTTAGTTGGTGATTTTAATACTAATACAGCATTATCACTTATAGAAGAAAATTACAGTAAGATTCGAATTTATCCTGCTAAAAGACAATGTATAACAAAAGAACCGACACAAACAGGGGAAAAGAGAGTTGAGTATCGTAAACCTGCAGAAGTTTTTTCTTTTATGGTCGGATTTCACACTGCTGATATTAATAATCCAGATATATTTGCATTGGAAATCCTGCGGACTATTCTTACTGATGGTGAAAGTTCGAAATTGCAAAAAAAACTTATTTATGATAAGGAAATAGCATTATCTGTTTACTCGGATTTTACCTGGAGAATAGACCCTACTCTTTTTGTATTGTATGTTCAGATGAAACCTAATTATTCCTCTGAAGAGGGCGAAAAGGTGCTTTATGATGAGATTGAAAAAATAAAAGAAGGTGATATTTTAGATAAAGAAATTATTAAGGCAAAAAATAAAATCGAAAGCTATTTTTTTAAAAGTATTAAGACCACATTAGGGTTGGGTGAAAAAATTGGTTCGTCAGAAATATTATTCGGTGATTATAATTTTATCTTTAAAGTCTTGGATGAATTTAAAAAGATTAAAAAAGATAATTTGATTAAGGTAGTAAATAAATATTTTATAAAAGATAATAGGACTGTTGTTAACCTTGTTCCGAAATCTAATGTAGGAAGTTGATCTATCTAACCTAATAATGCTGATGCTGTGAACTTTTAATCTATTAAAATTTTTTTCTTGGAGTTAAATTGAAAGAATTAAAATTACCAGAATATAAGAAAATAAAATTAGATAACGGATTAATCGTATTTTTAATGAAATATACCAAACTACCTCTTGTAAATTTCAGATTTATTATAGGAAGGGGTTCGGTTTATGATTCACCAGGAAAAGAAGGTCTGGCAAGAATTACAGCATCCCTTTTAAAAAAGGGAACCTTACATCTTAATGCGGTTGAAATTTTTGATGAGATAGACCTATTGGGGGGTGAAATTGAATGTTCGGCAGACCTTGATTATTCAATTGTTGTCGGAGAGTTTTTATCAAAAAATTGGTATAAAGGTTTTGACATACTTACAGATATTATATTAAATCCAGTGTTTGATGCAAAGGAAGTTGAAAGGCAGAAAAAAAAGATACTTGGAGAGGTAATTGCAAGAAAAGACAATCCAGGTGTTGTTGCAAACCTTCATTTTTCAAAGTTTCTTTTCAAAAAACATCCATACGGAAATCCAATCTCTGGAACAGAATCATCCGTAAATGATATAACCAGAAGCGATATAACTAATTTTTATAACAAACACTATTCACCTGATAATTCAATCCTTGTAATAGCAGGTGATTTTGAAGAAGAAAAGGCTATGAATAAATTGTATTCCACTTTATCAAAATGGACTGCAAATTCAGATAAGGATAAACCTGTTGTAAAATTGCCATCTCTTGAGGGGATTAATATATTAATCGTTGACAAACCAGATTTGACCCAATCACAGATAAGACTTGGCAATGTTGGAATAAATAAAAACAGTGATGATTATTTTGCTGTTCGTGTTATGAGTAACATATTGGGAGGTGGATTTAATTCTCGTTTAAATAATGAAGTCAGAGTCAAAAGAGGTTTAACATATGGTATAACATGCAGATTCAATACTCCACTTTATCCCGGAGAATTTGTAATAAGTACTTTTACAAAAAATGAAACAATACTCGAAACTATCGAAATAATTCTTGGAGAAATTAAAAAAATAAGAACGAAAAATGTATTAAAAAAAGAATTGGAAGGATCCCAAAAGTATATCACAGGTTTATATCCACTCAGTATCGAGACTTTAGAGTTAATGTCAAAGCAATTAACAGATATAGAATTTTATGAATTAGATGATAAATATGTAGAAAATTATCGCAAAAATACTTTGTCTGTTGGGATTGATGATGTGAAGTATTCCGCACAGAAATACCTGCAAACTGATAATTTAGCTGTCGTTGCAGTGAGTAATATGAAAGAGATTAAAAAAGATTTAGAAAAATTAGGGAAAGTAGTTTGTAAAAGTTATAAGGATGAATTATAAAGAGCAAATTAAAAAAATATGAAAAATAATGATAAGAAATTAGTATTATTTGATATAGATGGTACTTTGATTCATCCAGGGAACGGAGCAAAAAGGGCTCTATCAAAAACCATCTTCAAAAACTTTGGAATAAAAATAAAGGTTACCTACGAGAATACTGCAGGTAAAACTGATCGCTGGATAATTAAAGATATTCTAATAGAATCTGGTATAGAACAGAATCTAATTGATGGAAAAATGGGCAAAATAATCGATGATTATCTTAAGTTTATTATGGAAGAATATAATAAAGACAATGATGCAAAGGTTTTTGAAGGCATTTTTGAACTACTTGAAAAATTAAACAAAATGGAAAATGTTTATCTTGGGTTGCTAACAGGAAACATTGAGCATGGAGCAAGGATTAAACTTTCTCCATTTAATCTCAATAGATACTTTCCATTTGGGGCATTCGGAAGCGATGGTATGTATAGGGATGATTTGGTAGAGATTGCTTTAAAGAGAGCAAAAAATCTATATGGTATTTCATTTTATGGTAAAAATTTAGTTATAATAGGGGATACGGTAAATGATGTTACTTGCGGAAAGAAATTTAATGCTAAATCGATTGCTGTTGTGAGACGACCTGAATATTTAGAAATGGTAAAAAAGGCAATGCCAGATTTTTTATTTACAGGATTTGAGGAAATTGATAAAGTTATCGGAGCAATATTATTATGAAAAATACAATTGAAAACTTAAAGCGAATTTTAAGAAAAACTGCTTTATTTAATCTGTTTATTATATTTATTTTTTCCGTAAATAAGAGCTTATCTCAGGATTATGTTTGGCCAACTAATGCCAGCAGATATCTTACTTCAACTTTTTGTGAATACAGAGATTATCATTTTCATTCAGGGATTGATATTAAAACCTGGGCTAAAACAGGATACAAAGTATTTGCGGTAGATTCCGGCTCACTCTGGAGGTTGAGTGTCTCTCCATATGGTTATGGAAAAGTATTATATATTCATCATAATGATGGAAAATATTCTGTTTATGGTCATTTGCTGAAATTTTCGGATAAAATTCAGAATTTAGTGAAAGGGGAGCAGAAGCGGATAAACAGGTTTAGTGTAGAAATATTTTTTCAAAATGGTGAAATTCCTATTAAAAAAGGGGAGTTAATCGGATATACTGGAAGAAGTGCAGCAAAATCTCCTCACCTGCACTTTGAAATTAGGGATGCCAATCACACTCCTTTAAACCCGAATATATATGGATTTAAGGTTAATGACAGCTTTTCTCCGATAATTAAATCGGTTTCTTTCTCTCCTCTTGATTATAATTCATTCGTGGAAGATGATTATAGACCTTTTGTTTTGCCGGCACAGAAAGTTTCAGAGGGCAAATTTAATATTTTAGAGACAGTTGAAGTTTGGGGGAATATCGGTATAGGAGTTTCTGTTTATGATATGGATGGAAATGTTACGAACATGTATGCTCCTTTTTTTATAGATTTTTTTGTTGATGATGAAGAAGTTTTCAAGGTAAAATATGATAAATTCTCTTTTAATGAAACCAGGGAAATTATTCTGGATAGAGATTTTCGACTGTTGAAAAGAGGATTTGGGCTCTATAATAAATTATACAGAGATATTGGAAACAACCTTAAATTTTATGATAAATATAAAACCTATGATGGTGTTATTCGCGCCTTTTTTTCAGAACAGGGAGGAATTGGAGAGGGTGAGCATTCGTTTCGCATAGTTATTGGAGATGCTTCTGAGAATATATCTGTCTGTTCAGGTAAACTCAATGTAATAAATCATAAGGTAATAGATGTTTCTGAGGTTGCTGAAAACGATTATGCGACTTCAGGTGATGGTTTCATTTCAAATGAAATATTATATATTAAAGGTGATTTGTATGATAATTATTTAAGGTTGGAAGTAAACTCTTTAGAAGATTTAAAATCAAATCCCGAAATAGAAGTATATAATAATGAAAATTTTGAAACAAAATTAAAATCAAGAAAAACAGAGAAAAATTTCTTTGTCTGTTCATATCCACTAATTGGTGAAAGTATTAAAAATCTCCATTTTATTGCAAAAGGTGAATTGTATTCAGGGAATATTGTTAAAGGTGAATATTTTATTAAACTTTTTCCAGTTTCTAAAAAAGGAGGCAGGATAATATCGGAAAATAGAAATTGTATTTTAGAATTTCCCGAGGAATCGGTTTATAATAAATTCTGGGGTAGAATAATTGAACTTGAGAACAAAAATTTCAAAGATTCTGTTTTTATAGGAAATATATATTCTTTAGAACCATTTGATATACCTTTAAATAGTAGAGCAAAACTCTTTATAAAGTATCCTGATAATATTTCAAATCCAGAAAAATTTGGTATTTATAGTTTTGAAAATAATCACACAAGATACTCAGAAAGTAAACTAAATAGTCCATTTTCTCTGATTGAAAGCAATATCAATGAATTAGGAAGATATACCTTAATAAAAGATATAAAACCGCCTGTTATTTACAAAATTATTCCAGGAGAAGGAACAATGATTAAAAACAGAATTCCACAAATAACGTTTTATTTTAATGATGAACTTTCGGGGATTGAGAGTGATGAAAACATTATATTAAAACTGGATGGAAAAAGGGTAATATCTGAATATGACCCGATTATGGAGAATGTATCTTATATTCCGGAAGATACGCTGTCATATGGCGAACATATTATAGAATTTGAAGTAGAAGATAATATGAATAATAAATCTTATATAAAATCGGTATTTAGCATAATCCCGTAAAGTAATATATTATGTATATAGTTTAAAATTATCGTTTGATTTTTTGGAATCGTTTTATTATATTGAAATAAACTGCGGGGTGGAGCAGTTTGGTAGCTCGTTGGGCTCATAACCCAAAGGTCGCTGGTTCGAATCCAGCCCCCGCTACTAAATTAATAAAGGGTATTCTTGGAAATATTGAGAATACTCTTTATTTTTATAGTAACAAAAATTAAATGTTTTTAGATACATAAATAATTTTCATTATTTATGTGGGTAAAAAGAATTATATAAAAAAAATTCTTAAAAAATAAATATATAAGTATAAATGAAACGATAGATTTATAAAAATACTTGACAATAATTTTAAAAGTTATTATAATATACCAAAATTTTTAAGAAACAAAACTTATTAGTGATTGCACTCACTAAAGCATTTCTATATATATCTGCTATAATAAATGAAATTTATAACTACCCGAATGATTATTTATGTATTTAAATTGATTTTATTATACAAAAGCATTCTTTTTTAAACTTCAAAAAGCAAAAGTGCGTGCTCTTTTGCTTTTTTATTATTTTTATATTTTAAATATAATTTTTCTGTTAATTAATTTCTAAACATTTAAAAATAGCTTAGGGTATAAAGTGAAAGGTATATTATCTACATGTGGTGGGTGCGGCTGTGGTTGTGGGATATACTTGTATGGAGAAGAAGGAAGAATAAAGAGTGTTGCTCCGTTGAGAATTCATCCAGCAAGTAAGGGTAATCTTTGTATGAAGGGCTGGAATATTCATCAAAGTATAAACAGCAGTGAAAGGCTGAAAAAACCGTTAATTAAAAGAAATGGTACATTTCAAGAGGCTACATGGGAAGAAGCTATTGATTTTGTTGTAAAAGGATTTAAAAAGATTTTAAAAAGGGAAGGAGGAAAAGGAATCGGAGTAATTGGTTCACAAAAAATAACAAATGAAGAGAATTATTCTTTGATGAAATTTGCAAGAACTCTTCTTGAAACTAACAATATTGATCTATGCGGAAGGTTTTATTGTTTCTCGCTTCAGAGTGAACCTTTTAATGTATTTTACGGTGGTTCTATTTATGATTATACTGATGAACTTCAGGAAAATGATATTGTTTTTATTATTGGTGCTAATCCCGCCGAAGAAAATCCCCAAATCGGAGCAAGAATTTTAAAGGCATTAAGGAGAGGAGTAAAACTATTCATAGTTAATCCGAGGGAAATTAAGTTTGGATTACTTTCTGAAGTTTATTTGAAAAATATACCTGGAAGCGAAATCGGAGTTATTAATAGTATTTTAAGGCTAATTCTTGAGGGAAGAGAAGATACAGAAGAAAAAGAATTATTCGAGTTTCTTGAATTATATAATCAAAAGTTTATCGAAGAGTTATCCGGAGTAAATTTCGAAGAACTTAAAAAAATTGCAGAAGATTTAAAAAAGCCTGTTAAAAAATTGATACTTTTTTCATCTGGTTTAGTTTCGAACGAATTTTTATCAGATTCTGTAAATAGCATTTTATATATAGCAAAACTTACCGGTTCAAAGGTATATTCTTTAGGCGGTCAGAATAACTTCAGGGGAGCAGTAGAAATGGGTGTTCAGCCCGGGTATCTGACTGACTATCAATCAATTGCTGAGGTAAAGAAAAAATTTGAGAAAGCCTGGGGAAGAAGTTTTCCTGATGAAGTAGGATTAAATGTTTTTGAAATGCTTGAAGAAGCTTTAAAATATACTCTTAAGGGTATGTATATTGTGGGAGAGAATATTGTGGTTTCTGCCCCCGATACAGACCGAACAAAAAGAGCATTATCTAATCTTGAATTTCTCGTCGTTCAGGATATTTTTATGAGTGAGACTGCCCAGTTTGCTGATGTTATACTGCCTGCATCAAGTTTTGCAGAAAAGGATGGAACGTTTACTAATCTCGAAGGAAGAGTCCAAAGGGTAAGAAAGGTAATTGAGCCAAGGTTTGAATCGAAACCAGACCTGCATATTTTAAATCTTCTTGAAGTAGGGTTTGGAAGAACACCCAAGTCTGATGTACCGACAAAGATTATGAAAGAGATTTCATCGCTTTCCCCACATTATAAAAATGTCAGTTATGAAGAACTTGATAAAGGATTTGGTGTAATGGTTGATTTTCCTCTTGATGGGAAAGTTCCGAAAATACTACCTATAGAAAAAAGATATGTGAAGACACCTGAATCTCCAGATATTGAATATCCATACTATCTGATTACAGAGAATATAGTATTTTGTCATACTTCAAGCACATTTAGCAAGCATTCGAGCATTCTGAGACGGGAGTTACCGAGAGGTGAGGCAGAATTAAACCCAAAAGACGCAAGAGAATTAGATGTTCGTACTGGGCAAATGGTTAAAATTATTTCAAGAAGGGGAGAATTAATACTGCCAGTTAAGATTAATCCTGAAATCTTGGCTGGAACGGTATTTGTTCCATTAAATTTTATATCTGGAAATTCCAACATATTAACCGGAGCAAAAGTCGACATGAGACTTAAACTTGCAGGATGGAAGTTCTGCACAGTAAGATTGGAGAAGTTATAAAAATGGATTCAAAGAATAAAATAATTCTTAGCAAACATGAATTAATCACTGCTTTAAAGAATGTTATGACCAAGATGGATGTGGTTGCTCCTGTCAAAGGTTCAGAGGGTGAAACTCACTTTCAAAAGATTGAATCTACGGAGGAAATTTTCTGGAAATATACTCACGACCTTTATCCCTCAAAGAATTTTTTTCTGAAGCAAGAAGAAGACCTTTTCAGATTTAGTGTAAATGGAAAAATAGATCTCAAAGAATTCCCAGTTTCACAGAGAAAAATTGTAATCTTTGGGATAAGATCCTGTGATGTTAAAGGGCTTGAGTATTCTGATTTATTTTTTTCTAATACTTATAAAGATAATTACTATTTAGAAAAGAGGAAAAGATCAATATTAGTGAGTATGGCTTGTGTTAAACCTCCTTTCGATACTTGTTTTTGTATATGCACAAATAGTGGTCCTTTTCTTGAAAGTGGATTTGACTTACAAATTGTTGATTTAGGAGAGCAATATTTAATAGATATTGGAACAAAAAAGGGTGAAGATTTTCTGAAAGCTGGAAAAGTAAAACTTGTTAATGCTGGAGAAAAAGAGTTAGCAAGAGTCGAAGAATTGAAAAAAGAGGCTGATGTATATTTCGAAACTGCAACCTATTTTGCTAAAGCTATTGTTCAAGTCACAGGGAACAAAGTGAAAAGGGAGTTGTGGGAAGATTTTGGTGAAGCATGTATTAGTTGTGGAAGCTGCACACATCTTTGTCCAATGTGTACCTGTTTTGATGTGTATGACTGGATGGAAGATGGTAATTATGGAGTAAGAACAAGAATCTGGGATTCCTGCCATTATGCTGGATATACCAGAGAAGCAAGTGGACATAATCCGAGAGGTGAATCAGAAGAGAGAGTAAAGAGAAGATGTTATCATAAGTTAAGTTATCAGTATATGAAAATAAACAATAACCTTCATGGGTGTGTAGGATGCGGAAGATGCGTTATTGCTTGCCCTGTTTCTCTTGATATTCCTACTATAGTAAAGAGAATAAGAAGAGAAGGACTTATTAAAAAAGAAATAGAAAAAGTTTAATTATATAGTATTAAAATTATAGATAAAAGTATAAAAGGAAAAATGGCAAATACAAATATATATCTACCAGATATAACAGTAATAGAAGATATTATTCAAGAGACAAGCGATACAAAAACATTTGTTTTAAAATTCAAGAATCCGCAAGTTCAGAAAAATTTCAGATTCAAATCTGGTCAATTTGTAGAGGTTTCAGTATTTGGAGTTGGAGAAGTACCGATTGGTATCTCTTCAAATCCCACAGAAAAAAAGAACTTTGAAATAACTGTTAGAGCAGTTGGTTCGGTTACAAATGCTCTTCATCAGAAAAAAGTAGGTGATGAGATTGGCATTCGAGGTCCGTTAGGAAATAATTTCCCTATTGATGAAATGAAAGGTAAGAAAATCTTGATAATTGGTGGTGGAATAGGACTGCCTCCGCTCAGGTCTTTGATTCTGCCAATGCTTGAGAAGCGTAGAAAATTCAAAAAGTTCACGATTCTTTATGGTGCCAGAACACCGGATGATAGAGTTTATAAAAATTTGCTTAAAAAGTGGAGTGAAAAAAAGGATGTGGAATTTCTTGAGACTGTTGATGTTGCAAACAATGGATGGACTGGAAATGTAGGAGTAGTTACCACACTATTTGAAAAGATTGAGATAGACCCACAAGATACAGTTGCATATACTTGTGGTCCCCCTATAATGATAAAATTTGTTATACAGGAACTCCTGAGTATTGGTCTGCCAGATGATATGATTATTTCGACTCTTGAAAGATATATGAAATGCGGTGTTGGAAAATGCGGGCACTGTGCAATCGGGCATAAGTACGTTTGTGTTGACGGTCCAGTGTTCTCATATAAGGATATTAAAACTCTGCCTGAAGAATGATGAGACTGATTATTATCCAATTAGCGAATAAAATAATGAGTATGATATATGAGTAAATTATATAATGGGTTTTAAACCATCTTTTTGAGAAAGTGTTTCATTTTGTCTCAATTTTGTCTCAATTTGTCTCATTTTGTGTCAATTTGTGTCATTTTTGGGGTGATTTTGAGACTTATGAGATAATTATGTTTATAATTATCAGGGAATTACATCATTTGTCTCACTTTTTTTATTA
>Ga0209636_10004199_pt1 | contig 14690 bp, 11 predicted proteins | sample DeeMarSWOR152_54_FD_187464 | JGI IMG/M metagenome (GOLD analysis project Ga0209636, IMG submission 187464) | Marine sediment microbial communities from White Oak River estuary, North Carolina - WOR-1-52-54 (SPAdes) (version 2) | ecosystem: Environmental > Aquatic > Marine > Intertidal zone >...
AAACTGCCGCCGGTAATATGAGCTATTCCTTTTACACTTACCTTCTGGATTAACTTTAAAATTGACCGGGCATAAATCTTAGTCGGCTCAAGGAGTTCCTCCCCAACGGTGCGACCAAGACCCTGAAGGTGGTCGGTAACTTTAAGCTGTGCCATATCAAACAAAATCTTTCTCGCAAGAGTGTAGCCGTTGCTATGCAGTCCTGACGAAGCAAGACCGATTATCATATCACCAGCTTTTATCTTTGAACCATCAATGACTTTATTCTTTTCAACTACACCGACTGCAAAACCTGCAAGGTCATATTCGCCTGGTCTATACATTTGAGAAAGCTCTGCAGTTTCTCCGCCTAAAAGATCACAGTGAGCAAGTTTACAGCCCTTAACAATACCTTTGAGGAGTTCTCCCATGATCTTGGTTTCAATCTTATGACAGGCAATATAGTCAACAAAATAGAGAGGTTTTGCTCCACATCTTACCAAGTCATCAACACTCATTGCCACAAGGTCAATCCCAACTGTATCGTGCCTGCCAGCCATAAAAGCAACCTTGAGTTTTGTGCCGACACCATCGGCACAGGAAACAAGAAGAGGTTTCTTATACTTTTTTACATCAAAAGAAAAAAGCCCCCCTATTCCACCAAAACTAGTCAGAACATTTTTGGAAGGCTTTGCAAGTCGTTTTACAAGGTCTACAACCTTATATCCGGCTTCTAAATCGACACCAGCTTTTTTATAGTTCATTTCTGCCATTAAACACCAACTTATCTGCCACTCTCGGCGTTACCTTTGCCGTAATATACATCGCCGCCACGGAGCACTATGACAAACTTGCATTGTTCATTTGTGCATGCCCAAGCTTTATATCTGATAGAAACAGCGTTATTGCTGAAATCAGAAAGCGGGATAAGTTCTCCTTTGTTACATTTTATGCACTTTGGATAGCATCTACATTCCTCGACCACCTAATTCACCCCCCTTTTAAAGACTCTAAGACCACCATTTCGCGTAGGCAACCCTCTTAGGGTTGCATGTATCATGTAGAAGTGTCAGCCTAAGAGGCTGACCTACGCGAAAAGTCGTATTCACTCACCGATTATCTGGATAACAACTTCTCTAGAACGAGCACGATTGTCGTGGTCAATAACTACTATTTGTTGCCAAGTTCCCAAAGTTAGTTCACCATTTACAAATGGAACTGTAAGTGATGGTCCTATTACAGAAGATCGAAGGTGCGAATAGGCATTTGCGTCTCCCCAGGTTGCATCGTGAGCATAAGTTTTATTCGAAGGCGCAATCCGCTCTCCGATTTCTTTGATATCTTTTATAAGTCCTGGCTCATATTCTATGGTTGTCACAGAGCCGGTCGAACCGGGAATAAAAACAGTAGCAATACCCGATTTAATTTTTGAATCCTGGACTGCCGACTCAACCTTTGCTGTAATATCAACCATATCATCGCGGCCTTTGGTTTGAAGTTTAAGTTTTTTGGTAACCACAGGCATTCGTTAATCTCCATTCAGGCATTCCTGTCATTCTGAGGACCCCGACCTTCGGTCGGGGGATGACGTGGAAACCGTCTTCTCTATTATCTCCTTCACTTTCCCCTTAACTTCTTCAACCTTCACAAGCAATACTTCACCGCTTGATCGAAGTTTTATCTCAACTTTTCCTTCCTTTAACGACTTAGGCCCAATAATGATTTTAATTGGAAAACCAATAAGATCTATATCCTTAAGTTTCATCCCAATTCGTCCATCCCTGTCATCAAACACTACTTCTACTCCCTCTTTGAGCATTTCATTGTATAGTCTTTCGGCTGTGTCTCTTTGCTCTTTTTCAGAAACATTAACCGGGATTATTGCAACTTGATATGGAGCTATAGAGATGGGCCAGATTATTCCGTCTTTATCATGGTTCTGCTCAATAGCTGCAGCCGCCGTTCTTCCAATACCGATACCGTAACATCCCATGATGTACGGTTTTTCCTTGTTGCCTTCATCAAGAAACATGGCTTTCATCTTTTCGCTATATTTTGTCCCAAGCTGAAAAATGTGGCCGACTTCAATTCCCCTTGTCATGACAAGCGAGCCTTTACAGTTGGGACAGGAATCGCCTTCTTCGGCAAGTCGGATGCTCTCAATAATATCTGCTTTATAATCTCTCTCGTACTTTATATGCATCATATGAGCATCAGCCTCGTTGGCACCACTAACTCCATTTTCAATCTCAGGAACATCAATGTCAGCAATTATCTTTACTCCTTTAAGCCCAATTGGTCCAGCAAAACCAACAGGCGCCCCAGTTACTTTCTTGATAAACTCGGGCTCAGCAAGTTTTACATCTTCTCTTTTTAAGACTTTTTTAAGCTTTGCCTCATTAAGTACATGGTCTCCCCGAATCAGAACCGCATAGGGCTTTCCTCCTACATCATGGATGAGAGTTTTTATCATCCGTTTTGGTTCAACCTTCAAAAATTCCTGCAACTGTTCGATCGTCTTAATATTTGGCGTCTTTACCTTCTCGATCTTTGGCATTTTTTTCTTATCCTCAACCTTAACCTTAACCTTAAATTTTGCCATTTCATGACTGGCAGCATAATCACACTTATTACAGTGCATGATTTCGTCCTCTCCGGTTGGTGCCAGAACCATAAATTCCTGCGAAAAGCCACCACCAATTGGACCTGGATCAGCTTCTACAACTTTATATTGGAGTCCGCAGCGGTCAAATATTCTTTTATATGCTATATCCATTTTCTTATAAGACTCATCTAATCCTGCATCATCCTTATCAAAACTATAAGCATCCTTCATGAGGAATTCCCTACCACGCATAAGGCCAAAGCGAGGTCTTATCTCATCACGAAATTTGGTCTGGATTTGATATAAATTGAGAGGTAATTCTCTATAGGATCTGACATTTGACCTGACAAGATCTGTGATTATTTCTTCGTGTGTTGGACCGAGGCAAAATTCCCGTTCGTGTCTGTCTTTTATGCGCATGAGCTCTTTTCCGTATATGTCCCAGCGGCCGGTTTCCTGCCAGAGTTCTGCTGGATTTATAGCCGGCAGAAGAACTTCCTCTGCCCCAGCACGATTCATTTCTTCTCGAACTATTTGAGAGACTTTTTGAATAACCCTAAGGCCCAAAGGAAGAAAGGTATATACCCCGGCTGCGAGTTTCCTTATCATTCCTGCTCGAAGCATTAACTTATGGCTCATAACCTCTGCTTCAACAGGGTCTTCACGGAGTGTGGGGGCTAAAAGCTGACTCATCTTCATAGCTTTATAATCTCCCGAATTTACTCAGTATATCATGCCAAAATCACTAACGATTATAACATAGAAAACAATTTTATCAAATGTTCTTTTTAGCTAAATTTCAAGCTAAATTGCTATATTTTGGCTTTATGGTAACAAAAAAATAGTAAACAAATATATTTAAAAATCATAAATACTTTCAAAAAAGGGGGGTACAATATCGAGGTTTAATTTATCTTCTAAATCACTATTTTAGGGAAATCTGCAACTTCAAGGTACATTCTTTCAAGATTCTTAAGGAGAGCGAGCCTGTTCAATTTCAATTTTTCATCTTTATGCATTACTAAGACATCAACGAAAAACTTATCAACTGGAGCCGTCATCTTTGCCAGTTCCTCGAGTGCCTCTCTAAAATCTCTCTTGCCCAGAGCTTCTCCAACAGCCCAATTAATTTTAAGATATAAATCGTGAAGACTTTTTTCTCCATCTTCTGCAAAATCAGATTCTATTATATTTTCCCTTGTTGCTTCTTTAGCCAACCTCATAATTCTATCAGAAGTCAAAACTATGCCTTTGAGTTTGTCGCTGCCAAGATATTTCATAACAACTTTAGATTTTTCATATACGTCAACAATACTGTTGAACATTGAGAGCGAAGCATCAGCAACATCATAGCGAACACCCTCTTCCAAGATAACCCCTTTGAGTCTTTGCGCCAAAAAATCGAGCACAGATTTTTTAATACCTGCAAAATCCTTATATCCTGTCTCGCCTTTTTTAAACAGATGCTCGAGAAATACTGGCTCGTATAATTTATAGCACCTTTCTATAACATCCTCCAAAGATATGTCGAGCTTCTTTTTTAATATAATCTGAATGATACTGTGCGCCTGACGCCTGAGCATATATGGATCTTCAGAGCCAGAAGGTATAAGTTGAACGCTGAAACAGCCAATTATAGAATCGAATTTATCAGCAAGTCCGACAGTTGTTCCTTCAATGGATGTTGGCAGATCATCACCTGGATGCCTTGGAAGATAATGCTCAAATATTCCTTGGGCAACAGCTTTCTCCTCCCCTTCTGCAAGAGCATATTCTCTACCCATAATTCCCTGAAGTTCGGAAAATTCAAATACCATCTGCGTTACAAGGTCAGCCTTTGAGAGCTCTGCAATTTTTTCGATCTTTTTTATCTCAACTTCGGATAATTCTAGTTCTTTGGCAAACCACGATGACATAGCTTTAATTCTTTCTTTTTTCTCAAACATGCTGCCCAATTTTTCATAAAAAGCAACTTTCTTAAGTTCGCCCACTCTATCCTTTAAAGCTACTTTTTTATCTTCTTTAAAGAAAAACTCGGCATCCGAAAGTCTTGCTGTGAGCACCCTCTCGTTTCCTTGGACAACACCTTTTATATCTTTTTTCCTTGTACCATCGGTGACAACCACAAATGATGGAAGAAGTTCTCCTCTGCCCCCAAGAACAGGAAAATATTTCTGATTCTTTTTCATAGTGATTATTAAAACTTCTTTGGGAAGTTTAAGATAATCAGAATTAAATTTACCGATAGCAGCAACCGGATTCTCTACGAGATAATTTACTTCCTCCAATAAATCTTCTTCTATCAAAGGTCTGCCTTTTGCTGCCTTTTTCACTTCGACTTTGATTTTTTCTTTTCGTTTATTTTGATCAACAACCACCCCATGGCCTAAAAGGATTTTCTCATATGCTTTAAGATCAATGCCTTTCTTTGAGCTAATAACTATCGGTCGACCTCCATCAAAGAATCTATGACCATAAGTCTTATTCCCTGATTTTATGCCGCCGAGTTCAAACTTGATAATCTTTTTTTCGTAGAGTGCAAGTATCCAGTGAATCGGCCTTATAAAACGGAGGTCGGTTGTCCCCCAGCGCATTGAAAGAGGAAAATAAAGTAAAGTAATTATATCTGGAAAAAGCTGAGTTAACACTTCCGGAGTTCCAAGACCTTTTCTTTTAACCTTGGCAAAAACAAATTCAGTTTTGCCAACAGATTTGATTTCAAGGTCACTTAATTTAACCCCTTGTTTCTTGGCAAAACCCTGTGCCGCTTTAGTAGGGTTCCCCTTTTCATCAAATGCTGCGCTCTTTGAAGGGCCTTTTATTTCCTCAACAATATCTTCTTGCTTTATTGCCAGATTCTCTATATAAAGCGTCAGTCGCCTGAGAGTCCCCAGAGTCTCGACTTTAGAATATTTTAACCTTGACTGAGCTAATTTCTCTTCAGCTTTCTTCTTTAAATCTAAAAGAAAACCTGACATAAATCTTGCCGGTACTTCTTCTAATCCTATTTCAAGCAGTGCATTCTTAGGCATAAGTTTACCTTTCGTTGTTATCGCGTAGGCAACCCTCTTAGGGTTGCGTGTTTGAAGATGTCGGCCTAAGAGGCCGACCTACGCGAACTTAACAAAGGATACCCCAGCTCTTCCCTCTGTTCCAAATATAGCCTAGCACAGGCCCTTGCCATCTTCCTCATTCGACCAATATAGGACGTTCTTTCGGTAACACTTATAGCGCCTCTTGAATCAAGTATATTAAAGGCATGGGAACATTTAAGAACATAATCATAAGCAGGGAAAACTAGATTTCCCTTTATAAGTCTCATTGCTTCTTTCTCATAAATATCAAATAAGCTCTGGACGGCTTTGATATCAGCTGAATCAAAGTTATATTGAGAATGCTCTTTTTCTCCCTGGAGATGAATATCCCCATATTTAACCCCTTTGGTCCAAGTGATATCAAAAACATTGTCAACTTTTTGTATAAACATGGCTAATCTCTCAAGTCCATAGGTCAGCTCACAGCTTATTGAATCAAGATCGTATCCGCCGCACTGCTGAAAGTAGGTGAACTGAGTAATTTCCATCCCCTCTGCCCACACTTCCCATCCAACCCCCCACGCCCCGAGTGTTGGCGACTCCCAGTTGTCTTCAACAAATCTTACGTCATGTTCTTTGGGGTCTATTCCTATTGCTTTCAAACTATCGAGATATATATCTTGAACATCAAGAGGAGATGGTTTGAGTATTACCTGATATTGATAATAATGAAACAAGCGGTTTGGATTCTCGCCGTATCTGCCGTCAGTAGGACGCCTGACTGGATCAATGTAAGCCACATTCCAAGGTTCTGGACCCAAAACTCGAAAGAAGGTAGCTGGAGACATTGTGGCAGCGCCTTTTTCCAAATCATAAGGCTGCTGGATAACACAACCCTTTTTTGACCAGAAATCATTCAAATTTGAGAGAATTTCTTGAAAAGTTAAGACCTTTTTGCCTTTCATTTTGAATGAATAGTAGCATAAAAGAAAAAGGCGTGCAAGGTTGATAAAAAGTGGAATTTCTCTACATTTTTAACGATAAATTATATAGAGAGGTAAAACATGACAACTATAAGTCCATTAACTCAAACATTATATAAAGGCTTGGGTTTTGTTGATAAAAATGAAAATGACCATATTGAAAAGGGTAAAAATGAAGGGTATGAAAAACATCCGGAGTGCGATCTTGCACAAAATGGTAAAAAGAAAGATGGAAAAATTACTACTGCGGAAGCCTGGAATAGATATTTCAATAACTTATCTCTTTATCCTGAAGTAACAAAAACCTTAAACCAAGAATCTGATTTTGTAGACCCATTTCAACCGAATAAGGGATTAATCGATTACACCCAAAAGGTCATCTCTGGCGCAAAAACAGATAAAGAAAAGGCCTTTAAAATTTTTTTTGCAATATTAGGCAAAGGAAAAATGCACATAAATAGCGAAAATGAAATAGAGTTGCTTAATGTAATATATGATGATGATCCATACAAAAGACCACAAGGCATTAAAAGTTCAATTAGAGTTTTTAAGGAAAAGAACGAAAAAGGCATAAGATTTGCGACGTGCATGGAAGATTCCAGTTTGTTTTATACCATGTGCAAAATTGCAAAGGTTCAAGTCCATTTTGCAGACGTTGAAATAGATTTTCGGGGCCGAAAGATGACTGGTGATTTAGGTCACATTTGTAACTTTGTTATTTTAGATGGGGAAGAAGTATTTGTTGATCTTGCTTATAAAATGTTCGGCGTCAAACACCAAAAAACTACTCCATTAGATGAAGCTACCGCATTAGCACATTTTATGAACACCAATGGAACAGTATTCACTAAACAGGGTAAACTCGATTTGGCTTTCAAAGAATTAAAAAGAGCCCTTGAGATTACTCCTGACTTTCCTGATGCTCATAGTAATCTAGGCGTTGTTTACTGCTTGCAAGGCAAATATGATTTAGCTATAGCAGAACATAAAAGAGCTCTAGAAATCGAGCCCGATAACCCTGATGCACACACTAACCTAGGAATTACATATCAGAAAAAAGGAAAACTGAGTCGAGCTATTAAAGAACACAAAAAAGCAATAGCGCTTGATTCTAACCACGCTAAAGCTCATCTTAATCTAGGAAATGCATATAACGAAAAGGGCAAATTGAAGCTAGCGATAGAAGAATATAAGAAAGTAATAGCACTTGACCCTACATATGCTAATCACCTTTTCTTGCTAGGAAATAATTTGTTGCAACTTAAAAATGAAGAACTAATAAATAAAATACTCGAACAATCCAAATAATTTTAAACAAAAGACAATCTCTCAATGCAGACTGACTCCGCTCTTACTTCTATTTAACTCCCAAAATAGTGAAATTTCTTATAAAATGTTTCGATAAATGATTGGATAGAAACTTGACTTTTGATCTAATTTAATTTAAGATATTAGGAGGATTCGAGAGAAAAAATGGCTTTTTACGATTATAAATGTTCGAATTGTAATGAGAAATTCGAGATAAGCAAGGGTATGAACGAAACTATCATAGGTCTCAAATGCCCTAAATGCAAGAGCCCGGACATAAAAAGGCTGTTTACAAGCATAAGGCTTATGCAAAGTGAAGCATCTCTCCTCAACAGATACGGAACCTCGGGTTCAAGCTGCAATACATGTGTTGATGGTGTGTGCAGCACATGCAACGTTAAAAAGTAGTTAAATCGACTTTAGGCTCTCTTCCGTTATTCCCTGCCTCAGGACTGAAGGTTAAAATCTTACGGCTATTATCAATCATATATATCTTCCCAGGTAGAACCTTTTTGCTAATTTTCAAAGTCCACCCATTAAGAAAATTCGGAGGACGATTGGACGTTCCTAAAGCTTTCTCTATACCTTGAGATATAGGAACTAAATTTAAAAGATCAAAGTCTGCATTAATTTGGATTTCTTTAATCCCCAAGTTTCCCAGAATCGTTTGAGCTTTGTTAATATTGATGTTATAAAGAGTGGATTCGCGAAGTCCTACGCCCTTAGCTAGAGATACTTTCACCCTCCAAGCTTGAAACCTTATAGCAGGAATCTTAGTAGTAAATCCTGGAGATGAAATACCTGCATCAAATTTGAGTATGCTCCCAGTTTGCATTCTCTTCTCCTCCTTTTTTGATTAAAAAATTGTTACCAACTATATATCGTCTGCTTTTTTGAAAAATTTCAGTAAATTTTTGAAATGTTTCTAATTGTTATAACCTCTTAACAATGCTATAATCTCACTATTGAAGGAAAGTAAAAATGATCAAAGAAGCAATAAAAAAGGTTGTTGAGAGAAAAAATCTCTCAAGGGAAGAAGCCGCAGCTTCTATGAAGGAAATTATGGAAGGAGCTGCAAGTCCTTCTCAGATAGCATGCTTTATTACAGCACTCAGGATGAAAGGAGAAACAGTAGAAGAAATAACAGGATGTGCTGAAGAGATGAGAGCCCATGCAACAAAAATTCATCCCAAAGCCAAACACCTTGTTGATACCTGCGGCACTGGAGGAGATGTATCGCATACCATAAATGTTTCAACACTTTCTGCACTTGTAGCTGCAGGTGCTGGTGTTCAAATTGCTAAACATGGGAACCGCTCGGTATCAAGCAAATGTGGAAGCGCAGACCTGCTCGAAGCCCTAGGAGTAAAAATAGATCTTGAGCCAAAATTGGTTGAAAAATGTATTGATGAGGTCGGCATAGGCTTTATCTTTGCTCCTCTATTCCATCAGGCAATGAAACATGCCATGCCCTCGAGAAGGGAAATAGGCATCCGTACAATATTCAATATTCTTGGCCCGCTGACAAATCCAGCTAATGCCCATGCACAGATTCTTGGTGTATTCGATGAAAAACTCACCAAGATGATGGCAGAGGTTCTGGGAAACCTAGGAGTTAAAGAAGCCATGGTCGTTCATGGAATGGATGGTTTAGATGAGGTATCAATTTCTGCTGAAACAAAGGCTTCACATTTAAAAGAAGGAGATATTGAGACTTACTACATAAAACCTGAGGATTTTGGCATAGAAAAAGGCTCTCGAGAAGACATAGTTGTCCATAATATAGAAGAAGGTAAAACAGCGGCATTGGAAGTTTTGGAGGGTAAAGAAAAAGGAGCAAAAAGAAATATTGTTCTCTTAAATGCCGGTGCAGCAATCTTGCTGGGAGGAAAGGCAAAGGATCTGAAACAGGGAATTGAGCTTGCAGGAAAATCGATAGACTCTGGAGCTGCCTTGAAGAAACTCAAAGAACTCATAAAGTTCTCAAAAAAGTAATAATTTTATTATGCATATAAGAACTGAAAAACTTATTAAATCATATTCCAGAAAACGTGTTGTGGATGAGGTCTCCATCCGCGTTGAAGAAGGAGAAATTGTAGGTCTCCTTGGACCGAATGGAGCTGGTAAGACTACCACATTCTATATGGTAGTTGGCCTTGTCCGACCTGAAAAGGGACGGGTCTATCTTGAGGACAAAGAAATAACTAAACTCCCCATGCACAGGCGCGCTCACCTGGGCATTGGCTACCTTCCTCAGGAACCATCTATCTTTAGAAAATTAACTGTTGAAGAAAACATCTTAGTTCTATGGGAGGTACTACCACAGGTAAGAAAAGAAGAATATGAGAAAAAGCTTGATACTCTTTTAGACGAACTTGGGATAAAACACTTAAGAAAACAAAAAGCCTACACCCTTTCTGGTGGAGAACAGAGACGAGTGGAAATTGCAAGAGCATTAGCTACCAATCCTGCATTCCTTCTTCTCGATGAGCCTTTTACAGGAATAGACCCAAAAACCGTTGCAGATCTACAGAATATTATTAAATACTTAAAGAAAAAAGGCCTGGGAATACTCATAACTGACCACAACGTTAGAGAAACTCTGGCCATTACCAATAGGGCTTACATTATACACAAGGGCAAAATCCTGATTTCTGGAGATTCAGAGACAGTATCCAAAAGTGACGAAGCAAAAAAATTCTATCTTGGTGAAGAATTTAAGCTTTAGAAGGAATCGGTCGTGTTTAAAACCATAGACCGCTATATATTTAAGGAGCTAATCGATCCCTTCCTCTTTGGGCTTGGTGCCTTCACGGCAATTCTTTCTTCAAGCATGGTCCTCTTTGAACTTGTGAGAGCTGTAATAATACAGGGAATGCCGGTAAATGTAGCAATACAACTTTTCATTTATAGGCTCCCAGGAATTGCGGTATACATCTTTCCCATGGCAATGCTTCTTGCTGCTTTACTCGCCTTTGCCAGACTTTCAAGCGACAGTGAGATAACTGCATTCAGAGCTGGAGGCATAAGCCTTTATCGCATGATTATCCCTGTACTTATTATGGGATTTATTGTGAGTATTGTTACCCTTCTCTTCTATGAGGTGGTCGTGCCTGAATCAAGCCAAGCGGCAAAAAATCTCCTTGTAGAGACTCGCGCCAAACGCACACCAAAAATCGAAGAGAATATGTTTGTTCCCGAATTCGAGCGAGGTGAACTTAAAAGAATCTTCTATGCCAAAACGCTTAAAGGTGATGTAATGAACGGTGTTATTGTAGGAGAGTTCGAAGCCGGAAGACTTTCACAGCTTATCAATGCTAATGAAGCTAAGTGGCTTAAGGAAAAAGATAAATGGTTATTCAAAAATGGCATAATCTACATTCTTTCAGAAACCGGAGAATACAAACATCTCATAAAATTTGAAGAACAGCATATTGCCATAAAGTACACTCCCGCTGATTTTTACATAGGTGACAAGAAGCCTGAAGAAATGAACATAAAAGAATTAAAAGAATATATTGACCTTAAAAGAAAGATGGGTGTTAATGTAACTGATTATTCCATTCAGCTCAATATGAAGATGAGCATCCCTTTTGCCTGTCTTGTCTTTGCCCTTCTTGGAGCACCACTTGGATTATCTCCAAGACGTGCCAGTTCTTCTATCGGACTTGGTCTCTCTATCATAATAATCTTTGTATACTATATTCTTATGTCCATAAGTGTAGCTGTGGGAGAACTGGGATGGCTTTCCCCGCCTGTTGCAGCTTGGCTCCCGAATATAATAACCGGGGGCATTGGATTCTATATATTAAGGATGGCGGCAATGGGGTAGGTGTTATCTATGCCTAGGTGGCTCTCTTCAGGTAACATATATAGTCGTTCCTCTGCGCAGAGGCAAATTCCCAAAAAAACAATAACCAAGAAACAATAACCCTGGCCCCTGGCCCTGGCCGGGCAGGCCAAATAATATCCAATCATCAATTTACAATAATCAAAAATTCTAGTTTTCAGGTTTATCTAGTTATTGAATATTGAAATTTGTTTGTATCTTGGTTATTGGTTATTTGCGGTAGGAAGGTCGTCCTAAGCGGGTGAAACTTTGAAGCACCAAAATAGAAACAATGATTAAACACAGATATACAAACAAATCCCCGTATCTTAAATAGAACGTTTCTTTGCTTCTTTTATTAACTTTGACAATAAATGCGGTTCTTTCTCCAAGTTTTGTTTTCTTCAATATTCTGCCAAAAGGATCTACGACTCCAGAGATTCCCGTATTTGCAACCTGCACAAGATAGGAACCATTTTCTATGGCTCTAAATACCCCGGAATAGAAATGTTGTTTAGCCGCTGGTGAGTCTCCAAACCAGGCATCATTTGTAACAACAAGGATAAAGTCACCACCATGTTTTAGTCTCTTTCTGACAATATAAGGAAATGTCGACTCAAAGCAGATAGTAGCAGCAGAAATATAATCCTTAACAGGAAGAGGTTTTACATCTGGATTTGAATCAAAGTCCTCCTCAAAGAGATTTCCAGTATGTTTCAAGAGTGGATAGAACAAAGGTCGGAGCGGCAGATATTCACCAAAAGGAACCAAATGCTTCTTATCGTATCTCTGAATAACGTTACCCTTAGGAGAAAAAGCAATCAACGAATTAAATATCTTCCCGTCTTGGCTAAAATAAGGAGCACCTACAATTAAATGGCAGCTGTTTTTAAAAGTGAATTTTTTTAACCTTGAAAGCAGAACCGCATTCTCCATAAGATAATCAGTAATTGCTGTCTCAGGCCATATAATCACCTGGGGTTTGGCTGGAAGAATCTCATGTGAAAGCTTCAAATGTGTATCAAATATTTTGTTGACTAACCCATAATCAAGCTTTTCCTTTTGAGGAATGTTTGCCTGAATTATAGCGATTCTTAAACCATTGACTTCTGGATGAGGTGGGGAAATATTAACTTTAACTATACCATAGAAACAAACAAGGAAAATTAAAATAAGAATGGCAATGGTCGTGAGCAACTGTTTTTTAAATCTTTCAAGGATGCTTCCTTGTTCAATAAAGAGGGGAGTCAAAGCTGTATTAAAAAGTACAATAATAAAAGATATGCCATATACACCTGTAAAGGAAGCAATCTGAATTAAAGGTATAAAAAGGGCTTGAGAATAACCAAGTCCTCCTCCAGTTATCCCATAAGGACCAAGAGACCTAAGCCATTCGAATAACGTCCATATCACTGCAGGAGCTAAAACCCAAAGGAAGCTCCACATACCTTTATACTTAGAAGGTCTCGAAATAACAAATCTATATAAAATAAAACTAAAGACAACTATAAAAAGTGACTGAAACAGAGTAACGGCAATCCAGCCAAGATAAGCCCACAAAGATACAAAGTGGCGGAGTTCTGTTATCCAATAAAGAGTTATACCAAAGAAAAATATTCCAAAAACAAATCCGAAAAGGACAGATTCTTTATCATTTTTTGATTTATACAGCGCAATGAAAAAAGGAACAAGCGAAACCCACGCAAGCGGAAATAACGAGAAATTAATAAATGGCAACGAACATAAAATGCCAGAAATTATCAAAAATATAATATACACTTTAGTCTCCCACCTCTAATTCCTTAACCTTAACCTTACTGAATGCTAACTACCCAATCAAGTATATCTAAGCTAGGTTCGACTGAACTTGCCTCATCAGAACCAGACACAATGGCATTCTTCTCATTCCTAATATAGTTGCCCCCTGGCGTGAGTCTGTCTGCTAGATGACGAATATCATCCGCCTCAAGGGTTGTCGTTATAATATCAAAATAGACACTCTCTCCAAGACTAAGACCACTCCCAAATATATCAACGATTCTAAAATCAAAGCTTAAGTTATTAAAATCACCGGCACGGGTTATATAAACACGCTTCTCTTGACTAGCTTTGGCTTCTTCTGTTGTTGTAAACGGTCCTTGTACTCGATAGATATCCTTAGAATCCACAACTATATAACCAGTCCATGTAGAAAAGCGGTTAAGAAGATAAGTCTTCTCTTCCTCAAGAAGTTCACTCCAAGAAATAAGATAGGGTTCCTCAAACTCGTGCGCCTCTTCGGGAACTTGAAAGTTGCTGTCCTCTGACAAAATTAAGTAATATTTTTCATCAATTGATATATTTCCTCTCAAGTTGACACTCACTGTAAAAAGATCGCCAAAAGTATCCTTTACTGTAACAACTTTAGCACAGCCAGAAATAACAAGTATTGCAGTTAATATTAACATCAAATTTGCTTTTCTCACAACTTCCTCCTTAGTATCTCCTTGGTGATGGCTGATAAATCATCTCTCTGTCAAAACCCTCAAGGAAGAACCCTCTCTCCCCAGAAGCCCAACCAACAGGCATTGACGGGAAGGCTTTAAGCATAAGCGTAAAAACATATTCTTCTCTCCAAGCTGAGTAAGTAAACTTTGCTTCCCAGCAGTGGAGGTCCTTAACAATCGATAAATCTTTTAGCTCATACCTTCCAGTAAAATAATCATATTTGCTGTACGCCCTGACATGAACTCGTTGCTGCCATGTTTCCCCGACTTCAACATCGAACAAGCTGCTTGCTGATTTTAACATGCTATAATTCAAATCGTGCGTTGAGCTTATTTCCGCATAAATCTTTGGGAAAGGCCGGAGTATTGTCTTTGTCGAAAAATCTGTATATCTCTGATTCTCTATACTATATCCCCCTCTCAGTGTTACGCCCAATCTCTCATCCGGGGTAAAATACAGGGCGC
>Ga0209636_10004202_pt1 | contig 14689 bp, 11 predicted proteins | sample DeeMarSWOR152_54_FD_187464 | JGI IMG/M metagenome (GOLD analysis project Ga0209636, IMG submission 187464) | Marine sediment microbial communities from White Oak River estuary, North Carolina - WOR-1-52-54 (SPAdes) (version 2) | ecosystem: Environmental > Aquatic > Marine > Intertidal zone >...
GTCTGGGAGGGAGGGGGTGAGATATTCCTCTATGACGGCACGGGCATAACCCAGATTACAGACAACCCTTATAATGACTGGTTTCCCCAGATAAACGACAACGGGTATGTGGTCTGGTACGGATGGGACGACTTAGACCATGACTATGAGGTATTCCTCTATGACGGCGTGGAAACGAGGCGGCTTACAGACAATTCTTATCATGACAAACATCCCCAGATAAACGACAACGGGTATGTGGTCTGGGCTGGAGGGGGTGAGATATTCCTCTATGACGGCACGGGCACAATCAATATTTCAAAAAACTCTTCTTATGATGAAGATTATCCTCAGATAAACAATAACGGGTACGTGGTCTGGTACGGATGGGACGGCTTAGACGAAGAGATATTCCTCTATGACGGCACGGGCGTAACCCAGATTACAGACAACTCTTATCCTGACCTAGATCCCCAGATAAACGACAACGGGTATGTGGTCTGGGCTGGAGGGGGTGAGATATTCCTTGCATTTAGATCAGATGGATTAGACTCTCAGCTTTACGGAAGTGGCGGCGGTGGCGGCGGGTGTTTCATCGCAACTGTAGCCTACGGGTCCCGTATGGCAAAAGAGGTGAGGGTATTTGGGAAGGTTAGGGATGAATATCTTCTAACCAATGAACTCGGAAGGGCGTTCGTTTCTGCATACTACAAGTATAGTCCACCCCTTGCTCATTGGATTGCTAAACATCCAATGATACGAAAAATTGTGAGGGTGGGCCTGTATCCGATACTGATACTGAGCAAATGGATTGTGGGAGGAAAACCTTCAAAGTAGGGCTCAAATAAGATTACGTAGATACCGCCGGTGAGATTTTGGGCAAGTCCATCTTTGGGGGTTTGCCCTTTTTATTGAATACAAGACTCGAAACCGTGCTCCTCTGTCCAATTCTATCGATTAGCGGTAGAAACATGCACCGGATGAGGACTGACGGAAAATCCATAGTTAGGATCATTCCCCCTTCACGTTCTCCGGGGTCATTGGGCGAATAGAGCATTGGGTGTCTGGCAAAGAGAAGCCAGGACGGATAGAAGTTCATACGAGGCAAAGAGAGGCCTCACGTCTAAGGAAGTCGCTAGCTCGATTGACGACTGAAGGAGTAACCTATGTCCTGGGCAAAAAAAGATGCTTGAGACCATACCGCCTCATAGAGGCAAATGTCGAGCTGCACATTTGCGAGCAAGTTATATCAGGAATAAGCAGAAAACCCAGATTTCTTGTGAGATTGGTAACTTACGATCTTGATTATCAGAAGGAATCTTGATTACAGGACTTAACTTCTTCCTACTCTGACCAATCCTGCCGTCAAACCTATCTTAGCTAGATTTCATGAAATTGTGAACCCCAGGTTTATATGTAATTATCTACCACTTTTTAGGCCATGTTCTTTTTTTAAAAAGTTCATAAATTCAAATAGTTACTGACACAATAATTTTAAAATGGAAAATTCTTACCATATTTATTACCATTCTTACTCATTTCTCCTATTTTTTAGCTTAATTGCGAGAACACAACTTTCAATTTTTACAAATATTTTTAAATATTTATATTCTTTATTCTTCCTGACAACCGTTGTGGAACGAAGATTGCTTACTTGTTTGTAACATATTAATTTCCTAAATGAAAACTTCACGGTACCAAGAAGATATCTTTCGCTCCCTATCAGCCGCTCTGTTTGTTGTTATTGAGCTCACGATAGTCATAATGGCACTAATCAAATAGTCATTGAATATCGCGGGGCATTTCGTTAAGCGCTGATTTAAGAGCATATCTCCGTGAGCTTGTGCACTTGGCGCCATATTTCTAGTGCCAGAGAAAGGAGGTGAAGCAACGTCTTGGATGGATGTAGGTTAAACCAATCCTCATTCTAAACTGACAAGGAGGCAAAAAATCATGAAGAAATGGATGATACCGATGTTGATGCTTATGCTATTGGCAATCCCTGCATTTGGTGAACCGCCCCACGATGAAAGTGAACGACTGGAGTACCTTGGCCCACTTTCGGATGAAGAAAGCGTTGAAGTTAACGCTATTGGCGGTTATGAGAGAAACAAGATTTATCAAATGTGGTCAGAAAGCCCGAACGTGGTTGGAGGGATATCGCCAATTGCTCTCCAGTATAACGCATCTGACCCTTTGGCTTCCTGCACTTACCTTTACGTCCATCTTGCCATTAGAAAAGCCAGCACCTACACCATCAAAATTAAGGCTCTTCAAGGGGGAACCTTAGCGGAGGATGGATGGCCGGGTTGGGAACCCCTCGCTGTGAGAACATGGAAGGAGGTCTCCCTGACACCAGGATATTGGGAGTTTTCGATGCATTGGCATCCCGCTAACCCAGGCAGAACCAAATATGTTGCTACAATCGTCAAGCCCGGAACTGGTGTGATTTCCAAGATGTCTACACTTCTCGATGTTCTACCTTACTGAGGCAGTAACAATAAAGTGTGCACTGATGTCAGCGATATTTACTTCACAATTGAGCCGTAAGTAGAACTTTAAAGCAGAGGGCTGGGGCGATCCCGGTCATCCCGCATGTATATGAGCTAATTATGGGCAGGGTCAGTAATGGCCCTGCTTTTTTCCTGTGAATCTTGTACCACTCTGCTCACATAATCCCATGAGGAAGTTAGTTCTGAGGCTCCTCCCTCATAATCCAAAAGTATCTTAGGTAAAGACGAGATTAGGGTTCAAGAGGTTAGATAGGGAGTTGGATGAAAAAGAGACAATGTAAATATTTCAAGATTCTTGCGTAAGAGGGTGATCAAGAAGTATCGATATGCGTTTGAAATATTGACTCTACCGAGACTCGGCGGATTTGCCTACTTCAGTTAGGTATCGCTCGACCTGGTTTTTCCTTTGACACATCCTTTCATCCTGCTAAAATGGGTTCAGTCGACAAAGCCAAACCATCTGCGAGGGTGAGGGGGGCTGAACATGAAAAAGGCATTTTTATTCGTGGTTATGGCATTAGTTCTAAGCGTTACGCGAAGTGCCGGAGCTGAAAGTTTCATCGTAACCGACGAGGCAGAACTCCGAAGCACACTGCGCATTGCGGAAAACAATGGAGAGTACGACTACATAGAAATCGCCCCAGGGACATACTACACGTCCGGATGCTTTTTTATATACAATCCGTGGCCAGGGGAAAACTACCCCATTCACATAGCAGGAGCCTATGTAGCAGACCCATCGGCGGTACGTCCTATCCTTGATGGAGGTGGCTTAGATCAGGTGATGAGGATTGATACCACGGGACTCACGGATGACAGTAACGTCCACGTATCAGTAGGAATGTTAATATTTCAGAATGGGAATGGTTCTCCAGATGGAGGAGGGCTTTGTACAATAACGAGTGAGGCGGATATCACAGTAAGTTATTGCCAGTTCGGTGGAAATACTGCCTATGAGGATGGTGGTGGGCTCTATGCTGAGTCTGACTCAGGCGATGTGAGTGTCTACGAAAGCACGTTCAGTGGAAATACTGCGGGATCTGGGGCAGATGGTGATGGTGGCGGGGCCAAATGCGTCTCTAACTCAGGATCGGTGAAATACCAGAACAACACCTTCAATGGAAATATCTCCGGTGATGGTGGGGGCGCCTATGGCATCTCTAACTCATTAAAAGTGGAATACTACGGTAACATCTTCGATGGAAATACTGCTGTTTCGGTCAGTGGTGGCGCCTATGGCGGTTCTTATTCAGGCCTGGTGACATACCTGGGAAACACGTTCAAGGACAATGGTGCCTTTTTTTCCGGCGGTGCTTTTGGCACCTCCTACTCAGAGGACGTGAGATTCGTGAACAACATCTTCTATGGCAATTCAGCTTATGATGGTGCCGGTGCCATAGGTGAGTCTACCTCGGGAGGTTTGACATTCACAAATAACACATTCAGTGGAAACAACGCCGGTGCCGGTGGCGGCGGTGGTTTCACTATCTTTCTCCGAGGTGACTTCGCCACGGCCGATATTTACAACAATATCGCGTGGAACAATTATGCCCCTCATGAGGGCAAGGATATCATGGTACACGACGACGCCGAGGGAGGTGGAATAGGTGCAACGGTGAATCTCTATAACAACGACTACGGTCCTGGCACGGACGACTTTTACATTGATTATGGTGATCACCTTTTCGAGGGGAACAACATCCACACTAACCCCCTCTTTGTAAATCCAACCGCTGGAGACTTCCACCTTCAGCCCGGCTCACTCTGCATCGACGCCGGGTTAAACTCCGCTCCGCACCTCATGGGGGTAGATTTTGAAGGCCATGGCAGGATAATTGACGGTGACAATGACGGAACCGCAACGGTGGATATAGGTGCCGACGAGTATGTGCTTTATAGTGCTATTATTTTGACTGCGCCGAATGGAGGGGAGGCGATACCTTCGGGATCGACCTATAGCATCCGGTGGGGAGCACCACCGGGTGCGGTGAGCTTCAAGCTGAAGTATTCAATGGACAAAGGAAAGACATGGAAGCCAATTGCCAGCGGAATAACAGATATGAGTTATGACTGGCCGGTACCCACACCACCGAGCAACAAGACGAAGTGTCTTGTTAAGGTGCTAGGGTATGATGCTGGGGGGAAAAAGCTCGGTGCAGACAGCTCGAATGGGAATTTTGCGATAGAGGTGGTAAGGGTGAGCTGGCCGCGTGCAGGGCACCACCTCATATCCGGCAGGACATATCCGATAGCATGGACAACCAGTGAGGCAAAGAAACCGGTAGCAAAGGTGATCCTGAAGTACACCAAAAACGGTGGGAACACATGGAATAAAATAGTCACCCTGGACGGGAACCCGGGCAGTTATCATGACTGGACCGTGCCAAACGTCCCGAAGACAAAGATCAAGTGCAAGGTAAAAGTGGTGCTCAAGGATGCCAGGGGAAACACGGTGGGTAGCGATACGAGTGACAGTTCCTTCACCATAGAGCCGACCCCATAAGGAGAACTTGAGAAAAGGGAACTGAGGGTAACTTCGATCATCTCACTTCTATATGAACTAATTACGGGCGGGGTCAGCAATGGCCCTGCCTTTCATTTAATTCAAGATGGATCAGCTACCCCGCCTTGACTGACTATCCTATCGATTTGCGTCAGAATTCTAGTATGGTTGCGAGATGGGCGAGAGTCCGTATTTCGGTTAGATAGTCTTGGCCTGGCTCCTCTCCGATCAAATTAACTATCCGGACGGCCTGACATTTCTCACCGACAGCAAAGTAACCTCTTTCTATCTATAAACATTTTCATATCATCAGGAAAAAGTATCTAGATTTTACCGGCTTGAAGGAGATAGGTGGCGGATGTCAGCTCGCCTTCCTATTGGTATTCACCTTGAGCACGCTCAGTACGTGAGCATTGAACTCGAAAATGACAGGCCCTATGAATTTTTTTCCGAACACAGAAAGAAATACCCTCCTGGACAAGCAAAAAAGAAAAAGAAACACAAATGGAAATGAACAGTTCCATGCCAAAATTACTTCCCGAAAATCGCTAATGGCATCCCCATTTTTGCCCACACAACGCAAAGAATACAAGATGAACCCTTGCTTGAGAAGATGATCAAAAAGTGTTGATTTGCGTTTAAAGTCCTGGATTTACGGGGATCAGGAGGATCTCACGAGTTCAATGAGAACTATTGCATTTTGAAATGGCCACTAAAGCCATTTGGAGAAAGCCCAAGCTACTGAGGTCTACGTTATCTGAGCCGCCTTGCAGAATATGTGCATCGTTCCCAGGTGCGGAAAGGTGACCTTCATGCATGTTTACCCCCTGCTCCTAACTCCACCTCCTCCGCATACCCTTCTTGCCATGCGGCATCGGCGATTGCCCCATACTCCTCGGCATACCGATCGATGTCGGGAGCCAAATGGGTGAACAGGGCCCGCGCACTGGGATGGGTGAAGTATCCCGCGTACTTGAGGGCGAGCTCCCTTCCCTGGTGAGGATGATCGATTAACATGCAGGGCCTCATGTGGTTCTCGGAAAAGGGCTGTCGAGCTCGTATTTCCCTGAAAAGCGGAGATGTGAGCACCTCGAGAAGGGATTTCTCCCGAATATTATCCGAGGCGAAATGACAGAAGACACAGGGCTCCACATCGCCCCGGGCGTTGATGTGCAGGTACTTCCTCCCCCCAGCGATACACCCCTGGGTGAGATGTCCATCGTTCCAAAAGTCAACAAAGAACATGGGCTTGGTAGCCCGAAAATACCTCAGCCGCTCCCTCATCCGATTCCTCTGCCGAGGCGTTGCCATCATATCGAGATCGGGATTCCTCCCAATGGGAACGTAATAGAAGTTCCACATGAGGATACACCCCTTCTCCACCAAAAAGTCGATGAACTCGTCGCTGGTGAGAACGTCGGTGTTAAAGCGCGTCTGGGTAGTGGAAACCGCGAAAAAGAGACCTGCCTCCCGTAAAAGGTCCATCAGCCGTACATTCCTCTCGAAGCAACCCTTTCCCCTTCTCCAATCAGTATGTTCCTGGAGTCCCTCCACGCTGATGGCGGGCATGACGTTGCCCAACTGGACAAACCGATCCACCATCTTCTCGTCGATCAGGGTGGCGTTGGTATAGATCTGGAAACCGACATCCCCATGTTTTTCGAAGAGCTCGAATATGTCCTGCCTGAGAAAGGGCTCCCCACCCGTGAACAGGATGAGGTGAATCCCCATCTGCTTGGCCTCGGCGATAACCCTATCGATGGTCTCCAGCTCCATCTCCTCCCCGTGCTCATAGTCCCCCGAATAGCACCCATCGCAGCTCAGGTTGCACCTCATGGTCGGGCTGATGAGAAGGGCATCGGGCGGATAAACCCCGGTCTTTGCCTCGAATTCCTTTCGCCGATTGGTGCCCACCAGGAGCTGGTTGACGATGAAGTTGGTAATGATCTTGTTGCGATGATGGGGATTTGTCTCCCTCACTATTCGCTTCGCCAGTTGAAGCCCTGGATGTTTCCGCTTAAAGAGCTCCCTGATCCATCGGATCTTCCCCCGATAGGACTCCTTTCGGGGGATTCTCTCAGCCAGGTGCGTCAGGCGGATGAGCTGCTCATCGGACGCGTTGGCCAGAAGGGAGAGGGCACTGGTGGTGAACTTCTCGAGGGAATAGTGCTTCATCCTGGTGTAGACGCTTATCTTAGACATCCACTTCCCCTTTTCCGCCGAAATTTACCTCCACAGCAGACTCCGAAGGTAGAGCATACAGATCTTAAAGGTATCAATCACCGGCCTGAAATGGCTCGTGGTACAGCCCGCTAATACATATCCCCCATGCGGGATTTAGGTGTGAATTTCTTCATGCTCTTCAAGACAAGCCCAGCTGCATTAATCCCAGAGATGATTACCATTGGTATGCCTCCACCAGGGAAGGTCCAATGGCCTGCCTGATAGAGATTGGCAATAGGTGTCTTCTGGCTACGAATCTTTGAGAATTCTTTTGCCGACAGATACCAACCCATGGCTGCACCGCGTGTGTTTAATGTCATTCTCTCGTATGTAAGGGGTGTTGAGGCATCCCGAACCATGATACCACTGGATAGGCCAGAAATCACCTGTTCCGCAATGCCAAGGATCTTTTGGGTTATCTCTTCCTTTATTTCCGTGTAATGGGGATTTATGTTGTCCCCATCTATAAACAGTTCATATGGGACAAAAGCAGAGATGGCCACGGTATGTTTGCCCAGTGGGGCAAGCATAGGGTTATTTATGCTATCCATACGGATCGTCGTCCTCTGCTTTTCTATGTCAAATCCCTCTGTCTCCTTTTCCCCCCATGGATCTCTACTAATTCTGGGGTAGTAGTGGATTGGGGCCCCATCAAAGCCCATCTCCGTCAGATCAAGATCCACACCTAAATAGACGGTGAAGGTTGGTTTTGACAACTCTCTGTTTTGTAGCCTCCTGACGAACCGACCAGGTAATAGATGCTTACCTATGAGATATTGGAATGTTGAATAGCCGTCGCCATTGGAGATGACATATCTGGATTGGATCTCCTCTCCTCCCTCAATCAGGACTCCCCGGGCCCGCCCTCCCTCAATCACGATCTTCTTCACAAGGGTACTCAAGGAGATTTCTCCACCGTAAGCCTTATAATATCTGAGAAAAAGCTGAGGCAGGGCCTCTACCCCTCTGTCTTGGATGTAATAACAGTCCCCCTTTATTGCCCACATGATAGGGCTTGCACAGGCAAAGATAGGGGAATCCTTGCGGGCACCAAAGCTGAGGAGGGACTTCAAGAGGGGATCTTCGAAGAAAGAGTCCAGGACTTCCTGGGCCGTTTTGCCGCGATACCGCATTATTTGTGGTCCCTTGAGTATACCCTTATATAATAGCTGAAACTTCTCTTTGAGGCTGATGAGCTCAAGAGATTTGAGAGGGAGGCCCTCGATGCTTTTAACCAGCCTCTTCCATTCCTCTATATATGCATGGATGGATTGTCTCTCCCCGGGAAAGAGGCGGATTAAATCCCCCTCGAATCGATCAATATCGGTGGAGAGGGTGAGATGGAAATCGGAGGTAATTATTCGGCGCTGGGGATCCTGGGCGCAAAATTCGATCTCGGGAGGGAGGCCCAAGATCTGGAACGCATCTTTCATCTGACCGTTAGGACCGAATTCATTGAGGAAATGGACGGCAGGCGTGAAGATAAACTCATTGAGTTTGAAATTCTGACAGTAGCCACCGGGTTTTGAGGCTTGCTCACAGATCAGCACCCTTAGCCCCTCCTTAGCCAAAAGGGTACCACAGCTAAGTCCCCCCATCCCTGCACCGATGATTACTGCGTCGTAGCTAGTCCCCATATCGACCCTGCCCATAGTACAATAGTAGTCTGAATAATTCAAAGAATATTTCAAAAATCATTGCGTTAAAGTAAGGAGATTCATATTTGTGAAGAAATAACTAAATGCGGAAGAAGGCCTTAGGATTCAAAGGACCTTCACTGACTCTAGGTAGCAGCTGGATTTGGAATCTCGGGGTCTATGGGGCTATAGATGTTTACGATCCCTTCTCCAGCTTCATCCGATTAACCAATCTTCAACCCACACCAGGGTTGTCGACGATGTACTGGGCAATGGTCCTCACCGATTGAAAGACCTTCTGCCCAACTTCCGCATCGGGGATGATTACACCATAGTGTTTTTCCAGTCCCAAGACCAGCTCCAAAGCATCGATTGAATCCAACCCCAACCCCTCGCCGAAAAGGGGGGCATCGGTTCCGATATCTTCAGGCGAAACATCCTCCAGCTTCAGCCGTTCGATGATGAGTTTTTTGAGTTGAACGATGAGTTCTTCGGTTACCTCGGCCATCTTATCATCCTGCCCCACAGTGCGGATATCACAGCTGGCTTTCAGTAAATGAGCAGCGAAGGAATGCTTGAATGAACGGCAATTCCCTGACTTGGTGACGAGGACATTTTGCCATTAAGAGGGAAAAATCGGTACAAGTCAATAATGATTAATAATCTGTTTTCGAGTAGAAGATGAATTGGACACGCTAGACAATATGCCGATGATCACAGATTTGAAACGTGATTCGTTAACTTACTGATCCACGTCCCATGTGATATGAAGAGGCGCGATTTTTTATGTCTCATCTTACGAAGTTCAATTTTCCTTGACATGTGGGGGCGGGTATGATATACGGGGAAGGCGTGAATAGGTGAGGCGAATAATGAAAAGAGAGTTTGGATTCTCTTACTTTTATTTTCATCGCGGGCACCCGTGACCGAGGATCCCCAAGGACAAGGGGGTTGGCCATGGGTGCTCCGACCCATGGTCTTTTTGTTTCAGAGAAGCCATGGGCATGATCTCCATGGCTTTTTATTTTTTATCATGAAATTGGGAAGGGAGGGAGGAGATGACGGTATCAAGAAGGATCGAAAAGGCTTTGGAAGGGGCATCTTGGATAAGGAAAATGTTCGAGGAGGGGGATAGGCTAAAACGGATCCACGGTCCTGACAAGGTATTCGACTTTAGCCTGGGGAATCCCATCGTTGAGCCGCCGGAGGAATTTTTCGAGGAATTGAGGAGAGTGGCGAATAATCCCATCCCGGGGATGTGTCGATACATGCCCAACAGCGGCTATGAGGAGACCAGGAAGAGCATAGCCGGCATGCTATCCACGGAGACTGGCCTCACATTCAACGAGCAACAGATTGTCATGAGCGTCGGGGCCGCAGGAGGGCTCAACATCGCATTGAAATCCATTTTAGACCCCGGCGACGAGGTTGTTACCCCGTCCCCTTACTTCGTTGAATACAGGTTTTACGTGGATAATCACGGGGGAACCCTTAAACTGGTAGAGGCGCGGGACGATTTTTCCCTCGACCTGGAGGGTATTGAGAGGGCCATCGGCGAAAAAACCAAGGCCGTTCTTATCAATTCCCCTAACAACCCGACGGGCGTGGTGTACAGCAAGGGGGCCCTCATGGAATTGGGGGAGATTCTCAGGAAGAAGAGCGGACAATACGGGAAGACCATCTTCCTCCTCTGTGACGAGGCCTATAAGAAGCTCGTCTACGATCATAGAGAGCTTCCGGATGTCTTCTCCGTTTACGAAAACTGCATCGCCATCCATTCCCACTCCAAGGATCTCTCCATTCCAGGAGAGCGCATTGGATACGTGGCCATCAGCCCCCGGTTAGGGGGAAAGGAAAAGTTGGCTGACGCTATGGCCTTCAGTACCCGGACCCTTGGATTTGTGAACGCCCCGGCGCTTATGCAGCGTTTGGTTGGGCGGTTGACCACCGTCTCGGTTGATATTTCGGAGTATCAGGAAAAACGCGACCTGCTGTATAACGCGCTGGTCAATTTTGGATATTCGGTGGTGAAGCCGATGGGCGCGTTCTATCTCTTCCCCCGGTGTCCCATTGATGATGATGTCGCCTTCGTCAGGGCGTTGCAGGCCAAAAACATCCTCACGGTGCCGGGGAGTGGTTTTGGAAGACCGGGGCATATCAGAATTGCCTACTGCGTGGAAAAATGGGTAATTGAAGCCTCATTGGCGGGATTCAAGGAACTGGCAAAGGGGGATGCGATGGGATGATGCCTTGCCCGAGCCTTCCGCTCATGGTCACACCGTGTTCCCTGTAAACGCAGGAAACTCCGGGGAGATCCGTATTGACAAGGATCGAGGGATGTCATACCTTAACGGGTTGTTGCCCATATCCCTGGAGCGAACATTAAAGAATTTTTGGTAACCATTCTTAGTGAAGCGAAACGGCCGCAAACCCAACTGTCTGAGCCCGAAGGGCGAGTTTTGGGTTTGCAGTGAAGCGAACGTTAGAATGGTCAAAAATTATTTTCGGTGAGCGGAATGGGTTTTGGGCAACGGCCCCTTGATTAACGCCCAAAAGAAAGGTCCTCCTTCATGACCATAGTCGCCGTTATCCCCGCCCGTTACGGCTCCAGTCGATTTCCGGGCAAACCCCTTGTCGATATCTGTGGCAAGCCTATGATCCAACACGTCTACGAAAGGGCGCGGACCGCTACCTTGGTGGGCGAAACTATGGTGGCCACGGATGATGCTCGGATCGCCGACGCCGTGCGGGATTTCGGGGGAACAGTCGTGATGACTTCCCCGGACCACCGGACGGGAACGGAGCGGGTTGCCGAAGTGGCCCGAGGCATAGAGGCCCAAATCATCGCCAATATCCAGGGGGACGAGCCCCTGATCAGGGGTGATATCATCGATGAAGCCATAAGGCCTTTGATATCGGAGAACTCCATCCATATCTCCACCCTTAAGAGCCCCATTCCCCGTGTCAGTGATTGGTTCAATCCCAACGTGGTCAAAGTGGTAACGGATCGAGAGGGATTTGCCCTCTATTTCTCCCGGTCTCCCATTCCCTTCTTTCACGCTAAATCTCGAGCCTATGGCCGGTTTCCTTGCTCAGACCGGGAACATGGGGATGACTCGCTGCCCCCCGGTCCCATTTACAGACATATCGGTCTCTACGTATACCGACGATCGCTCCTCTTATCCATAGGTCAGATGGAGCCAACCCCGTTGGAGAAGGCCGAGGGATTGGAACAGCTTCGGCTTATGGAAAACGGGTATCGAATCAAGGTAATTCCCGTCGATTACCATCCCGTAGGCGTCGATACTCCAGGAGACGTTGAGGAGGTGAGGGAAAGGCTGGCTAGAGAGGATTTCCCTTGATGTTCGGGGAGATTTTTGGTATATTATCAAGTAATTATGGAGCCGAAGCCGCGCAAAAGAGCACCGAGAGTCGAATTTATCCCTCTCCTCATCCTCCTCCTGCTCACCGCTTGCTCCCTCGTTTCATGGCTCAAACCCGAAAACCGAGCCCATAAAAGAATGAAGGAAAAGGCCCTGGCTGACCAGGAGGTGGTCATCGTCGATGGAGAGGAATACGTAAAGGTCGTCGGCGATGGGGGGAAGGGGGCCCGATACCGATATGTTCCCGTCGATGAATATGTTTCGAAACGAGGCGAATTTTTCAGGTCCCAGGGACGTGAGGAAGAAGGGACCGAACTGCTTCCTCAATCCGAGGGGAAAAGCGCTAGCCAAACCCAAGCCCTTCCCACGGCTGTGTCGAGGGAAAGTGCCGAGGTCCCTGGTTCCTCTTCCATCAGGCTGAGAAGGAAGATCGTTATTGCTCCTTTTGAGGAAGGGGAACCGGCCGGAGATTGGGGGGATATGGCGGCACGACGATTACGCGAATCCTTGGAAAGGCGAACGGATACGATACTCTGTTTGGATGATCAGGTCCTGGTGGATTACCTCAACGGGAGAGGAATTGAATCCGTCCGATTTGATGATCCCATGGTTTCAAGGATAGCCAATACCGTTTTCGGAGTCCATGCCGTTCTCCACGGAGCCATTTCGGGTCCCTATGTGTCGGCCTCCATGGGCAAGGGAGGTGATGGGGAGTATACGGCATTGGCCATCGTCCGGATCCAAATAAAGCTGGTGGAAACAGCTACTGGTCGAGTGATGAGGACCTTCGAAAAAAGGAACCCCATTTTTGCAACTGAGGAGAAAGGTAAATTCTCTCGAGATAAGGCGAAGCTTAAGGCCATCCAATTAGCCATAGAGGAGGTGACGGGGGAAATAGTCGACGAAATAAATCGGATGCGGTGGTACACCCGAATCGTCAAAATCGACGGGGATAGGGTATACCTCAATGCAGGAAGGCTCACCGGATTGAGAGTCGGGGACCTCATGGAGGTCTTTGGGCCAGGAGGAGGCGGGGTAGTGGAGCTGGCGGGGATCTCGATGGATCCCCTTGAGGGCCAACGAAAGGGACAGGTAAGGGTCTCCCAACTCTTCGGGACCGATGCGGCGATAGCCCATAGAACTCACGGGGGAAATTTTGCCCTGAGTGACATGGCGAGGCCGTCCACCTTTCAGGCGGTAAATACTACGAGATGAGAACAAGGAGGGAAAAAACAGGAAACCGATCATAATAACCAAGGGGAGTCCAGAGGATGTTTGTTATCGGGGATAAGGCCGTTTATCCGAGTCATGGGGTTGGAGTAATCGAGGCCATCGAGAGCAAGAAAATCTCAGACATGGAACAATTATTTTATATCCTAAGGATAGTCGATAATGGAATGACCATTATGATCCCCACGGGAAACATCGATGTCGTTGGATTGAGGGAGGTCATTGCACCCGTGGAAATACCGAAGGTATTTAGGATCCTTAAGGAGAGGCGGGTTTCCCTGGACAGCCAGACATGGAATCGTAGATACCGGGAATATATGGAGAAAATCAACGGAGGTTGCATTTTTTCCATTGCCGAGGTTTTGCGGGACCTCCAGGTACTCAAGTTGGAGAAAAACCTCTCCTTTGGGGAGCGGAAGATCCTCGATACGGCCAAAAATCTCCTGGTTAGGGAACTCGCCGTTGCGAGGAATTGCAAGGAGTCAGAGATCCTCTTAGAGATAAAGAAGATCTTCGAGCCATAATTGGTTCCGGTTGCTTAAGGGCTGGAATAGGAATTTAAACCTCTTCCTTGTTTTCCTCCACCTCCTCGATAGCCAGATCCCCGACTTAGTCGCATTGGTCTAGTCCGGCCAGGGAGAGTTTCCTTCCTTTTATGGACCGGAAAGACAGTGAAAATTTACCATATAGCCGTTATGCATGGGAGGTCAAGAATGGGTACCATGATAGTACGCTTGTTTATAATCCTCATCTGCTCCATGGGCGGATTATTCATCGCGGGAGAGATCTTCGGGACGAGGTGGGCTCTCCTCTGGGGTTCAGCCGGTGGATTTCTCGTTGCCATTTTGAGCATTTTGATAGAGGAGAGCATCAAGAAGCTTTCCCTGAGAAGCCTGTGCGGAGCTGTCCTCGGGTTGATTGCTGGATTTGTCGTGGCTAAGTTCTTGGCAGATGCATTTCTCGTGGATATCATAAGGGGAACTCAAATCTGGCTAGCCGTATACATCATTACCTATGCCATTCCCGGATACATCGGCTTGACAATAGGATTGAAGAAGGGAGAGGAGTTCAGCCTCACGGCCCTAAAGGGGAGTCCCAAATCCCCCCTTGGAGCCGAGAATCCGAAGATCTTGGACACCAGTGTGATCATCGATGGGCGGGTCGCGGACATTTGCGAAACGGGATTCATCGAGGGGACCCTCGTCATTACCCAATTCATCC
>Ga0209636_10004204_pt1 | contig 14688 bp, 30 predicted proteins | sample DeeMarSWOR152_54_FD_187464 | JGI IMG/M metagenome (GOLD analysis project Ga0209636, IMG submission 187464) | Marine sediment microbial communities from White Oak River estuary, North Carolina - WOR-1-52-54 (SPAdes) (version 2) | ecosystem: Environmental > Aquatic > Marine > Intertidal zone >...
TCACTCCCTGTAATGGGGCAACGCCGAAGGAGAGCCGCATACGGCAAATCCGTACGTGCGGTTCGATGAGGGGACGGTGGTCGAAAGACCTCCTCCTACTCTACCACGGGCGGAGCCCGTGATGGGGCAGAGCCCCACAGACGGCATCGTAAACGTATGCGATTTTCATTTATTCCCAAAAAATTCCTCCTCTGTTAGTCCGGATTGGCGGATCATGCTTTTAAGCGTCTTTGGATGAAGCCCTTTAACAATGCCCTTATACTGTTTATGACTTCCCTTCCGATTTTTTAAACCTAAGTTCATACTCTTTTATCACTTCTTCTGGAACTGGTCGTGGAATAAATTCATCCTCTTCACCATCTCTCACAACAGATTCGATATACCCTTCAACCGCTTCTCTCAGATTCTTCTTCGCACCTTCTAATGTATCCGACTCTGTGGCAATGTCCAATTCGAGACAGAGTGCGCAATACACGTCCCCCTCTTTTTCAATAATCCCATGAAATATATATTCCTTCATTGTCAATACCTCCTTTACTTTACTTTATTTTGTTTTATTCTTCTTCCGCTAAAAACTCTTTTTGAACTCGTCATAACTATAGCGTTTACTTTCCCCTTCACCCCCCCTTTTCTTATTCAATCTTTCTTTGGTAAAGCTTTCTTTTTAAAGAAAGGTTTAAGCTCCGTCTCCTACCTATGCTATGGAATCCTTTGGAAGCCCATGCCAACCTGTGTGAAGTGCTCGTCTTCCGTGAGAATATCGGTGATTCCCAGTTCCGCCATAACTACCATAGAAGTGAAATCAGTAAATGATATCCTGGGCTTATCCTGAAATCGCTTCCTCAGACTCTTTGCTTTCTCGAATCGTTCCGCGGTGATACGCTCTAAACGGAGATAACCCTCCTCAATAGCCATGTCCATTACATCAAGCGACCTCCTTGCCTCTTCAAACCGTAACCGTCTGAATAGAAGTGTGAAAGTCTCGTCCAGGACGTAATCTGAGGTATAAAATGAGTATCCTCTACCACGTAAATCCAGACACCGGTCTTTTATCTCCTCGTGTCTATCTTCTCTACTATCTCGCAGAGCAAGCCATCCCCACGTGTCTATGAATATCTTCAAAGCCTGCCTATTCTCCATAGAGCTCGCGGTCAATATCCTTTGCCAGAGAGCCGTGCGAGACTCCACCTATGTAATACCTCAGGATAGGGTCTTTTTTCGGGTCCAATTTCCTTTTCTCTTCCTTTTCTTCTCTGCTTTCCCTCTCCTCCTTCGCAAGGAGATAGCTCACAAAATCAAAGACCTCTGCGAGCATATCCTCAGGTAATCGCTCCACCGCATCCTTTACCGCTTCCCTCAACATTTTATATTCCGTCATCCCATTACCTCATATTTTTAAAATATCTTCTGTACTTAAAATCTCAATAAAATCCTGTATCCTTTTTCCCTTTTTTCCTTCGGGTAATCCAGATTCTTGATAGAATGCAAGCACTTCTCCAGTATGTCGCCGTTGTTCTTCGTCGGGATGATGATTGAAACTTCTTTCATTCTATCACGTTTTCTAGACATTCAAATCCTACAACCTTATCCATTCCTCTCTTGAAATGCCTATCTCATTGATTATTTCACGAATTAATTTCCACCCCTTCCAAGCGTGGAATTTCAAGACCGAGTTGAAGTGCAAGAAGCACATTACCCTCTATAACATCCCTTAAATTTTCCCTTGCATTCTCGAAAGAGTCGCCTTGAGCAAAAAATCCTGACGCTTCTGGCACCTTTCCAATCACTATACCATTCTCATCACGGTAATATTCCGCCATTTTTAACGCCACCTCAACATAATGCAATAACGAAAGTACTCTTACTCTTACCATTCCCTCTTTCTTCTCTTTTGTCATCATTCTTCTATATCTATCACGACTTTAAAAACCTTCCATCTTAAACTTTAAAAAACAATATAAGGAGAAAATTGAAGTCCTTGTCGCTTGTCTCCTTTCCTTTCATACTTGTTCTCTTCTCATTCCTAAATAAACCAAAGCAAAAAGAATCAAAGAGGCCACTCCAAACCCACTTAAAAGCTCGTAAGTATTGAATCCCGAGCTCGGCACAGCATAAATCAGTTGAAATGGAGCATTAAGAAATGAAAAACTAAAACTGTGAAATGCTATTTCCAGCGGAAACTCCAATTCTATACCCGTTTTGATAAATGGATAAAAGAACGGAACGGGCCCTCCATCTAAAATATCTAAGACGAGATGAGAGCCAATGAAAAAGACTGCTATACACGTATATATACTCGTCCTTTTAACGAGCTTTTCTAAAAGCAACACAACAAAAATCAATGGAACAAGCGTAACAAGCGAGTGAAGAAGCCCGGGCAGCCCTATTAACTTGTCAAAATCCGGAAGAACGGCGAATAAAACCAAAAAGAAATGATAAGGCGAATTAAACGCTTCTCTCTTCAGCACATACAAAGCCACTAAAGGCAGGAAAATATGTGTTAAGACGTCCATTCTACTCTCTCACTCTGGTCATAGCATAGGTGTAGCCGATTTTTCATTTCATGTTTCAATCCACTCCAACCTTCTCCTTTACCTTGCCGAGAGTTGCCTTAATCCCAATAATCTCTTCTTTAACCCATTCAACATCTTCCTCAATCTTCTCTTTCAGAACCTCTCTTGTCTTTTCCCCCTCATCCCTTACAACTTCGCGTGACTTTTCCGATTCCTCTTTTATCGTCTTTATCGTCTCGTCTTGCTTCTCAAGCATCAAATCTTGCTTCTCAATCATCTTAGACGTATCCCCCCTTACCGACTCAAGAATTTCTATGGTTTTATCCTGCTTTCCAATCATCACATCCTGCTTTCCAATCATCACATCCTGCTTTCCAAGCATGCCCACTCCCACCTGTGCTATCTTCGTAAGCTGGAAGACCATCAAAGATTGCCTAAACGAGTCAATGCTCCTAACCTCTTCTCCATAATCCTTAACCTCCACAGATTCCACAGAAGCTTCTGGTGGATAATTCGATTCTGCCAACTCCACAAACTTGCTAATCTTCTCTTCCGCTCCGGCAACTAAAACAATTAAGTGCTGCTCTCCATTTATCAAAACATTTCTTGCATCGAATTTTTCGATAAACAACCTTTCCGCTTCGCTCAGTAAAAATAGCCGGTATCCAACATCGTGAACCTTTCCCTTTATCGTTATTTTCTTCGCTTTCATCTCCATATACTTATCTCTCTTTGTATCTATTTATATAAACCTGTTTGTTATTTTTATCTTCTCTATCGCTCTTCTGCTATAAGCCCGGTAGCCACTTTGAGAATCCGTAGTTTTTATTCCATGAAGTCGTGTAAACAAATTCAATATTTTCTCACTCATTCCTGCCCCTCCAGTTCCAATAGCACATAAAAGCGAAAAGTATCATAGCCACTATTCCAAAGCCTGAAAAGGCATTGAAACTCTTGCCGTGCACAAGTTCCGGAGTTATGTAAACCAGCTTTGGAAGAAATTTCGTTATCGTTATACTGCTTCCAAAATTGATTATAAAGGGAAATTCAATCCCTACACCAGTATCAATAACAGGATAAAAGAAAGGCACTCCGCCTGCAAGCACGTCAAGTAATAAATGACTGAAGAGGAAGAAAATAGCTACTAAAGAATATTTGACTGAACTCGCCAACAGAATAAAGTGCCGTCAAAAGCAGGAAAATATGTGTTAATAAGTCCATTCTATTCTTCGCCCCCAACCATGCTAAAGAAAAAGGAGAAGAAAATCGTTTGCAAACCGATGACCATAAGAGTGAATCCTATCATGTCCTGCCCACCCAATGGAAGGTCTTTGTAGCCACTGCTTACCCAGTTTAATAATAAATGCAATGAATATGCAAACCCAACGAGAAATATCGCCAATCCCACGGTCGCTCCACGCTCCAATGAAACATGCTCAGAAATGAAATTCGTTATCCTGTCTGTGTCAAACAAATTATGTTTCTTTCCATATAGTCCCGCAAATAGTCCCAAGTATATTATCTGATAGCTTACAATGACTGCCAAACTTCCAAGAATCATCGAATGGATTCCCGGTGTATAGCCAACATTAACATGGAAATAGCTCAGCAATAATACTAAAAGTCCAAATAAAAAGAGCACCACCCCCGGTATGAAATAGAGGAATGAGGGAGAGAACAAAAGCATGTATTTTAAATGCCTCCAGCCATCAGAAAAAGAACTCAGCTTCGATTCTCCTCCTCTCGGATAATAAGTTATAGGAACTTCCTTTATTCTCAATTTCTGCCTTACCGCCTCTATTATCATCTCTGATGCGAATTCCATACCACTTGATTTAAGATTCATCTTATCCACCGCTTCTTTTTTGAACGCTCTGAATCCACAGTGAGCATCTGAAATTCAAAAAATATTAATAAGATAAAAATGATTACATACCATGCCAACACTCAAACACTTCCCAAAAGACCTTGACCTCGCACTTGTAATCCTCTTCACCCTCTTATGCCTACCTTTTGTTCTAATCCCGCCCTTAAACGAAATTTCGCCAATAAGAATTATCCTCGGTCTTCCCTTAGTTCTCTTTCTACCCGGCTACTCTTTAATCGCCGCATTATTTCCAAGAAAAGATGATTTTGATGGAATAGAACGAATTGCACTCAGCTTTGGGTTAAGCATTGCAATTACCCCATTATTGGGCTTGGCATTGAACTATACGCCTTTTGGAATTCGATTATCGTCTATTCTTATCGTTATATCGGTATTTACTATTTCGCTTGCTATGGGTGCGTATGTAAGAAGAAGCATGATTCCAGAAGAGGATAGGTTTGTCGTTGATTTTGGAGAATTTAAAGATTTTCTTTTAGCACAGGTTTTCTTTTCTAAAAAGAAAAAGTGTATAGACAAGATACTGACAGTTGTCCTCATTATTTCAATCGTGCTTGCAATATCCATGACCGCTTACGTGATAATAACGCCAAAACAAGGCGAGAAGTTCACTGAATTTTATGTTCTCGGTCCAAATGGAACAGCAAGTGATTATCCCACAAATCTAAAAGTGGGAGAAGAAGGGGAAGTAATCATAGGCATTGTGAATCATGAATACACCAATGTCACCTATCAATTAGAAGTGAGACTTAATGGAGCGGTTATAGATGAAAAGAGCATTTGCCTAATGCACAATGAAACATGGGAAAGCCCTTTTACATTCAGGGCGACAAGAGCAGGTGAAGCTCAAAAGTTAGAGTTCTTATTGTTTAAAGATGAGGAGAAAGATGTATATCGAAGCCTTCACCTATGGGTGGACGTTACATGAAAATTTACCAAAGAAACTCATATTTTTTTCTTTTAGCACAGGTTTTCTTTTTTGGTGAAAAAAGAAAAAGTGTTATATCGCTCACTTCATTTATGGGTGGATGTCCAATAAATAGGTAAGATACTATGCTCTTCGAACACTGGATATATTCAACTGCAATTGCGATACTTGTTGGCATGGTCTATTACAAGTTTACCGGTAGAGATTACTTATGGATTATCATTGCAAGTGCGTACGCGCCTGATATTGATATGATTGCAGATGCAGCGTTAAAGAAGATTGGCATAACTGTGTTGATATATGGTAGTCCAATTTCGCATGGTGATTTCCATAATATAGCCGTATTGCTGGTGTATGCATTATTAATAGCATTGTTATTGCATCCTATTGGCATCAGACTTGTAGATTCGTTCACTTTTGCCAGTATAGGTTTTGCTGCGCACATGTTTGAAGATGCTTTGATTGCAAATCCTGCATATCCTTTCCTCTGGCCCATATCTTCACAAAGGCTGGGTATTGGAATCTTCAATTACAGTCGTGATTGGTATGGCGTTGCTAATGAAGAAGTTTTAATTATCGGCATAATCGCCGTTGTGTTCTGTGCGATGATAAGAACCGCATACGAAGGAACCGGGTGGATAAAGAAAAGCATAAGTCTTATTGTAAATAAGAGGTAAACTAACATGGCAATACCAAAAAACAGAGCAGAACTAAAACAGCATTTAAAGGGATAATGAGCAAATGAACACAATCTGATGCTGATTGATATTCGAGGACTGTTTGATGGAGAAGATGCGAAGAGGAAGGGTTTTTTATTATAAGAGATTGTAATAATTTATAAGGAGGTACGACATATGGAAAAAATTGTGGAAATCGGGTTAAGAGAGAGTCTGCTTAGAGATTTGGACATCATTGCAATACGTTACGGTGTAACCAAAGAGAGATGGATAAAAGAAACAATTATAAAAGCTTTAAGAAGTGAAAAAGCCCGAGATAAAATAATGAAAGTTGTTTCAGAGGAGTATATGGATGGAAAAATAGAATTTGAGGATGCGGTTGAGCTAATTGGCGTTGAAAATGCAAAGAAGATCAGAGCTGTGGTAGAAGGAGCAAAAAGAAGCTTTGAAGAAGGTTTTCATGCGTAAAATAGTCTTTGACACCTCTGCTTTAATTTGCGATGATTACGAGTCGTTTTGGTATTTAAGTGAGTACTTTGAAAAAACTGTATTCAGTGTGTTTGTGGTGAGATGCCTCTGCGAAAGGGGAATGATAAGTACGGAGGAGGGATGGAATTTTATTGAGTTGATAAGGGAAAGGAGGACATGGGGAGATAACATTATTTATAGGACTGCAAAAAAGTTATGGAGGCGTTAAGCGAGCTATACCATGAAACTCTGGATACCAAAGAGCAGGAATGAGCTGAGGCCGCATCTAAACGACCCACTGTTCAAAAACTCCTTTTTCATCATGCTTACTTCAGTCTCAAGCGCAGGCTTCGGCTTCATCTTCTGGATGCTTGCAGCAAAGTTTTAGCCGAATGATTAGAAAAAGGCTTAAATGGGACAATTGAATATTTCAAGGTGATGTTGAAATGAGGGAAAAGATAAAGAGCGGAAAGGTATGCATCATCGGCTTAGGCTACGTAGGCTTACCAAAACTTTTTTGCAAGCAAAAACCTTTACTAAAAAATGCTTATGCAACAATCTTTTAGGAAAAGTTTGATTAAAAACGCTTCGCTTCAATCTTCTCAAAATTGCTCACATTAGCCATTTTAAAGGAGGTTGTCGAAAGTAATATAAATAGCAAGCTGTAAGAATATAATGGTGATCGAAATGGTAATAGATATAAAAGAAGCGTCTAAACTCTTGGAATTCATTAAGGGAATGACCCCAGAGGTGGAAGAGGGAATCGTGGAGAAGATGGTAGGGAAATTTAAAGGGATAGTTCCAGAAGGGAAGAGCAGTGTGGAATACCTGAAAGAGTTGAGAGAAAAAGAGTATGATTAGAGCTTATGTGGATACAAATGTTTTTCTGAATGTTTGGAATGAGGAAATTGATCCAAAGAGCGGAAAAGAGCTTTGGAAAGGGTCGAAAGATTTTCTAAAAAGGATCGAGAGCGGGGAATATGAGGGAATAACCTCAATTACAACACTCATGGAGATAGTTCATGTCTTCAAGGTCCGAGGGAAAGACTATAATGAAGCATTGAAGGATCTAAGAAAGCTGGGGATTCGCGTTCTTGTTCCCGATTCATGGACCATGATAAAAGCATTTGAATATGAGATAGAGCGTGATTTGGATCCATACGACTCAATAGCGTTTGCGATTGCGGAATCAGCGGGAAGCGAGATATTTGTGACGAGGGACGAAAAGCTGAGGAGAAAGATTGGAAGACTCATAAGGGCTTTAGAACCAGAAGAGGTTTAGATTGCCTTTAAAAAACTTTTTTGATTGAAAATAAATCAGTGTAATCTGTGTTAATCTGTGGTTAAAAATAACTGATACCATGAACACCGTCAAAACCATCGCGAAGAACACCGGCGTATTAGCCATCTCACAGGTTATAACCTCGATACTGGGCTTTTTCTTGTTGATTTACATCGCAAGATACTCGGCGAAGTAGGTTTCGGTAAATACAGTTTCGCATTAGCTTTCACAGGATTATTTGCCATCATTGCTAATCTCGGAATGAACAATTTCATAATCCGTGAAATTGCAAGGAATAAAAATTTGACAAATGAATATCTCACAAACGTCTCGATGATCAAACTTCTATTATCTTTTCTTGCATTTGGTTTCATCGTCTTAACGATTAATCTAATGGATTACCCGCAAGACACGACATACGCAGTCTATCTTTTCGGAATTTATATGATTTTAACCTCCTTTGCACTGACGTTCCGATCGATATTTCAAGCTTATGAACGAATGGAATATGATGCTGCGGTTGGCGTAATTGAATATATAATACTTTTTTCACTTGTATTGTTCGTTATCTTCTCTGGCTACGGCCTGATCGAATTAGCGTATGTTTATATATTTGTAGGAATTGTCGGTGCCACGCTGAGTTTCTCCATTATTTTAATAAAAATTGCAAAGCCAAAACCAAAGATTGACTTTTCACTCTGGAAGACACTCATTATTGGGTCAATACCATTTGCCTTAAATGCGCTATTTGCTGTCTTATTTTTTAGAATAGATACGGTTATGCTCTCCGTTCTTAAGGACGATGCGGCAGTTGGAATATATAACGCCGCATACGTCCCTCTGCTTGCGCTGGGTGTTATTCCGGGCGTGTTTATATCCGCTCTCTATCCCGTGATGTCGAGATATTTCGTATCTTCAAAAGATTCCTTAAAAATTCTCACCGTTTTATCATCTAAATATATGGCAATAATAGGATTTCCAGTTGCTATGGGCTGTTTTGTGCTTGCAGACCGATTTATAGCATTATTTTATGCTGACCAATTTTCTGCCTCGATAATGGCATTCCAGATTCTTGCGTTTTTCATCCCACTTAGATTTGTGAGCAGCATAACCGGAACTCTCTTAACTTCGATAAACCGACAGAGCCTCCGCACGGTCAGTGTCGGTCTCAGTGCTCTGTTTAATATCGTATTGAATGCGGCAATGATTCCTTATTTGAGCTATATCGGTGCGAGCATCGCAACTGTTTTATCAGAGGTATTTCTATATTTTGTTTTTATTTATTATATCAATAAACATTATAAGAAGCTGGAATTGCATAAGTATTTCATAAAGCCATTACTTGCTGCTTTGGTGATGGGTGGATTTGTGTTTTACTTCAAAGATATTAATTTGCTTTTGTTGATAACATTGGCGGGTCTTGTGTATTTTGTGATATTGTTAGTGTTGAGAACGTTTACGCAAGAGGATAAAGATATATTTAAGCAGGTCGTTAAAAGGGGTTGAGAATATGAACAAAAGTACTTGCATAGCTGAAATAAAAAACCACGAGATTTCACAAGATAGACACAAGAAGATTAGCCAATGGTATCTAATAGGTAATATGAGGTGTCAGATGCAAGGTGCAGGATTAATATTGTTTTCTCGTGAAATTCTTTCATCACCCTGGTTACACATGCAGAATGCATCTTATCACTCCACAGAAGTTAACACTTCACCTAATACCTCTGGAGAGACCCATAGTCCCGCTTTAACCAGTTTCTGGATGGCTTCAACCGCTTCATTCTTTGTAATGATACCAATTTCATACGCTCTTCTTACAATACCCAAGCATCCGATAGCTCTCAGTCCCAAGATTCTCGCAGCAATCCGCGCTAACTTATCATCCGCTAAAAAATCCTTTATACTTGCATGCAGAGCAAGAGACAGCGCATACATCTCTCCTTCGTGTAATCCCAGTCTTTCTCCTATTTCTTTGACTTCGGAAGAGAGCCCTACTTCTTCCACTTTTATCCATCCTTTATCCATCTCTAAAACCATCAGCGAAGAAGATTTGTTCCTTTGCTTTATTACCTCATCCCTAACTTGCGAAGGAATAATCACTTCGGAATATAACTCTTTTAGTATGTTTATTCTCTCTATCTTAGCAAGAAGGATGAGCGGACTTGCATCACTTATTACGGGCATATTCTAAGTCCTCTCTTAACTCATCGAGATCATACTGAAAAACGATTCTTCTCTTTGGCAACTCCGCAAGCATCTCCGCTAGTGAAACTCCCGCTATCTCAGCCGCCTTCCATAATGTCGTCTTCTGCGTCCTGTACATCTCTAATGCTTTATTCATCTTCCACGTACGCAATCCCTCACTGATTATCTTTGTTAACAACGTAGATTTATCCACTTTCTCTTCTTCCGCCCAATGCGCTATCTCCTTAATAATTCCCTCAGGAAGCTCAGTCACAACTTTTTCAGACATTTTTGGTTATTTATTAAATCCCCCCTTTATATATTTGTATTGCGGAGATAAAAAACCACGAGATTAAAAAATGATAAAGATAGAGCTGAAAATCCCGGAGAAATATAAAATACCAGTCGAAGAATTTGTAAGAAGGGCGCTGGAGAAATACGGGGATAAGATAGACGAAATCATCTTATTTGGCTCTGTTGCAAGGAGAGAAGCAAGTGAAGATTCTGATATCGATATTCTAGTAATCGGGGAGGTGAGCTTAGAAGAATTAGTAAATATATCATTTCCGATATTATTAGAATATGAAAAACTCATTTCTGCAAAGAATATGAATAGGGAGCATTTTGATTTTTTAGTTCGTGAAGGATATTCATTTGCAAGAAATATCTCAAAAGAGGGGATAATATTATATGAAGGAATGGGAAAAGCATTTGGAGAGAGCAGAAGAGAAGCTAAGATCAGCCAATATTCTGTTTGAAAATAACATGTTTGCTGATGCCATAAGCGAGGCGTATTATGCGATGTTTCATGCCGCTAAATCCTTACTCGCTTTGAAAGACATCTATCCAAAGACGCATACTGGAGTGGTCTCTCAATTTGGATTGCAGTTTGTCAATGAAGGTTTTATTGAGGAATTGTACGGAAAGAGTTTTGCAAAAGCGCAAACCAAGCGTGAAAAAGCTGATTATGATATTTATTACGAGCCGTCAGAGGAAGAGGCAGAATCAATTTTAGAAGACGCAGAGAATTTTTTAGAGAGAATTAAAAGAGCAGTAAAGGAATTAAAATGAAGAGAATAAATCAGTGTAATCTGTGGTTAAAAAAGATACCATGAAAATCTGGCTACCCAAAAACCGGAAACAACTAAAACAGCACCTGAACGACCCTTTGTTTAAGAACGCTTATTTTTTAATGCTCTCTTCCGTAACATCCGCAGGTTCAGGCTTCTTCTTCTGGCTCATTGCCGCTCGTTTCTATTCCACAGCCGAAGTAGGTCTTGCATCTGCTATTATCGCCGCTATGGGCTTGATCTCTATAAACCTTTTCTTAGAAAGAAAAGCTTTACCAAAAGAACTTCGTGTTTTTCTTTTAGCACAGGTTTTCTTTTTTCAAAAAAGAAAAAGTGTCTGATAAACACATGCCTTACAATTTCTTTTATTTTCTCTCTTGCTTTAGCGATAATATTCATAGCAGGAATAGAACTATGGAGCCCTTCTTTAAGCATCATAAAAGAGAATAAAATTTTACTTTTGCTTTTTGTTGTTTTTACAGCCATAGCACCTTTACGTGAATTACAACAGCAAGAAATTTTCGAGTTAAGAAGATTTATTTATATGGGGTATATACTAATGTATATAAGGTGATAAAATTGGAAATTACTCTTAGCCTTCCAGAGGAACTGATTGAAAAAGCGGATATTCTTGCTAAGCTTGAATATAAAAATCGGACAGAGATAATAAAGAGTGCGTTAAAGGAATATGTCAGAAGAATCGAAAATATAGAGAAGTTAAAAGAGAGAGCGACGGAGTTATATTTGGCTGACAAACTGGAATACAACGAGCTTGTGATTATTATCGGACGACAGAATGCAGATTCAGTAAAAGCCAGTAAGAGAATATTAGATAGGGGAAATAAAATTGCGAAGGATATCGCTCGTAGCTGATGCATCTGCTCTGATTTCGTTGGCATCGGTATCATTATTATCGTTGGTTTTGAATGAATTCAACGTTGTTGTGAGCGATGTAGTTGTCCGTGAACTTAAAGAGATGAGTATGTTATGCCGACACCTATGGCAATGCAGCGAGCGAAGTTTTGAGAAATATTGATCGGATAGCGGTGAAGAATGCAGCGAATTATCAAAGATTTAAGACGAGTAGAATCGATGCTGGAGAGGCATCTTGCATGGAGATTATCGAGACCGGGGAACAGGATTATTTACTAACGGACGATTTCAGAGCTCTTGGAGAGATAGAAAAACAGATTGGTGAGAGGGTGGTTCTCTCTCCAATTATTCTTAAAGTAATGGTTATAAAGGGAATAATTGATAAGAGCGAGGCACTTGCTAAACTCGATGAGATGGCTGAGAAGAGGGATTGGTTGGAAAGACCAATTTATAGATATGCCAAAAAATATTTTGAGGGATTGTAATGAACATCATCAAAAGATTGAAAATAAATCCGTGAAATCTGCGTTAATCTGTGTCTTAAAAAAGGTCTGATACAATGTCCGAAATCGTAAATCAAAGCCTACAAAAAATAGCAAAAGGCACTGGCATAATTTTTATCGGCACGATAATTGGGATGCTCCTTGGCTTTGTTGGCAGAGTTATCATCGCAAGATTCTTATTTTTATTTCATAGCGAGGGCTGTAGGAGAAAAAATGATGCAGATATCTAACAAAACATTCAGGTATACCAAGACCGCCAGAGATCAAATCGCACTCTATTCAATTGATCCGTACTGGTTAAAGGAAAGAATAAAAGAGGAAAAATGGAAAAGAAAAGGCAAAACTGAGGAATATCAGGTAGCATTTTTTCGTAAAAGTGCTGTATATACTATTAGGGTAGCGGACTATGAGGATTATATTCTTATAATATCAATACATAAAACAACAAGTAGAAAAAGAATAAAAGAAGTTAAAAGAGGGGATTGAAAATGGATAAATGCCCGAGATGCGGAGCAGAAATGAAGATTGAACAAGACGCATACGTGAGGGCCGATGTCATCGTTCTACACGAAGTCGAGAAATGTCCAGAGTGCGGAGAGATCATGCTTACAGAGGAGCAGATGGAATCATTTGTTAAAAAACTAAAGCGATTGAATCTCTGGAAAGAGGAATATGGTATCGTCAAGATAAGGAAAAATCTTCCTGAGTACGAAAAGCTTGTCGAGGTGTCAAAGACGCTGGAAAAGAAGGGTGTAAAACTCGAAATCATTGAGATGTAAGATTTGTAGACAAAAAAGAGAGGATAATATACCCATGAAAAACGAAACCCTTTGCATCATCGGCTCAGGCTACGTAGGCTTACCGTTAGCAAATGCTTTTGTGATTGAAAATAAATCTGCGTTAATCTGCGTTAATCTGTGTCTTAAAAAAGAAACATGTCCGAAATCGTAAATCAAAGCCTTCAAAAAATAGCAAAAGGCACTGGCATAATTTTCATTGGCACGATAATTGGAATGCTTCTTGCATTCGTAGGAAGAGTTCTCCTCGCAAGATTCTTCACACAGGCTGAATATGGAATATACTCATTAGCACTTGTTTTGCCAAGCATCTTCGTTGCAATCTCCACACTTGGACTTCAAGAAGGCTCTACAAGATACATCGCTTACTTCAGAGGAAAGAAGGAAGAAAAGATATTTTTATATGTGAGGAACTAAGGATTTACAAGTGGAGATTAAAAATGATATATAGGGAGTATATTATAGAAAGGATAAAAAAGATGCCAGATGAGAACCTTAAAGAGGTTGCAGATTTCATTGAGTTTTTGGAAGCGAAGAAGAGGAGATCGGTTGAAGAGGGAAAGGAGGAGGGCGACCTCTTAATTAAGGTAATCGGAATCTGCGAAGGTCCCTCTGATCTGGCGGAGAGGCACGATAAATATGTCTACGGCAAATAAAATTTTCGTGGACACATGGGCATGGCTGGCGTTGTCAAACCGAAAAGATGAGCACCACGAGGTTGCAAAGAGGGAGTATGATGAGATAAAAGCGGCAGGATATAGAATGGTTACTTCAGATTATGCGCTTGATGAGGTGATAACTGCTCTATTCAGAAATGTTGCTTTTGGCAGTGCAGTTCAATTTGTTGAATCTTTATTTGCTGCAATAAAGGGAAATCAAATAAAGTTAGAGAGAATAACAGAAGCAAGATTTAAAGCCGCATGGTCGTTGAGGAAAAAGTATGAGGATAAGCCTGAGATTTCTTTCACCGACTTGACCTCTTTTGTTCTGATGCAGGAATTACGAATACATAAGGTGTTCACAGGTGATTCTCATTTTGAAAAGGTGAATTTGGGATTTGAAATTTTACCCAAATAGAAAGGAGAAACATATCCATGAAAAACAAAATCGTTTGCATCTCCGGCTCAGGCTATGTTGGCTCACCTTTAGCAAATGCTTTTGTGATTGAAAATAAATAAATCCGTGTAATCTGTGTTAATCTGTGTCTTAAAAAATAACTGATACCATGAACACCATCCAAACCACCGCAAAAAACACCAGCGTATTAGCCATCTCACAGGTTATAACCTCGATATTAGGCTTCTTCTTGCTAATCTATATCGCGAGATACCTCGGCGAAGTAGGTTTCGGTAAATACAGTTTTGCTGTATCCTTTACCACATTATTTGTAATATTCGCAGACCCCGGAATCAGCAATTATATAATACGAGAACCCGCAAGAAATAAAAATTTAACAAATGAATACCTTACAAACGTATCAATAATCAAACTTCTATTGTCCTTCC
>Ga0209636_10004205_pt1 | contig 14685 bp, 8 predicted proteins | sample DeeMarSWOR152_54_FD_187464 | JGI IMG/M metagenome (GOLD analysis project Ga0209636, IMG submission 187464) | Marine sediment microbial communities from White Oak River estuary, North Carolina - WOR-1-52-54 (SPAdes) (version 2) | ecosystem: Environmental > Aquatic > Marine > Intertidal zone >...
TGATTCCACTGACGTTTCATATTGCCCTAATTTGTAATACATCTGCCCCAGCATTTGGTATGCGAAAAGATACTGGTTATCTGAGAGAGTGGCCAGGTGATAATACTCAATGGCTTTTTCAGTTTGACCAAGGGCATCATAGCTGTTTCCAAGGTTAACGAGGGCATATTTATATTGGGGATCAAGATCAATGATTTTTTCATAATATTCCATGCCTTTCTCATACTCACCCCTTGAGTAATAAAAATTGCCGATATCATTCAGGGCATCAACATCAGCAGGATCATATGCTATTGCTTTCATGTAATATTTAATAGCGTTATCCTGGTCACCAAGGTCTTCATAAACGTCGCTAATCATAAGATAGGCTGAGGAATAAGTTGAATCTGTTTCAATAGCCCTCAGATAATGTTCGATTGCTTTTTCACTCTCTCCGAGGATGTTGTAACAGTTACCCAGGTTAAACCAAGCCTCCCTGGAATCTTTGATTTCCAGGGCCATTTGATAATATTTTATGGCAGTACCATAATCATCCCTGCCAAAATACAAATTACCCAGTCCGTTCAAAATATCCTTATCTTCCGGATCAAGTTCAAGGGCCTTTATAAAATAGATTTCTGCAGAATCATACTCCATTCTATCATAAAAAAGATCCCCTATATTGTAAAATGCAAGGGCATATGCAGTATCAATATCAATTGCTTTCCTGTAATACTCAATGGCTTTCATATCATTTTCAAGCATATCATAGCAGTTGCCAAGATTAAACCAAGCCTCCCTGAAATTATTTTTAACAGCTATGGCCTTTTCATACCAGATGACAGCTGTATCATAAATTCCCCGGGAGTAATAGAGATTCCCAAGTCCGTTCAGGATATCTTCCTCTTCGGGATCAAGTTCAAATGCCCTGTAAAAGTATATTTCAGCTGAATCGTAGACTTCAGTATCATAGAACAGATCTCCAAGTCCATATAATGCCAGGGCATATTCAGGATCAGCATCAACTGCTTTTCGGTAATACATTTCAGCTTCTTCATATATTTCCTGCACATCATAACAGTTGGCAAGATTATACCACGCTTCCCTGAAATTGCTTTTTCTGCTGATTGCCCTGTGGTAGTAATCGATTGCAGTCTTATAATCGTCAAGTGCATAATATAAATTACCCAGGCTGTTCAATATGTCCTCCTCTTTGGGATCAAGATCCAGAGCTTTCAGCATATAGACTTCTGCAGAATCGTACTCCTTGTGATCATAAAAGACATCTCCGATCCGGTACCAGCCAAAGGCATATTCCGGATCAATTTCTACAGATTTATGAAGAAAATACATTGCCGAATCTCTCATTTCCAGGTTATGATAGGTATTGCCGATATTACACAATGTGTATTTTGAATCAGGATCAATTTCGTATGCCTGGAAATAATATTCAAGTGCCATTCGGAATTGTTCCATGCTAAAGTAAGTATTACCCATTCCTTGAAGAGCATTACTGTATTCCGGTTTGACATCGAGGGCTTTATTATAATAATCGATCGACAGATCATACTTTTCCACATCATCATATAATTCTCCGAGGTTATAATAGGTCTTTTCATCAAATTCATTGTATTCCAGTGCTTTCAGATAATTTTTCTCAGCCTCTTCATAATTCTCCTGCTCATGATATAAATAGCCCAGACCATTATAACCTGTTGATTTATCAGCATCTTCAATGCATTGTTTGTAAAGGGATTCGGCTTCATTATACATTTCATTTTCCACATAAACTATCCCAAGGTTGATATAAGCATTTTTATAGGTAGAATCGATTGATAGTGCTTTACTGTAATAGTTAATTGCCGTTGTAGTATCACCGAGATTATAGTATAAAATACCAATGTTATAATATGGATTTACCAGCAAAGAATCCTTTTCCATGGCCAGGTGATAGTATTCTTTACTTTTTTCGTATTCTTTTAAGTCATGATATACGATGGCCATGTTATTATAGGGGTAGCTCCAGTTTGGTGCCAGGCTGATAGCTGTTTCATATGCTTCCCGGGCCTTTTCGTATTGTTCCATATTATCGTAAATCGTTCCCAGCTCATTGTAAGCATATGCTGCATCCGGTTCTGCCTGAACACATTCTTCGAGCATCCTCAGCTGTTCATTTTCATCCCATGAATAGATTGATTCAAGGAAGAGATACCGGGCTTCAATATTATCATAAAGAATAAAGGTTGAATCAACCATTTCATAGGCTTTCTTTTGCTCAAGGTAGGCCTGGTAAAGGTCAATTGAATCTGTTACATCTTTCCCCCGTACATAATTATTCAGGTAAACCTGTGTTTTATTCTGAAGGGCGGCCATAAGGTTTCTCCTGATCCTGTTATGAATCTTTTCTGCGCCCTGGTCAGTGATCAGTCTTTCATAATAATAATATGCGTTCAAGGTGTCTGTATCGTAATAGTCATTAACAAGCTTACCCTGGTCGATACATTCCTGGAATTTTAGAAAGAGCTCATATGTTTCAGGTTCCAGTTGTTCTTTAATATCATCCATGAATCCTTTTGTTGCCATAGCAAGATACTGTCCTGATTCTTTTTCCGATTGCTGTTGCAATGCAAGAAGGGTAAGACTGTCGACATATGCAATGATAGTGGCTTGATTTCCATCAACCAGGGGAGTCTGATGGCCATTTGTTTCACGCGAAATATTATCATACAAAAATATATTTAGCTCAAACAGGGTTACATTTTTGTCACGGTTTCTGTCTGCCAGTCCTGACAATCCCCGGATCAGGTAATAAGTGAACACACCGGCACCGTTTCCCCACTTTGTACTTTCCATTGATAATTCGCCAGCCTGTGATGAGAGGATTTTTGTTATATTTTCCCACTGTTCGGCAAGGGCTGCAGTAGTATTCCTTAGTCCTTCGGTTCCTCCTGTAAGTTTGCCGGAACGGCATGCATCAGAGATCATAATTACCCTGGCTTTATTTTCGGCTACCAGGGTGGCAAGATAATCCTGGACATACCCAACACCAATGGCACCTGCCATATAACATGCTTTCGGTGAATCGTGTCCGAGCAAAAATCCGTTCTGGCGGATGGTTTTTGTTTCCAGGTCGCCATGGCCTGAAAAATAAATAGCTACAGTTTCTCCTTCCTGTGTTTCGGTAAGAAGCCAGTCGAGACCGGCGAAGAAATTTGCTGAGGTGGCATCATCATTAAGCAACATCATGATATTAGAACTGTCGATACTACCCCCGGCAGGGGAGAGGAGAAAGTGATAAAAAGACATGGCATCTGTATGTGCGAATTGAAGATCATCGATATTCAAATAATTTGAAATACCCACAATCAATGCACGGTCAATCAACACCGGCTGGTTCTCTGATGTTACAACCCTGGCACCTTTATAGTTAACCTGGGCATTTATGATGTTCATCATACAAAATGTAGCAAAAAGGATAAATGATGTGTTTTTCATTGCATTTTGTATTTTACGAGGAGTGTGTTTTAATAATTTTATTTATCGCACATTAGCGCAGATTTAATCGCAGATTTACTTTAATTATCTGTTTTTTCTGTGCAAATCTGCGATCTTATCGGCGAAAAACTTGTCCGACACAGGCGGATCTGCGAGAAGCTTTATATTTCAAAAGAAAAAACACTACGGACTAAGTTAAGAAAAAAATGATATTGATTAATAAATTGGAAATAAGCAGATATCATTAAGATTTTAACGATTATCAAAATTATTCAACAGCAAGATTAAATAGGAGGTTATGTATGAAATCATATATCGATTCCCACCTGATAATAACAATCAGAAGAATGATTAAAAGTAACAGGTACAGGATCATTCTGCCAGTTGGTAGTTTTCTTGGATTATGTCTTAGATTAACCAAAAGTGTTATTATAATTCTAATACTCATATGATGACTTCAAGTCATCGTATGAGTAATCTCACACCCCAGTTCCCAGCACCTACAGCGCTTCAAAGTATTCAAATGCATCAATAATATCCAGGTAAGCCCCATCAAATCCGGCATCCAGGATTTTATCAAGATAGGCATTTTCATTTCCAAAAATGATTTGCTTCCACCCATCCATCCAGTATTTAACCTTATAATTTCCTTCCCAATCGGGATTCTCCTTATACAACCATCCGGGGTTGCCTTTTTTCCAGCTGCTTCTCCAGTAATACCTGTAATCTTCAGCTTCACCGATACTCATATAGCTGACCACGAGCCTTTTACCACCGTTTGCTTTATTTCTTAATGCTTCAACATCAGTATTTGTAAAGGATTCTTCATCAAAGAATAGATCCATAATAAGGAGGTCGTAATTGGTTGCTGTAATAGCGGTGATAAAATCCTGATGGTTTGCAAACTGATCGGGATTGATCAGGTACAGGAAATTTTTGATTTCATGAAGAGAAGTGATCTCAGAATCATTTTCACCAAAGGGGCTGGAAGGGTAGGATGGAATGTTGTTAAGCTCCCGGTCATCAGCGGCAAAAGAAATGTACATCTTCATATTATTTTTTGTATATGAATCGTCCATTTTTGAAGGAGTACTGCAATAATCTGTAACGAGTATCACAATATCATATTCCCTTGCTATATCCAGAAAATCGGCCATATATTCGGTCTCCACACTGGGAGTTGCTTTATTGTTATCATCATAGCCATAATACAGGTCTTCACGTCCCTGACCATCAATTACTGCAAGGTATGTGAGATCAGCACTTCCATTATTATCACCATTGAGTGTAATCAGTTCCTGTCCATTCTGGGGAATGATGATGAAGGTTGAATCAGATGTTTTGGCATAATCACTGATGGCCTGCACAAAATCACGCATTTCCTGCTTGAAGTCAAGGTCGGGGATATCCCGGTGGCAGGAAGAAAGGAGTATACCGAGCGCATATAAAATTAACTGTGGAGAACATCTTTTTTTCATGGGTAAATAATATAGATATAAAGGTAATTAATATTTGCCGGGGAGTATGTCATTACGGGCAAAATAGTATGTAAGGTCATCCTGAATTTGTTTCAGGATGACCATGTTTCAATCTGAGGTTCAACCTGTACCCAAAGAATCCGGCTATAAACAGGACCTTTCTGTGTAATCTTTTATTTGGCAATTGATTATATCTCTGCTCTGTGCTCATAACTCCCAACTCCAGGTTCCCAGCTCCTTCCTCCATGCTCTCCTCACTCATACCTTAGTGATCTGGCCGGATTCATCAGCCCGGCCCGGATAGCCTGATAACTTACTGAAACGATTGCTATGATAATTGCTATAAGTCCTGTAAGGAGAAATTCCCAAACCTGAAAATGAATGCGATAGGCGAAATTTTGCAGCCAGTTATTTGAATAAAAATATCCTGCAGGAAGTGCAATCACCAATCCAATCAATACGTAAATGATGAACTGTCTTGATACTAAAACGGAAATTCCGAAAGTATGTGCACCATGACTTTTCCTGATGCCGATCTCTTTTGTCCTCAATTCTGCAGAATAGGCTGACAGACCAAACAATCCCAGGCATGAGATAAATATAGCAAAAATGGCAAAGACTCTAAGCAATGCTCTTAATTTTTGCTCTGATTTATAATTAAAGTTGAAATTTTCATCTAAAAAACGATAGGTAAAAACAGTACCTGGTGCAACTTCTTCAACCCTTTTTTCCAGTATTTGAATGATATTTTGCAGATCTCCGGGTAACACTTTGACCAGCAGAAAATTACACCATAGTGAACGAAACTCGGGATCATTATGTATTTCAAGGACTAATGGTTCTATAACATGATGCAGGGATGCATAATGAAAATCATCACAAACACCGACTATTTCTCCATGCTGGCCAAAAAAAGATGTTCCTTTCATTCCAACAGGATTTTCAAGGTTCAGTGCCATTACACAGGTCCTGTTCAGAATAAATTCACTTTGTTTATTAGCCGGAATCCCGACATTTCGCCCCTCAACCAGTTTAATATTCATAAGTTGTAAAAATTCATCATCAATCCGGAGGAATCTCATAGGTGGAATATCTGTATCATCAGGCAGGTTATCCGGCTGCAAACCTTCTACACTGAACCTGCTCCCGGGTAAATGACTGATCACAGATGTTCCTGTCACGAATGGTAATTTTTCCAGTTCATTTTTTAAAGATTCCGGATTGTTAATGATCATTCCTTTTGCCTGGTTATTAAGATCTATAATGATCACATTTTCCATATCCATTCCCAGATCTTTCTTTAAGAAAAAGTTCATCTGGCGGTAAATAACAATAGTGGAAAAAATCATAAAAATAGACACACTAAACTGGAGAATGACTAATGCTGTTCTAAGTCTACTTGTGGCTGAAACCGGACTTTTGAGCTCGCTTAAAGCTTGTATTGGATTGAATTTCGAAACAAAATAAGCCGGATATACACCTGAAATAATACCGAACAGAAGTGCTGTGACCAGAATCAGGAAAATATTTCTTGAAGATAAAATCTCAATTGTCGTAAAATTATTTTCAGTTATTTCATTATAAAATGGAATAAAGAGGTCAATGATCAGGATAGATAAAATGGCGGCAATAACTGTAGTAAAAACTGCCTCACCAATAAACTGGAAGATTAGTTGAATTTGATGTGAACCATTTACTTTTCTGATTCCCACTTCATTTGTTCTGCTTAATGCATTGGTTGTTGCAATATTCACGTAATTAACCCCGGCAATAAGTAGAATAAAAATGGCAGCCAGGCCGAAGACCATGATATAGATAATATTTCCATTAGGATCAATTTCCTGTTCCAGGTGAGATCTCAGATGGATATCAGCGATAGGTTGAAATACGAAGCGGCCATTTTCAAGCGTTTCTTCGCGGCTTTGAGATTCATTATAAAACTGGACTCTGAATTCATTTATTTTTTCTTCCAGAACAGGGAAATCTGCTTTTTCTCCAAGTGTGACATAAGTGTACACACCTGCCCAATTCCGGTTATTGTAAAGATCATCAAGATTAAGAGCCCGAATCATGGACCTGAATGTCTTCCAGGATAATAAATATCTGGGCCTGAAATGAGTTGTTTCAGGAAAATCTTTCATCACAGCTTTTACGGTAAAGAGTCCTCCTATTATTCTTATTTGTTTACCAACAGGGTTATCATTACCAAAATATTTGTTAGCGATACTTTCAGAAAGGACTACCGATGAGGGATCAGCAATGGGTTTATGTTGATCACCTGAAACAATTTCCCAATCGAAGAACTCGAAAAAAGTAGAATCCACAAAGAAACCCCCACTTTCTTCATGAGTGATGATGGTTAGACTATCAACCTGGTATTCAAATACTCCGGTTAAGGGGCGCATTCTTAAAACATCCTCTATTTCAGGAATATGATCCCTTATCTCTTCAGCCATTAAAGGGGGGCCGTTGGCCCAGTTTCTGGGACCAGACTCATTATTTAACATTTGAATGATCCGGTAAGTCCGGTCAGCTTTGCTGAAGTGTTTATCATAACTGAGTTCTTTTTTGATATAGAGGAAAATAAGAATACTTACAGCGAGTCCAAGAGACAATCCCAGGAGGTTTAATATGCTATATATTTTATGCCTCCAAAGATTTCGTATCGCTGTAATGATGTAGTTTTTTATCATTGCGTTTCAGTAGTTAATTCTTTTGTTAATTCAATAGTGCTTCAGTTATGCTTCGGTTGCTATTTATTGTCATTAGGTTGTCATTTACTTGCTTCGCGCGCTTCATTCAGTTGTGATTTTACAGTTACAAACGTCTTTAGGTCCAAGTCATCTTATGAGTAATCCCACACACATTGCGCAAACTCATCAGGAACCAGGAACCATATACCCCGGTTGACAACCGGGTTTACTATATCCCCAGTTGTTACTTTGGCTGCCGGTTAGCAACCGGCAGAACTTCACACCTTAAGACCCATAACTCACACAACCCTGTAACTTGTAACTTTTCTTTTATCAGCTAAAGCTGGCGGCAATTGATTATATCCCCGCTTCCAGTCCCATGTCCCCTGCCCACTTCTCCCTTCTCCCTGCTTCCTCACTCATACCTCAGACTTTCTGCCGGATTACGCTTCGCAGCATGCAAAGTCTGATATAATATGGTTAAGAACGATATGGCGAAGATCAATATTCCTGTATATATATAAAGTTTCGGTCCAACTTCTGTCCTTGCAGAAAATCCTTTTAGCATTATTATTGTTAGTAATATGGATAATGGTGTTGAAATAACATAAGCAATTAAAACAAGCTTTAAAAATTCTGAGTTAATAATTAATAATATTCGTTTAATACTTGCACCCATTGCTTTCCTGATACCCATTTCTTTTGTTTTTTGCTCTGTCATGAAAATGGATAATCCAAAAAGGCCAAGACAGGAAATAAATATGCCAAAAAATGTAAAGCCAAGGATAAGTCTACTTGTTATATTCATTGCATTTGATATAGGATCAAGATAATCATCCATATGAAAATAAATAAAAGGGTAGTCAGTATTGAATTTCTCATGCGCTGCTTCAATATAATTTAGTGTAGCAGGCTGGTTTGTTTTATCCGTTTTAATGAAAATATAATTCCCCACCTTATCAAAAGGAAGGATTAAATTCTCTCCTCCCAGTTTTAAAGGGAATGACATAAAATCTTCTACCACACCAATAATGGTGTAAGGTTCTTCATATAAATAAAATGTTTTACCAACAGGTTCCTCCATTTCCAGTTTCCTGATAACAGCTTCATTCACAATAATTTTATCAACGCTGTCGGTGGGATATTCTGTTGAATAGAATCTTCCTTCAGTGAGCTTAATATCGAAAATGTTCTGGAAATCATAACTAACCCATAAATTACGGGCCAGGTCATTGATATCTTCTGCTTTTAATCCCCATGACACCACTCCCCGGTCAACGAATACAGGAACATTGGAGCCGGATGTAACTGAAATGATATCAGGATTGGCCAATAAATCCTGCCTGAAACGGTCATAATTATTTTCCAGTTCACCCCTGACAGGCAGATAAATGATATTCTCACGATTTACTCCAACATTGGAGGATTGTAAATAATTAAATTGACGAAAAACAACAATTGTGGCAATAATAAAACCAATGGAAAAGGTAAACTGGACAACAACGAGCACTTTTCTCAATAAACCTCCTCTTGAACCCGTGATCATAGTTTTTCTCAAAACATCAACAGGTTTGAAGGATGAGAGAAAAAATGCAGGATAACTCCCGGCAATCAATCCTGTTATGAGCATGAGAAAAATCAGAAGGATAATAAAAACAGGATTTGTAAGGTTCAAAGATAGTTCAGTCTCCAGCAGTTTATTAAACGAAGGTAAAATGATGTCTGTGGCCAGAATTCCAATATTGATAGCAAGAAAAGACATGAACATGGTTTCCCCGATAAACTGCCTGATCAGTTGGCGGCGGGATGCGCCCACAACTTTCCTGATACCCACTTCCTTCGTTCGTGTTAAAAACCTGGCTGTGGAAAGGTTCATGAAGTTGATACAGGCTATAATCAGAATCAGGGAAGCCAGTATTGATAATATAAGCACTGCATAGAAGCCGCGTCCTTCTCCGAAAAAGTGCATTTTTGACAAGGGTAATAGTTTCTGGACAGCTTGAATGTCATTTTCAAAAAGGTCGGAAAAAAAACCTGGCAATTGTTCACTCAGATCACGATAATGGTCAGGATCATTTAAGAGAAGAAAAGTAAAAAATGGATTTCCTTCAAATCTGTCAATCTCCCAGCCCATATCAGCAAGAAATGAAAATGGTACCAGGAAATCGAATAAAATGGTTGAATTATCCGGATAGTCATCAACAACTCCGGTTACTTTGAAATCATATTTCTGGTTGATGCGAATGATCTGATCCATTGGATCTTCTTCTCCAAAATATTTTTCGGCCATTTCTTTTGTAAGTATGATGGAATATGGTTCTTTAAGTATTGAATTTTGATCCCCTTTAAGCAACGGAAAACTGAATATTTGAAAAAATGAAGAATCTGTTGCAATTACCTGATCTTCGATGAATTTCTTTTCATCCTGATTGGCTCGATGATCACTGCTGTCAATCATGTGTGGATGATAGGATAATAACAACTCTCCTGTTGTACTAACTCGTACAGCATCCGAAACTTCCGGAAATCCTTCTTTCAGAGCCTGTGCATAAGCACCACCACAACGGTCTGTGGTATATTCTCCGGTGCTCAGATCCATTTTCTGCTGAACAAGAAATATATTTTTAAGGTTTTCATGAAACCTGTCATAGGTTACTTCTTTCCACACCCAGATCAAGATAAGTAGAGAACAGGTTATGCCAATTGAAAGCCCCAGCAGGTTGATTGAAGAATATATTTTGTTTCTGATGATGATCCTGATAGCTATTTTGAAAATATTACGTAACATAATATGCAATTTGCACGGGTATGTTCAAATACAATACCGTTTATTGTAATATATTAAAAGTCAATAATTTAAAAACATGCATAATAATCAATGTGTCCAAACATGGACAAATCATTGTCCAATACTGGACAATTTTGTAATATTGTGAGTCGTGAGTCGTGAGTTGTGGGGCATGGGTTGTGGGCTGCGTTTCTAGAATTGAGAAACAAAAAACAACAAACTGAAAACTATCCCAGACAATGAACAAGGGTAATATCCTGATTATTGATGACGATCCCTATGTACTCCTTTCGGTAACTACCCTTCTGGAGCAGCATTACAGCACGATACGCACATTAAAGGATCCTGCTCTTATTCCATCCGAACTCAGTTCCGGAGCATGGGATGTAATCCTGCTGGATATGAATTTCAAGCCGGGTGATACATCAGGGGAAGAAGGTATGGAATGGATAGATAAGATAATCAATGAGGATCCTTCCCTGAATATTATCGTTATTACCGCATATGGAGATGTGAACATTGCTGTAAGGGCAATGAAACGTGGAGCCATTGATTTCATCGTTAAACCCTGGCACAATGAAAAATTAATCAGTACGGTTTCTGCAGCCTTTAAATTAAGCCAGTCAAAGAAGAAAGTTCATCAACTGCAAATGCAGAAATCTGTTTTGAGCTCAACCATTGATCATCATTATTCCGAAATCATCGGGAATTCTGGAGCTATAAAACAGATAATCAAAGATATTGGTAAAGTAGCAGGAACAGATGTCAATATATTGATACTTGGCGAAAACGGAACTGGTAAAGAATTGATAGCCAGAGAAATACATCGTAATTCGCCAAGGCGGGAAGAGGTATTCGTAAATGTTGATCTCGGTTCACTCTCTGAAACATTATTTGAAAGTGAATTATTCGGGCATCAGAAAGGAGCCTATACAGATGCTAAAGAAGACAGGGTGGGGAGATTTGAAGCTGCGTCTGGTGGAACTTTGTTCCTTGATGAAATTGGGAACCTGACGTTACCATTGCAATCAAAACTTTTATCAGCCTTGCAGAACAGAAAGATATTCAGGGTGGGAAGTAACCGGCCAGTTGATGTGGATATAAGATTGATCTGTGCTACAAACCGGTCACTTAAACAGATGGTTGTTGATGGCATTTTCAGACAGGATCTTCTCTACAGGATCAACACGGTGGAAATTGAAATTCCCCCTTTAAGGGAAAGATATGAGGATATCCCTTTACTGGCGGATCATTATTTATCAATTTTTGGCAGGAAATACAGGAAAGAAAAGCTCAGACTTCCTGATGATGTGATCAGGAGACTGCAGCGTTACGAATGGCCGGGAAATATACGTGAGCTCCGGCATGCTATTGAGCGGGCTGTGATTATGAGTGATGGTCATAAACTCAGGCCTTCTGATTTTCAATTTTTAGTTTCAGAAGAATCACACGAATTAATTCGTGATGATTATAATCTGGATAATCTTGAAAAATGGGCTATTGACAGCTGTCTGAAAAAATATGGGGGTAACGTATCCAAAGCAGCTGTTGAACTTGGATTAACCCGGGGATCTTTGTATCGCAGAATGGAAAAATATGGTTTATCGTAATTTCCGGATAAATATTATTATCAGGATCATCCTGATTTTTGCAATCATGGTATTACTGACCTACTGGATGGTTGGTGGTCACTATCTCAGATCAGCCTATACCGGGGTGCTTATTATACTGCTGCTGGCAGAACTTTTTATTTACATCGACAGACTGAACAGGAATCTTACCAGTTTTTTTGCCTCCTTGCTGGCCGATGATTATACTGTCCGCCTTAGTGATTTCAGGAAAGGACGCTCATTTAGAAAACTTTATGAGACTTTAAATGCGATCAACGAGAAAATTAAGTTTCTCAGTAAGGAAAAAGAGACAAGAAGTCAATACCTTGGTAGTTTAATTGATCAATCGGGTGTTGGAATCCTTTCGATAGACCTGAATGGGAAAATTTTCCTGGTCAACAAAGCATTCAGGGAGTTACTTGGGCTGAACAAAGCGCGTACCGGTATGAACCTGGGTGAATTGTCAAAGGAACTTCTGGATATCATTCGGAAGATCCAACCGGGTGAACATCAGCTCATAAGGTGGATGCTCGGAGAAACCGAACAACCATTTTCTTTTCAGGTTTCCCGGTTCAAACTGGAAACACAGCCGTTTATTCTTGTTACAGTCCATGATATAAGAGCAGAATTGGATGAAAAAGAACTTGAAGCATGGCAAAAACTAATCCGTGTTTTGACTCATGAGATTATGAACTCTGTTACACCGGTTGTCTCTCTCAGCAATTCCCTGAATGACCTTCTTGAAACCCATGCTGAAGGGATAAAAGATCAAAAATTGAAGGACCGCCTCTCAGATGGCCTGGAAGCAATCATTGACAGGAGCTCTGGTTTAATGAAGTTTACAACAGCTTACCAGAATCTGACGCGAATCCCAACCCCCAAACTAAAGGTTATTCAACCAAGTGACCTGCTGAAAAGGATTAATACCCTGTATCAACCTGAAATAGAGGATAAAAAAATAAATCTGTTAATAAAGTATACCGGTAAACCGGAGAAATTCAGTGGTGATCCGGATCTGCTCGAACAAGTTCTGATCAATCTGATCAGAAATGCAGCTGAGGCTGTTGAAGGCAGGGTCGATCCAAGAATTGTCCTGATCATCGAAGAGAATCCCGGTTACCAGGTCAGGATCAAAGTAGAAGATAACGGGTCGGGGATGAACAAAGATATACTTGACAAGTTATTTGTCCCCTTTTTTTCAACCAAACCAAAAGGTACGGGAATAGGCTTGAGTTTATCAAGACAGATTATTATGATGCATAAAGGAAGTATTGAAGTTACTTCTATTGAAGGTAAAGGGAGTGTTTTTGAGGTGTTGATATAGCATGGAGCCCCGATAGCACATCGTATCGGGAGAAAAGTTTATCGGTTTAATGGTGGGTTTGGGTATTGGATTTGAGTGAGACAGGAATAATTAACAATCCTTGAACTTTATGATCCCAGAATAACGCAATATTAACTAATCATAGAAGTGGTCAAACGATGAATAACCCGGTACGAAGTGCCGGGTATGACTGGGAACCTGAATCACAACCCCGGGGGAGGGGGATTGAAAAAACAAATAGGAGATATAAATCTGTTTTCTATTCCTGGTCTGATTCTATTTCTGAGTCTTCAATATAAATGTGGTCATAAGCAGGGCCCCAACTGGTACATGCAACTGATTCGATCTTTTCCTGATTACCTAAGGTAATTCTGAGCTTCAGGCCACTAACTTTATGTTCATCTTTAAGGTTTTGGGCATAATAGAGAGGGGAAAAAACATTCGTATTTAAAGTAACTCCGACGACTTTTTCTTCATCATCGAAAAATTTCACAAGGTAGAGACTGCCACAATCCGGACCTTCACCAAGAACTTCAACATGAAAAATTTCATCTTCTTCCTGACCTTCCTTCTCACAGCCTAAAGTACAAGCCGAAAAGAGAAACACAATAGAAATAAAATAGATAAAATATTTATTCATGTTAAATAATTTTTCGTAAAGTCTACTCAGTGAATCGACGTTCATTTTTCTAAATCTAAATTTAAATTATAATCTCCTTTTGATTGTAAGACTAATTTATCTCCTGTGATGATATACTTTTGTGCATAAAATAAATTCGAAACAAAAATTACTTCCCATTCGATATAATCTTGACTATCAAGACAAAGCATATAGGTAAAAGGGCAATCAATAGTTATTGAATCACCATTTATCCTGTATGTGCCCCGGCCGGTATTACAGACACCAGTACCAATAACTTCCGAATGGTCCCTAAACTCAATTGTCAGATGTAATTTCTCCGGAACATTTGTTGTTTGATAACCAGATGTACTGGTTATGCTGGTCAATTTCCATCTGTTTTGTAATGAAGCATCATGTACATTATTATTCTCACATGATGTACAACAAATAATCATGATGGTTGCTAACCAAAAAATAATTAATTGATTCAAAAGCAACTTTATCAAAAGATGCACGATAAAGGGAAAAAGTTGCGTTAATATTTTTAATACTTAATCAGGAAAGTATCATACTATAACCAGCTCAACATGGTCTTGGCAGATATCCGTCACTTTATTCATACCGGAGAGAAGTCGCCGGATTTGTACTGGCGGTCTTTATTATCTGTGAACTTACAGTGAGAATGGCTATAACGGT
>Ga0209636_10004206_pt1 | contig 14684 bp, 17 predicted proteins | sample DeeMarSWOR152_54_FD_187464 | JGI IMG/M metagenome (GOLD analysis project Ga0209636, IMG submission 187464) | Marine sediment microbial communities from White Oak River estuary, North Carolina - WOR-1-52-54 (SPAdes) (version 2) | ecosystem: Environmental > Aquatic > Marine > Intertidal zone >...
CATTCTAACTTCCTGACCAAGAACAGGTTGTTTCGTCTCTTCCATTCTGGTTATTTCCATATTTGCTCCCATCATTATTTCGGAGGTTCTTTTTAGAAATTTCAATAATATTCCGTTCTCCCCCAACCTTTGCTATACTATAGACCATGTTCTTTAGAACCGTCCATTCCCTGTTCTTCTATTTTTTAGCAGTAATAAGTTCTATAATTGGAACCGCCTTGGCCCTGATCTTTGTTCCCTTTTCAAAATCCAAGACCAGACCCTTTCAAACCGCCGCCCATCTCTGGGCCAGATTTCTTGCTTTTTTCTCGGGTGTTAGGGTAAAGGTCTCCGGTTTGGAAAGCATTCCGAAAGATAAGCCCGTGATCCTTGCCTCCAATCACCAGGGGGTACCAGACATTATTCTTCTCCTCGCTTATCTTCCGGTTCTCTTCCGCTTTGCCATTAAAAAAGAGCTCTTCAAAATTCCAGTATTCGGCTGGTACTTAAAAAGAGCCGGATATTTCTTGATCGACAGAACGGCGGCGCTCAGCGCTTACCAGGCCGTAGAAAAAATTACAGAGATAATTAAGGCCGGAGAATCCACCTTAATCTTCCCGGAAGGAACCCGAACCAAAACTGGCGAACTCGGCAATTTTAAACGCGGGAGTCTGCTGGCCGCCCTAAAATCCGGAGCTCCCATTATTCCTATCGCAATTTCCGGGAGTTTCGATATCATGCCCTCTGGCACATGGATTCTTAATCCACACCCGCTAAAGCTCAGTGTAGGAAAGCCGATTTACATAAGATCTGAAGCGGATTACGACAGCAAGGTGGAAGAGGTCAGAGAAGCCATTGCCAGGATGTTGTAACCAGCTTGAACCCTCAGGACGAAGTCTGCTATACTTTTGTCCATAGTGAAACTCATGGGCAAGGCGCGCCGCCTCAAGCAAAATGATGATATCAATACCGACTACATAATCTCTGGCCGCTACAAATTCAAGATTCAGGATCCGCACGAACTCGCCAAGCATGTCATGGAAGACCTTGACCCCAACTTTTATAGCAGAATTCAAAAGGGCGACTTTATTGTAGCCGGGAAAAACTTTGGCTGCGGATCTTCTAGGGAACAGGCTCCCCAAGCCATCAAGTTCGCCGGAATAGCCGCGGTAATTGCAAAGTCATTTGCGCGCATATTTTACCGCAATTCCTTTAACCTTGGACTTCCAGCCATTGAGGCGGACACCGACAAGCTTCAAGAAGGGGACGAGCTTGAAGTTGATCTGGATTCTGGTATAATCAGGAACCGGACCAAAAAGCAAGAGACCAAAATCGCCGCTGTTCCAAAAATTATGCAAACTCTTCTGGAAGACGGGGGTCTGGTGGAACATTTTAAAAAACATGGTGGATTTAAAATTTAAATTAAAATTTCTCTGGGGCAGCCTCGTTCTATTAACCATTCTGAGCACCAGCACTTTGGCAGCCAATCGCCCCCCTCAATTGAGCCCCATCGGTTCCAAAGAAATCTTAGTTGGAGAAACGCTTTCCTTCTCCCTCTCAGCCATCGACCCAGACCAGGACCAGATTATTTTTGCCGGGAGCGGCCTTCCCGCCAATTCCTTTCTCAATCCCAAAACCGGGCTTTTTAGTTGGACGCCCGAGATCAATCAGCTCGGCACCTATCTCTTCACTTTCACCGCCAGGGACAACGGTTCCCCCCGTCTCTCCGCCAGTGAAACTGTGCCGGTGAGGGTGGTCTATCGCTTGGCGCAGCAACAAAAGGCCTGGGGTCTTGGATTAAAAGAAACCGAAACCATAGCAGAAACAAGCTCGATTACCGATTTGTACCCTAAGATCAAAAAAATAGAAATAGACGGGCGGGCTTTCTCCCCCTCCCAGACCGTATTCTACACCTCGGAAAACCCAAAAATTAAAATTCAAGCCACGAGCCCCTACCACATCGATAAAGATGCGATTAGCGTTTTACTGGATGGAGAGAAAACTGAAATCTCTCCTTTTTCCGATGTGCAAACCTTCGGCGAGGAGAAAAAAATCCTGAGTCTTACTTTTATGCTTTCCCCCAAGGATCTCAGCCTCGGCAAGCATATCCTCAACCTCGAAATCGGAAATGAGCTTGGTTTTTCTGCGCAAAGCCTAACTCTGGATGTAGGAAAATTAAGAATCGTTGATAAGCCGCTTGTTTTTCCGGTCCCGTTTACACCCAGCCCGGGCAAAGAGCTTAACCTTCAGTATTCCCTTTCCAAAAACGCGGAGATTGAGATCTACATTGTGAGTTCTTCAGGTGAAATAGTAAAAAGGCTTTCCGCTTCCGAGGGAGAAGAGGGCGGAAAAGAGGGCTTAAACAAAGTTGGCTGGGATGGAAAATCAGAATGGGGAAATTATGTTGGCAATGGAATTTATATTGCAACCATTATCAGCAAAGCCGACCGGGATGTCCTGGGGAAAATTAAGCTGGTTATTTATTAATTTAGGATGAGGCATAAAGAGAAATGATTTATTTTTATCAAGATATCGCTTTCGTTTCGATCAGCATTCTCTTTTTATTTTTTTTGGCGGGTCGCATGCTTTTCTTTCGGCGTTTTCCTAAGGGAAGTCCCTTCCTGCTCGGTCTAATTCTAATATTTTCAACCGCAGGATTGTCTGATCTGGCTTTCAGGTGGACCCTTAGTCCGACCATTCTTCTGTCGGCGGATGCCCTGAATGTTTTCTGTTTTGTTTTTGCTCTGGCAATACTATCGCACTATTCTCTAACTCATTTTTTTAAAGGCGGATTATGGGCAGATTTTAAATTCTTCTGGATGCTCTATGCTCCGGCTCTGGTTATTTCGGCGCTGCATATTTTTACCCCCCTAATGATTGACCGGGTCTTTTCCTGCTCAAAAGATCTCCAGCTCTGCTACAATTCGGGATATTGGGTCATTGTAATTTACGGTATTGGCTTTAGTCTCTTATCCCTGCTTCTAAATTTCGGGATCCTCGCTAAAAGCAAAGACCTCCACGAAAAAAATCAATCGATATTTTTATTGCTGGTTCTGCTTCTCTTGATTTATTTCTACACCTCGAGTTTAATTTTGCCTTTTTTCTTCAACATCGTTAATTTCGTTTCTCCTCTTCCGACGACCTTTGCCATCGCCGTCCTGGTCTATGCTCACATTCGGTACCATTATTTCTCTTTTGAAAATGTTCCGAAAGCGAATGCCGCTCATTAAAAATGCAACGCTTTAAGCCTTTAGACCACCCTTCCGACGTAGGGATCTTTGCTTACGGCAAAGATTTAAAAGAAATTTTCGAGAATGCAGCTTACGGCATGTTTTCCCTCATGGCAGACCTGGATCGCGTGGAAAGCAAAACCACCTTCCCGATCAAGGTTAAGGGGGATGATCCCGAATCCCTGCTTGTCAATTGGTTGAATGAACTCATTTTTTATGAAGAGAGTAAAAAAATCTTGCTTAAAGAATTCAAGATTGGAAAGTTAACCAGCAAGAAACTGGAGGCCACGATCTCAGGCGAAAAAATCAATATGGACAAACATTTTATCTATCGTCCGGTCAAAGCCGCCACCTATAACCAATTGCAAATTTCGAAAAATCAGGCTAAAATAGTCTTCGATGTTTAAAATGGGAGGAGCTAAATGTCAGATCTTAACATAATTATCAATCTTCTGGTTGCCTTTATCCTCGGCGCAGTAATCGGTTGGCTAAGGGAGATGGAAGGGAAAACCGCTGGGCTGCGTACCCATATTCTGGTCTGCGTTGGTTCCGCCCTCTTCATGATGCTCTCCGGAGAAATGCTCCTTAAATCAGGACTGGCCGATCCGGGAAGAATTGCTGCGGGAGTGGTCACCGGCATTGGTTTTATTGGAGCGGGTTGTATTGTGCAAGCCCGGGGAGCGGTGAGGGGCATAACCACCGCCGCCTCAATTTGGGTTACGGCCGCGATCGGAGTGGCTTCTGGAACTGGATTTTATGTGGGAGCGGTGGCGGCCACGATCATCGCCCTCATAACCATATATTTCTTGCGGATCATAGAAAAAAGAATTATTAAAACCAAAGAAAAAGAAGAAGAAGAGTAACCCCGCCTCCTTTCACATCTTAAAAATTTTAGAATTTTGTGGTATAATTATGGCATGTTTTTCTATGATCCAACTTTCTTATTATTAATACCCGCCATCCTCCTTGCCCTTTATGCACAGGCCAAAGTTCAGGGAACCTATGCCAAGTTCTCCAAAATCGCAAGTTCAAGGGGCTATACCGGGGCCCAGGTGGCGCGCTACCTTTTGGATGATTACCGGATGACCGGCGTTGAAATAGAGCCTGTTCCTGGTAATTTATCTGATCATTATGACCCGAGATCTAAGAAATTAAGGCTTTCCAAAGGCATCTATCAAAGCAACTCGGTGGCGGCATTGGGGATTGCGGCCCACGAAGTTGGACACGCGATCCAGGATGCAAACTCATATCTTCCGCTAAAGCTGCGCAATCATTTTGTTCCGGCGGCAAATTTCGGCTCAGGGCTGGCTTTTCCTCTCTTCTTTATAGGCCTGCTTGCCAGCCTCCCCTTTCTCATGGATCTGGGTATAATCCTTTTCGCTTTTGCCGTGGCCTTCTCGATCATCACCTTGCCGGTTGAATTTAATGCGAGCCGAAGAGCAGCCCGTATTCTTTCAGATGGAAAATATTTAACTGAAAAGGAAGTTCCCCTTGCCAAAAAAGTCCTTTCGGCCGCAGCCTTGACCTATGTGGCGGCCACCGCCATGGCGGTGCTTAATTTGATAAGACTTTTACTCCTTCGTGGCAGCCGTGATTAGCATCCTTGGTCCCACCGCAGTTGGCAAATCTAAAGTTGCAGTTGAAGTTGCAAAGATAATTAATGGCGAGATTGTTTCCGCTGATTCCATGCAGGTTTACCGGGGAATGGATATCGGGACTGCCAAACCGACCCTTGAAGAACGCCAAGGAATTCTCCATCATCTTATCGACATCAAAAACCCTGATGAAGAATGGACTGTCTCTGACTTTGTCAGAGAAGCTTCCCGCCTTGCGGGATCCCGCAACACATTATCATATAATAATAAGGAGGCGGGACATAATTCAAAATCCAAAATCCAAAATAAAAGTAAAATCCCGATGATTGTGGGCGGAACCGGTCTGTACCTCTGGGCATTGCTTGAAGGGTTCTCCTTTCCCATAGCTCCGGCGGATAAAGAGATTCGTAAAAGATTAGAGAAAATCCCGCTTTCTGCTCTCTACTCTCGACTTTCTACTCTCGATCCTCAAGCCGCGGAGAAAATTAATCCAAATGATAAAAAAAGAATCATCAGAGCAGTGGAGGTCTATGAGCTCACTGGAAGGCCCATTTCCCAACTACAAAAGAGAAGTGAGGAACCGAAAATTTTGTTCTCGGGTCCCGAATCCATCCTTATTGGCCTTATTATGCCTCGTGAAAAACTTTACAAATGCATCGAAAAGAGAGTAGGCAAAATGATTGAAAAAGGATTGATCGAAGAGGTTAAAGATCTTTTGTCCAAAGGATATTCAAAAGATTTGCCTTCCTTCCAAGCCCTGGGCTACAAAGAAGTGGTCGAGTATCTAGCTGGGACATGGACAAAAGAACAGATGATGATAGAGCTTAAAAAACGAACGCGCCATTTTGCCCGCAGGCAAATGACCTGGTTCAGGCGCTTTAAAAGGTTAAAGTGGTTCGAGGTTCCAGTTGACACAAAGATAATTTTGAATTATATTAATAGTCAGATATGATTAGAATCCGCCAGCAAGAGATAAAGCGCCGGAGAAAAAGAAGAAGAGAAAGGCTTCGAAAAAGAGGCAAGCTACGAAGAGAGATCAAGCAACCTCCTCCTTCTTCTGAGTAAAACTTTCAAACATAGGAACAGCATGCAAAATCTTGGACCACGCTTTGATTTCCATGCCCACACTATCTTCAGCGATGGAGCTTTGCTCCCGGGTGGTCTCGCTTACGAAGCCGCGTCACGTGGGCACTCGGTAATTGCCATTACCGATCATGCAGACGCCTCAAATCTGGAAGAGGCTTTATTTGCCATCACCAAATTTGTCAAAGAACAAGGAGAGAGCTTACCCATCCAGGTCATACCTGGTGTTGAAATCAGCTATCTTGCCCCAAAACTGATCGAAGAGTATGCCAAAAGAGCCCGGGAATTAGGAGCAAAAATAATTGTGGTTCATGGCGAATCCCCGGTTGAACCAGTCCCCAAAGGCACCAATCGCGCCGCGCTTCAACTGAAAGGTCTGGTGGATATCCTGGCTCATCCGGGCTGGATTAATGAAGAGGAGACCCTTCTTGCCAAGATAAACGATATTTACCTTGAGCTTTCCTCAAGAAAAGGCCACCGCAAAGCCAATCGCCATGTCGCAAAGATGGCGAAACAATTTGGGGCCAAACTCTTAGTAAATACGGATGCCCACTCTGAAAAAGATTTAATAACCCAACGAGAAGCTTATCTTATCGCTAAGGAAGCCGGATTAAAAAGAGTAGAGGGAATTAAGGTTGTCCGAGATAATCCCCAAGATTTAATCAAGAGAATCGAACATCGATAGCCCGGGCATGAGCATCCAAACCTTCAATTTCTGCCAGAAGTTTTATCTCTTTCCAGATATTTTTTAAAGCGGGTTTAGTATAACCCACAATACTTTGAGCCTTAACAAAATCATAGACACTCAACGGGGAAGCGAAGCGAGCGGTACCACCGGTTGGCAAAATATGGTTGGGTCCCGCCAGATAATCGCCTACCGGAACCGGTGAATACGGCCCCAGAAAAACTGCCCCCGCATTTTTGATCTGCTCAAGAATTCTTTGGGGGGATCCGATTTGAAGCTCCAGATGTTCGGGCGCAATTTGATTCGATATTTCAATCGCTTTTTTCATATTCTCTACCAGAAAGATCAATATTTCTGCTTTTTCAATGATTTTCTTGCGAGACAGTTTATTAATCTGCTTTTCAATCTCATTTTTTGTTTCTTCGACTACCTTGGGAGAGCTCGTAATTAAAATGGCAAAAGAATCAGGATCATGCTCGACTTGGGAGAGAAGATCCGCGGCTAGAAATTCTGGCTCTGCATCCTGGTCCGCAATGATTAAGACATTGGAGGGGCCAGCCAAGCTGTCGATATCCACCAGCCCAAAAACCGCTTTCTTAGCCAATGTCACATAAATATTACCCGGGCCAACTATTTTATCAACCTTGGGAACGGTTTCTGTTCCAAAGGCCAAGGCAGCAACCGCTTGTGCTCCACCTACTTGATAAATGGCAGAAACACCCACTTCGGAGGCCGCCACCAGCACCTGCGGCTTTATGGGTGGGGGAGAAACCATAATGATCTCTTTGACTCCGGCAACCTTAGCCGGAATGGCGCTCATCAGAACGGATGAGGGATAAGCAGCTTTGCCCCCTGGAACATAAATTCCCACTTTTTCCAGAGGAAGGACCCTTTGCCCGAGCACCACATCTAAAGGCAGGGTCTCAAACCATTCATCCGGTTTCTGCTTCTGATGGTAAGCGGTGATATTCTGTATGGCCTTGGTAAGGGCGGCCCTAAATGTTTTGTCTACTTTTTTATAGGCTTTCTCTACTTCTTTTGAAGAAATTTCCAGGTCTTCGGCCGAGAAGTCTTTAAGATCAAACTTTTGGGTGTATTCAACCAGGGCCTGATTTCCTCTCTGGGAAACATCGCGAATGATTCCTTTAACTGTTTCTTCCTGAGGGGAATCAAGCTTAAAAGATTGGCGGGCAAGGATTAGATTTATCTCGCTTTGAATTTTACTCTTTTCAACAATCTTTAACATAACGGCTAAATATAGCACATCCAGCACTTTCTTTCAAAAAGGAAGTGCTGGACAACTAAGAGGTTACTCGAGTTCCTTTTTTAATCACTGAGCCATCTGCCAGAACCACTCCGCGGTCAATCGCTACTTCATCCTCAATCACACAGTCATGGCCTAGAATGCAATCAGACAAACTGGCATGATTCCCGATTTTAGTCCCTTTCCAAATAATAGCACGGTCTAAAGAACAATGCTCACCAATTGAGACCCGATCTCCCACTACCACATAATCCTTAATTTCTGTTTCTTTTCCCAACCTCACTCTTTCACCAATTATGGAAGGCCCCATGAACCTGACGCTCGGATCGGGATGCGTCTCTCTCCCCAACCAGAATTTCCCGTCGATCCTCGTGCCAGATATCTTAACCGCCACTTCCCCCCGCAGAATGGCCTGATGTACTTCCTTATATTTTTCAGGATTACCAATATCTATCCAATAAGCATGGGAAAGATAGCCAAAAATGGGCAAGCCCTTTTCCAAAAGGGATGGATAAAGCTCTCTTTCGAAGGAATGCTCTTCTCCTCTGGGTACTTCATCAAATATATTAGGATCTACCACATAGATCCCGGCATTTATGGTCTTGGCGGTCACCATATCCCAGCTTGGCTTTTCAATAAATTTGGTAACCCGTCCAGCCTTGTCGGTTAAAATTAAACCAAAGGAGGTCGGATCCTCGACCTCGGTCAAGGTCAGGGTCACACTCGCCCCCTTTTCACGATGGAAAGTTACAACCTTTGAAATATTTATGTCGGTCAGGATATCCCCGTTGAAAATGACCATGGGATCCTTGCCAAAATATTTTTCGGCGTTTTTAACCGCTCCCGCAGTACCGAGGGGATGCTCTTCGATCGAATAATGGATTTTTATCCCCCATTCCCGACCATCATCTAATATCTTTTTTATCTCATGGGACAGATAGTGCAGATTCAGAATGACCTCATCTACTCCGTGCTTGACTAGATGTTCAATCTGGTGAACTACAAAAGGACGGTTGGCAACCGGGACAATGGGTTTGGGGGTGTTATAAGTTAAGGGCCGTAGCCGTGTCCCGAGCCCTCCCGCAATGATCACCGCCTTCACCGCATAAGCTCCTTTTTCAGGCGGGCAATAACCTCTACCGGGGTCGGATCGATTCCCTGCAAAAATGCCAGGTAAACACTCAGGAAATCACCAAAATAAATTAAAGATAAATTTCTTTCCATGGCTGCTTTTCCGGAAGACCAAATTTCACTTACCCCTCCGAGCTGCATCCCAATTAAAGACTTGGTGATCTCCATTCTTTTCTTGGTTCGCTCATGATCCCCCTCATCCCGCAAAAAGATCAGACTAAAATTATGTTCCGACCGGTTCAAGACCGAAAGGTTTACTATTTCATTATGATTCAGCTCCGGAAACACATTGAATAAAGCCGTCACCTTACTATTTTCATTAAACTGCGTTTTTAATCTTAGCCCAGCAGCCGCGGCTGACCTCTGACCAGCAAAAATCAATGGAATTTTTCCCAAAAGTTTTTTGGCAAGCTGTTTGACCGGATTTCCCCGCAGGGGTTTAGATGCTCCGTACTCCCCGCGCAATTTCTGCAGGGTTCCCACCGCTTTATTCAGCTCTTCCTGAAAACTGGATATAATCCCCAACTCCTCCAAACCCCTCAAAACCGGGACCAAAAGATAAGGGAGGGCCGCACGGGGCTGGTAGCCGGAAGGGATAAGATAAAGCGGATATAGCTTGCTCTCCGCAAGTTCCTTAAGTTTACCGCCCGAGGCAACGCACACGATCTTCGCCTTAGCCCGGGCCGCTTCCTTAACCGCACTTAAGGTTTCTTCGGTATCTCCAGAATAGGAAAGAGCGAAAAAAAGGGTCTGGCTTCCCACAAATGACGGTATCCCATAGTCACGATTAACATAGACCGGGACCTGGGCCTTGTCCAAAAGCAAGCCGGCAACGATGTCTCCCGCAATCGCTGACCCCCCCATCCCCGCGATCACCACTTGTTTGATTTTTTTTAGTTTAGGGAGCGAGGTCTTCTGTGAGCGGTCATAAGCCTTGAGAAGCATTTCTGGCGTTTCCGCCACGACCGAGAGCATTCCGGATTTATCTACTTCATTTATTTTTTCAAGGTTATCCAGATCCTGGATGTTAACCACCGACACTCTCTCTTATCATGGATCTTAAAATTTCAATTGCCTTTTGAAGCTGAAGATCCTCTTTCTCTTCCGTTAATTCCGCTTCTGCCTCTCCGGTCGGGATCAAAACCTCGATATCGGGCGCAATCCCCTTTTTATTTATATCCTCCCCGTTGGGAGTAAGATATTTAGCAATGGTAACCAGCAAAGCCGAACCATCATTCAACCGCCTTACATTTTGCACCGAGGCTTTGCCAAAGGTTTTGGTTCCCACCAAAGTTGCCACCTGATTATCTCTGAGTGCTCCCGCCAGGATTTCTGAAGCAGAGGCCGAAGCTTCATTTATTAAAACCACGGTCGGCTTTCTCCACAGCACCCTTCCGGTCGACTCAATTTGCTCCCTTCTCCCTTCGCGGTCAATGGTCTGCACAATCATTCCGCGCTCAACAAACATGCTCCCGATATCAATCGCGTTCTGAAGCAAACCACCCCCATTCCCACGCACATCCACGATCAAGCCCGCGGAGTCTTTCATTTTCCGGAGTGCCTTTTCAAATTCTCGCGCCGAATCTAAATTTTCAAAGGTGTTCAATTTTACATAAGCAATGTTGCTATCCAAGGTTTCTGCCTTAAGGCTTTGTATTTTTATTTTAGCTCTAACAATTTCAAAATCCCGGGGATCCTTCCACCCGATTCTTAAAATCCCCAACTTTACCTTGGTCCCCTGTGGTCCACGGATTAAACTTACCGCCTCTTCTAAAGCCATGTCCTTGGTGGATTTCCCATCAATGGTCACGATCATGTCCCCGGCCCTCAGTTTGGCCTCATAAGCCGGAGTACTTTCAATTGGTGAAATAACCGTTAATTGATCCTTCTTGATCCCGATATAAATTCCGATGCCCGAATAGGTGCCGCTCATTCGAATCTTCATCTCTTCAAAAGCCTTGGGTTCCACAAAACGCGTATATGGATCATCCAGGGCTGAGAGCAGCCCCCGGATCGAACCATAGACCAGCTTTTCATCATCTAAATTTTTCTCTACATAATCGTTCTTGACGATGTCCAATACCTGGAGGTAGGTCTCAAGCTTTCTTTCTAATTCCCCCTGCGCCACTACCCTTCCCACAATGGTAATCCCGACAGCCACAATTACGACTCCTAAAAGTATTTTCTTCATGGTTTTCATAACTCCTCCCTCCTTCTCCTTTTACAAAAATTCCAGGGGATTAACCGGTTTCCCATTCTTTCTGACTTCAAAGTGCAGATGGGGCCCGGTTGAATAACCGGTACTTCCCACCAACCCAATTATCTGCCCCTTGGCCACCACCGCCCCCACCCCTTTATAGATTCGGGAAAGGTGAGCATAAACCGTAGTCGTCATGCGCCCATGATCAACTACCACTGCTTTGCCATACCCATCCCACCAGCCTGAAAAAATAATCTCTCCTGAATCTGCCGCTTTCACCGGCGTCCCCTGTTTATTGGCAATGTCGATCCCGGTATGAAAGTGTCTTCCACCCCAAAAGGGATGGCGACGATAACCAAAGCGCGAAGTTAGTCGACCCTGGAGCGGCCAGGCCAACTCGCCACTCCCTAAAACCCTGCCCCCCTTCCGCGCCGCCATCTTTTTCAAAATTAGAACTTCTAGTTCCTTGGAGCTCTTTTCGAGTTCCGCGATGCGAGCTTCGTATTCCTCGCGCCTCTGCTTAAGGGATTTATAAATCTGCTCTTTCTCTTCGGCCTGGCTCGCGATCTCTTCCTTTTTTTCGGCGATTACCTTGGCAAGACTACGAATTTCCCAGGTTTTATTCTTAAGGAGCACCCTTCTCTGTTTCGCCCTTTTGACATCGGCTCGAATTCCCTCTACCAATCTTGCATCATAATTGATTATTTTCCTGAAAAAATAAACTCGATTTAAAAAATCGGACATCGAACCAGAGGAAATCAAGAGCTCAAGATAATTCAATCCGCTGCTCTTGAAGACCTCTTTGGTTCGTTCATTTAATTTTTTTTCTTTTCCCCTTAAATCTTTTTCCGTCTCATACAGCTCTGAAGTAAGGGTTTTTATTTGATTCTCATTCGCATTTATTTTTTTCTGAGTAAAATAAAGATTGTCCTTAGTTCTTTTAAGCTCTTTGGTTATTACCACCAACCGTCCCAAAACCGCTTCTTCCTCTTCCCTGGTCTTTTTAAGCTCTTTTTTGCTCTTTTGAAGCCTTTCTTGTATGGCCTTAAGTTCCAGTTCTTCTGGTTCAGCCTCTACTTGGTACCCGGTCAGCTCAGCATTTTGTTGCTGTCTAGGCAGTTTTTCAGCTGGAGCTCCATGCGAGCAAGCAAAAACCAGCAGGAAGGCAGCTGCCAAAATCTTCATGGAGATTAAATCATATCATAAACCTAAGGAGCAAACAAGGTTCTACCCATAAAGCGCCTTTTTCCTTTTCTGACGATGAAAGGCAATGGCGAAACGATGGGCTTCATTTCGGATGCGCTGCAGAAGCTGAAGGGCGGAAGAAGTTCTGGGAAGGGAAAGAGGCCTTTTCTTTTCAGGAAAATATATTTTTTCTTCAGGTTTTGCCAATCCAATAATAGCAAGGTTTTTGAGCCTGGCTTCCGCCAGCCCCCGAGCACCTGAGTTAACCTGGGCTTTCCCCCCATCCACCATGATCAGATCTGGTATCGGCAACCTACCGGAGAGCGAACCAGTGTAGCGGCGCTTTACCACTTCGTAAATCGCTGCGACATCGTTGGGTTTTTTCTCGAGGCTTTTAATTTCAAATCTTCGATAATCGCTCTTCAAAGGCAGCCCCCCGTAGAAGGCAACCATGGCTCCCACAATATTTGATCCCTGAATATTTGAGATATCAAAGGCCTCAATCCGCATGGGAACCTTCTTCAGTTTCAATATTTCTTTTAATTCTCCAATTTCGGAAAGCAACCGAGAAGAAGGGGCCCTTGCCAATTCTTTCCCCTCCATCATTTTCTGTAAAATCTTAATTCTGTCGCGCAGGTAAGCCGCCCGCTCAAAATCCTGACTGTTTGCGGCTTTTTCCATTTCCTTTCTTAATTTATCAAGCGCCTTCCCCATTTTCCCCTCGAGCAGTGAAATGATTCCTTGGACCAAGCCTAAATAGTCCTCACGGCTGATCTTCTGGATGCAGGGACCGGAACAACTCCCGATCCGATAGTAGAGGCAGGGCTGTTCGCGCCTCCGGAGAGGCGACTCTTTACACCACCTGATAGGAAAGATCTTTTTTGCCAGGCGAACGATTGCCCGGATCATCCCACCCTGGAATCTGCCAAAATATAGGGCCCCGTCCTTTTCCTTTCTCCTGGCCAAAAAGAGCCGCGGCCATTCTTCGTTAACGGTTAATTTTAGGAAAGGATAAGCCTTATCGTCGCGCAATGAAATATTATAACGTGGCTTGTATTTTTTAATGAGCTCATCTTCGAGAATCAAAGCATCTAACTCAGAACCCGCAACCACATAATCAATATCGTATAAGCGATCCAAAAGAATCCCGGTTTTTATATCCGGCGCCTTCCGGAAATAAGAGGAAACCCTTTTGCGCAGCGATTTTGCTTTGCCGACGTAGATAATTACGCCATTTTTATCTTTGAAGAGGTAGACCCCTGGCTTATTGGGAAGAGAGCTAAATTTATCCTTTAGGGAGGACATAAAAATTTAAAACTTAAAATTCAAAAAAATCTCATTTCGCTACGATCTTGACTTTGAGAGTAGCAGAAATATCTTGATAAATTTTTACCGGGACGCTATATTCGCCCACCACTTTAATCGGGTCATTTAGTTCGATTTTTTTCTTATCAATATCAATTTGAGAAATCTTTTGAGCTGCTTCCGCGATATCCTGAGAAGTCACTGAGCCAAAAAGCCTTCCTCCTTCTCCGGCATCAACCGAAATTGAAATCTCAAGCCCAGAAAGCTTTTGAGCCACTTCTTCTAATTCTGCCTTTTTTTCGGCTAATTTTTTTTCTTTCTCCGCTTTCCTTTTTTCAAGCGCAGCTACGGCTGAAGGAGTGGTGGGTCCAGCTAACTTTTTGGGAAGGAGATAATTTCTAGCATAGCCCTCAGAAACCTCGACCAGGTCGTCTTCTTCGCCCAGGTTTGGAACATTTTTGTAGAGGATAACCTTCATTTTAATCAACCGTATAAGGAACCAATCCTACCTGGCGAGCCCTCTTAACCATCCGGGCGACCATCCTCTGATGCAGAGCGCAGCAACCAGTCATCCTACGCGGAGCGATCTTCCCGCGATCCGTCATAAAACGACGAACAAACCCGACATCTTTATAATCCAAGGTTTTCTTTTCCACGCAAAAAAAACACGGCCTCCTTTTTTTTCTTCTAAACTGTTGAGGTCTTGGTTTTCTTGGTTCTCTGGCCATTTAATTTCCTCCCTACCGGAAGCAAACTATTTAGAAAGGAATTTCTTCCTCTGCTCTATTTGCTTCTTCTCCTCCCTGCCTAATTTCACCCGAGGGAATAGAGTCTTCAGGGCTAAACGATTCTGCCGCCTCCATTTTCTTTCCCAGCATCTGCATATTATCTGTTACAACTTCCGTCATAGTTTTCTTTTCCCCGGCCTTGGTCTCAAAACTTCTTATCTGGAGTCTTCCCTCAATTGCCACGGGACGCCCTTTTTTTAAAAACTCGCCACAAATTTCTGCCAATCTTCGCCAAGCCA
>Ga0209636_10004207_pt1 | contig 14684 bp, 12 predicted proteins | sample DeeMarSWOR152_54_FD_187464 | JGI IMG/M metagenome (GOLD analysis project Ga0209636, IMG submission 187464) | Marine sediment microbial communities from White Oak River estuary, North Carolina - WOR-1-52-54 (SPAdes) (version 2) | ecosystem: Environmental > Aquatic > Marine > Intertidal zone >...
CCAGCACAACAGAAACACAATGTTTATCAGACCATTTGACTTCTGTTTCACCTAGCTTTTTATCAATCACAGCATTCATTACTTCTAATATATCTGTTTTTAATCTAGGTAAAATAACCTGTGTTTCAGGATCACCAAACCTGCAGTTAAATTCCAATATCTTAAGCCCTTTTTTTGTTTTCATTAACCCAACATAAAGCACTCCTTTATATTCAATGCCTTCTTTTTTAATACCTTCAAAAAATCTTTTAATTATTTTTTCCTCCATCTCTTGTTCTAATCCATCTAAAATAGGCGCAGGAGAATAAGCTCCCATTCCTCCTGTATTTCCACCTTTATCCCCTTCATAAATTGGTTTATGGTCTTGCGAATAAACCATTGGCTTAAAGTTTTCACCACCTATAAAAACAAGATAAGATGCTTCTTCTCCAAACAAACATTCTTCTATTATAACTTTTGATGATGCTTTACCAAACTTATTATATTCCAAGCATTCTCTTGCAAACTTAATTGCCTCTTCTTCTGTTTTAGCAACAAAAACACCTTTGCCAGCAGCAAGTCCATCTGCTTTAACAACAATAGGCGCTCCTATTTTCTGTATGTTTTTTTTTGCTTTTTCAAAATCAGTAAATTCCTCAAATTCAATACTAGGCAATCCATATTTTTTCATAAATTTCCTAGCAAATGATTTTGAACCCTCAAATTGTGCAGCAGTCTTATTAGGACCAAATACTCTAATTCCATTTTTTTCTAATTCATCAGCCATACCATTGCAAAGAGGATCTTCTGGACCAACAATTACAAGACCAATCTTTTTTTCTTTTGCAAATTTCACTATGGATTTATTATCCATTATATCAAGGTCATGACATTCAGCAACTTCTGCAATACCTGGATTACCTGGAATTGCAAATAATCTATCAAGAAGCCTGCTTTCAGCAACTTTTAATGCAAGAGCATGCTCTCTTCCTCCTTTTCCAATTATCAAAACTCTGATTTTATTATCAAGTGTTTTTTGTTCATTCATTCTTTGACCACCCAACTTTTTCTTTTGTTCTTCTGAAGGTTCTTCAGGATATTCTCCAGTTATACAAGCCATGCAAACATCCCTCCTTATAGCATTCCTTAAATCATCAACAGTGGCATAAACCAAACCATCTGCTTCAAGATGTTTTCTTATTCCTTCTATTGATTTATCAGAAGCAACAAGTTCTTTTTTTGTAGCAAAATCAATTCCGTAAAAACAAGGATATCTTATTGGAGGACATGCAGAAACAAAAGTTACGCTTTTTACTCCCCCTTTCTTTAATGTTTGAATGATTCTCTTTGATGTAGTTCCTCTTACAATACTATCATCAACAACTGCAACCCTCTTGTTATTTAGTATGCTTATTATTGGTCTTAGCTTTAATTTAACATGCTCTTCTCTTGTTTTTTGCGAAGACATAATAAACGTTCTTTGAACATTTCTGTCTTTTATCAGCCCTTCTCTATATTTTATTTTAGAATCTTCACTTAACTTTATAGCAGCTGTTCTACCACTATCAGGAACAGGAATAACAACATCAGCATTATCTCTGTTTATATTTCTACTCAAAAGATTTCCAAGAGCAAGCCTTGCCTTATAAACAGACCTTCCTTCAAGCATGCTGTTTGGGCTTGCAAAATAAACCCATTCAAACATACAATGAGCTCTTCCTTTTTGCATCACTATTCTATCTTCTATTTTCAAGTCTTTAGAAATAAAAACAGCTTCTCCTGGCTCTACATCCCTAACATAATCATAATCTATTACTTGAAATGCAACTGTTTCTGAAGCAAAAATGTAAGAATTATCTTTTTTACCAAGAACTAAAGGTCTTATACCATATGGATCTCTAATAGCAAATATACCTTTGCCTGAAATCATTCCAACTATAGAATAAGCTCCTCTTACTTTTTGTAGCACCTTTCTTGCTGCTTCAAAAAAATCACGCGTTTTATAATAATGCTCTGCAAATATTTTCAGTATGATCTCAGTATCTACACTTGTGTGAAGCTTTTTTCCATTTTTAAGAAATTCTTCTTTTAAATCAAAATAATTAATTGCATTGCCATTCAGAGCTATTGCAATTTTAGGGTTGGTTTTTGTTAATAAAGGCTGTGCATCATCTAATGTTATTTTTCCTTGCGTTGCGTATCTAGTATGTCCAACACCCATTTTTCCTTTTAACGATTCTCTTTCTTGCCTTGTAAAAACCCTGTGCACACCATCTAGTTCTTTTTTTACAAAAACTTCATCTCCTTCACTTGTTATTATCCCACTCGCATCCTGCCCTCTATGCTGCAAAGAAGATAAACTAATAGCAGCATTATCTATTATCTCATTATCCTTATCAATTATTGCAATTATTCCACACATTATTTATCACATTATTTATTTTTGACAAAATCAACAGCATTTTTGAATATCATAAAATTTGTTTCTATTAACTCAGGCACTTCTTTGTTATTTCTCTTTACAATCTCTTTTTTGAGTTGGAATTCTGGCTCACTTATTGAGTAAATTGCTCTTTCTGGATGAGGCATCATTCCCATAATCCCTCCACTTTTATCACAAATTCCAGCAACATCAGTCATTGCACCGTTTGGATTTAATGGATATTCACCATCTGCATCATTGCCTTCTTTATCACAATATGTAAACACGATCTGGTTATTTCTCTTTAATTCTTCAAGGATTTTTCTATCACAATAAAATCTTCCTTCCCCATGAGCAACAGGAAGGTGTGTTAATGAAATCCCTTTTGTAAAAACACAGTTTGAATTGTTATTCTTAATATGAACCCACCTGCATTCATAACGATTACTGTTATTAGCTTCCAAGGCATTTATTCTTGTTCCATAGTTTCCAGAAGGCAATGAAAATAAACCAAGATGAGTCATAACTTGAAAACCATTACATATTCCTAAAATCAATTTTCCTGAATTGATAAATTCTATTAAATCTTTCCATAAATTATTTCTTATTTTGTTTGCAAAAGCATTTCCAGAGCCAGTATCATCTCCGTATGAAAACCCGCCTGGAAACATCATCATATCATAATCAGACATCTTTTTTTTGCCAGAAATTAAATCATTAATATGAACAATCTCAGCTTCTGCACCAGCTTTTTCAAATGCGTGTGCACTTTCTCTTTCACAATTAATTCCATACCCAGACATTACTAATACTTTTGGAATCATTTTAATAATCTTTAAACCTCTCTTTGTAAATAGTTTCTAATATCTTCACATCATTCTTTATAATTTCTTTTTCATTATTTTTAATTATAAATTCCCTATCTTCTCTAACAACACCAATTTTAGTTATATCAAAATCTTTCATATTTTTTTCAAACTCTTCTTTATTTTTAGGATCAATTGTTACGATGAATCTTGACTGTGATTCTGAATAGAAAATCTTCTCAACAGGTAAATCAGCTAATTTGCTTACATCTACTTTAACACCAAGCTGTCCAGCTATTGCCATCTTAGCTAACGTAATCAATAATCCTCCTTTGCCAATTGAAGCGCAAGCACTAAACATACCTTTCTTTTGCATCTCATACATCTTTTCATACAACTTTCTAGCTTTTTTTGCATCAACTTTTGGAGTTTTTGTTCCAATCTTTCCATAAACATGATAAAATTCACTACCGCCACATTCATCTTTTGTTTTACCAATCACATAAACAAGATCTCCTGGTATTTTGAAATCCATAGTCGTTGTATTCTTAACATCTTCAATTACACCAATACTTGAAATAAGCAGTGTTGGCAAAACAGAAATCTTTACAGCACTATTTTTTTCATCAAAACCTTTGAAATCATTGAACATACTGTCTTTTCCAGATATAAATGGTGTTCTATATGCAACAGCATAATCATAACATGCTTTTGCAGTATCTTTTAATTGCCCTAATCTTTCAGGCTCATCTGAACTGCACCAGCAAAAATTATCAAGCAAAGCAAGATGATTTATATTTCCTCCAATTGCAACACAATTTCTTATTGATGTATCAATTGCACACGCAGCCATATCATAACAATTTATCTCACTTAATCTCGGATAAAGGCTTTGTGATATTACAACGCCTTTATTGATATGAAATAATGGTTTTATAACAGAAGCATCGCCATTAACCCTTCCTTTGCCTTGTAAGGGTTTTATTGCAGAATTATTCTGAACTTCATGATCGTATTGTTTTGAAATAAACTCAAAACTGCAATTATTATGACTACCTAAAATTTTCTCAAATAATTCTTGCTGATTTTCTACTCTAATCTCTGGTTCTTCTATATTATATTGATAAGGCTTTGTCTCTAATTTTCTTTTAGGCAAACCATTATGCAGAAAACCCATATCAAGATTAAATATCTCTTTACCCTTGAAATCGACAATAGCTCTGCTAGAATCATTAAACTTACCTATAACAACTGCTTCAACACCCCTGCTTTCCATAAGAGTAATGAACTCCTTAAGTTTGTCATCAGGCACTGCTAACGTCATCCTTTCTTGAGACTCTGAAATCCAAATTTCCCATGGCTGTAATCCAGGATATTTTAAAGGAACTTTTTCTAAATCAACAACAAAACCACCTGCTTCTTTTGCCATTTCAGCAACAGAGCAGCTTAAACCACCAGCACCATTATCAGTTATGCTGTTGTAAAGTCCTTTATCTCTCGCTTCCTTTACTACTGCATCAGACAATTTCTTTTGAGTAATTGGATCTCCTATCTGCACAGCAGTAGCAGGACTTCCTTCATCCATTGCTTCTGATGAAAATGTTGCACCATGAATACCATCTTTTCCAACCCTACCTCCAATCATTACAATGTTATCACCAGGCATAGCTTTTTTATCATGCCCTAATCTATTAGAAAGTTTTCTTGGAATTAAACCAATAGTTCCTACAAAAATCAATGGCTTTCCTTTATAGCAATCATCAAAATAAACAAAACCAACTGGTGTTGGTATTCCAGAACAATTTCCTCCAACATTAACACCATACACAACACCATCCATTATTCTTCTTGGGACAAGAGCAGCATTTGTTCTATTCTTTCCCCTATAAATAATACTTTTATCTTCAGGTTTTCCAAAACAAAAACCATATTTATTAGCAATTGGCAAAGCTCCAAGACCAAAACCAATTGTATCTCTATTAACACCAACAATTCCTGTAATAGCTCCTCCAAAAGGATCTAAAGCAGAAGGGCTGTTATGGGTTTCTGTTTTATCAGTTATCACCCAGTTTTCATCAAAAATAATTCCACCAGAATTATCTTTAAAAACAGACAAACAAAAATCATTCTCTCCTAACCCCTTTCTTATTTTCATTGTCGCTCTTTTGATATATCTTGAGAAAATTCCTTCTTTAATATCATCCATCTCTCCTGCAAAAATAGTATGTTTACAATGCTCAGACCAAGTTTGGGCAATAGATTCTATTTCAATATCAGTTGCTTTTCTGCCTTCTTTTTTGAAATAATTCTGAATTGCTTTAAAGTAATCAAGATCAAGAGCAAGAGGACCTCTTCTTGTTTTTGTTTCAGGATCAAGAATCCCTTTTTTTCCTAATTCTATTAATTTTTCATCATCTACATTAAGGTCAATCTCAACAACACTCTGTTTTTGATTAAGACTAACCTTTGGAATAATATAATCCATGCCTTTACCTTTAACATAATCTTCATAAGATTTTATATGAAATCTTTCTATCAAAATATTGATTAGTTCATTTGCAATATTTTTAACATCTTCTTTCTTCAAATCCTTTGATTGAATGAAAAGAACCTTTGAAGTAAATACTTTATTTCTTCCTATTTTTATTTTAAAAAGATCATTAATGATTTCAGTAGTGGTGTTTGCAACATTATCAGTTACACCAGGCAAAAAACCTAATTCCAGTGCCCAGTCAAATTCTTTTTGAATTGGAGAATTAATCCTTGGAATCTCAACAATAGGATTATGCAAAGAATCAGCTATCCTCTTGATTTGATCATCAGAAAATTCATATTGAATTGTATAGATTTTGCTAATATCAAGCGTTAAATCATACCCTAAATTTCTTAGCTTTTTTTCTAATACTTTTGCTTCTGAATTCTTCTCTCTAGTATCAATAGCTATTCGAAAAATCGTCAATAAAAATACCCCCTATATTCAAAATTAGCAATAACTCATATATAAATATTATGTCCATTTATCGTATATAAATAGCTAGAGAAAAATATACAAAACAGAACAAATAAATTAATATATCATTTATGATTTTTTGCTTTGGGATAAAAGGGAGTATGATGAAGCAAATAACATATGAAGACTTTCTAAGATTATTACAAGCGCATCAACCAGTTCAGATTGCACAGGCACATATAGAACAAGCTGAAAAACATGAGGGATACGAAGATGAACAATTTTTAGAAAAAATAACTGCAAATTATCCAAGTCATGATACTAGAACAACAGGAGGATACTTATTACCAGGAAAGATTCTTCCATGGAGATTTAGAAGCATGTTAGTAGCTAGAGCTACTGGTATGCAACGCCACGGAAGAGAAAATTTTATGGTTGATGAAATATTATTAAATGGTTTAGAACATGGTAATGGTCAGAATGCAGATAAGAATATTCATTTGTTGTGGCACAGATGCAGTCATGGAATAGAAATTCATGTTGTAGACAAAGGAGAAGCTGAATTTAATCTTGATGAGAGAATTCAAAGTAGAAGAGCGCTTGTTGCTTCTTTCGGAAAAGGAGACGATGACTATTCAGGTACAGATGTTCTTAGAGCTTATTCAAAAGAGTTTGAGTATTTTACAATATTGTCTGAAGCTGGGAAAAAAGGAACACTTGTTAGAATAGTTTTAGAACAATTTCAAGAAAATGTAAATGGTTGTAGTTATATTGGTCACCAATTATTTGCATAAAAACATATCTTTTTTAAAAACATGAATAGTCTGCTTCAATAAACTTTAAATATACGTTTAAAAATTTTAATTTATAAGGGGGTCTTAATGAGTGGAATATTTGGCGTTGTAAGCAGTAACAATTGTATTTCTACATTATACTATGGAACAGATTATCATAGTCACTTAGGAACAGAATATGGAGGCATAGCTTATATAGATGAAAATAAAAGACCTGTTAAAAAGCTCCATAGTATTTCTAATGTACAATTTAAATCAAGATTTAACGAAGAAGGGATCAAAAGCAACATCGGTATAGGCGTTATATCTGATAAAGACCCCCAGCCATTAAGTTTTGAAAGCAAATTTGGACCTTTTGCATTATGTTGTTCTGGTCTTATAACAAACAAAAAAGAATTAGCTCAAGAATTACTTAAAAAAGGTATTTCTTTTTATGAAATTTCTGATGGAGAAATTAATGGAACAGAACTTGTTGCAAGTTTAATAAATCAAGGCGACACTATTATAGACGGTATTGAAAAAATGTATAATAAAATCCAAGGTTCTGTCTCTTTGCTTTTAATGACAAAAGAAGGAATATACGCTGCTAGAGATAAAAATGGTGTTACACCTTTAGTCATTGGAGAAAAAGAAAATGAAATAGCAATTGCAAGTGAAACATGCTCTTTCCCAAATTTGGGTTTTGAGATAAGAAAGTTTATTGAGCCAGGAGAGATTATTTTTATTAGTAAAAAAGGCATGGAAGTTAAGAAAAATGGCAATAAACACAATAGGATATGTGCATTTTTATGGATTTATACAGGATTTCCAGCTTCATCTTATGAAGGAATAAATACAGAAAAAGTAAGAGAAAACTGTGGAAGATGTTTAGCAATACGTGATAATGTTGAAGTAGATGTTGTTGCAGGTGTTCCTGATTCAGGAACAGCTCACGCTATTGGATATGCAATTCAATCTCGCAAACCATTTAGAAGAGTTTTGTTTAAATATACTCCAGGTTATGGAAGAAGTTACACACCCCCATCTCAGGAAATCAGAGATAGAATTGCTCTAATGAAATTAATAGCAAACGAAGATACAATTAAAGGCAATAGGATAGTTTTATGTGAAGATTCTATTGTAAGAGGCACACAACTTAAAAATTTTACAATTACTAAATTAAAAAACGCAGGCGCTAAAGAAATACATGTAAGACCTGCTTGCCCTCCTTTGATGTTTCCCTGTATATATAATTTATCTACAAGAAGCACTAATGAATTAGCTGCAAGAAAAGCAATAAGAGCTTTAGAAGGTAAAGATATCGAAGATGTTTCTGAATATTTAGACCCTTATTCACCAAAATATAAGAGAATGGTTCAGTGGATTGCCCAAGACCTAGGCATAACTTCATTAAGATATCAATTATTAGATGATATGATTAGAGCAATAGGTTTGCCAAAAGAAAAATTATGTCTATATTGCTGGACTGGCAAAGGAGTACAGAAGTCTTTGGATTCTTTTAAACATTAATTCTTGAAAATCTAGAAGCTTTATAAATTAAATAAATTATTTCTATTAATATGACTCAGGAAAATGTTCATGATGTTGTTGGATGTGTAATTAGTGCTGATCCTTATTATAGGCCCAAGATTCTTTTAGTTAAAAGAAAGAGTAAAGAAGAAGGAGAGAGATATTGGCCAGCAAGATGGTGCTACTTAACAGAACATAGAAATCCAGGAGAGACTGATAAAGATACACTTGCTAGATGTTTGAAAGAAGAGCTAGGTTTACCATATCCAAAATGGATAGTCAAAGGGCCTGTTGAAGTTGAATCACGAGATCCTGATTACCATGAATTATTTAGAATTCATTTATATCAGTGTTTAGCAAATGGTTTAGAAGACAGAATGGATGTAAATCCCTCATTAAATCCTGAAGAAGCTTCAAGATGGATTTGGACTTCAACCCCGTTTCACACCGATGCAGCTATACAATCAGATATAGTATTTGAAGATCTATACAGGCATTTGGATGAGCTATCTAAGTCTCCTATTGTTCTTGAACAGTTTTAGAAATTAACTCTTTCTATACCTTTAAACATTAATTTCTGAATCAGTCCTTCCAATCAAATCTTTATATTTTGCTAATACTGGCTTAACTTTATTTTTTAAGAATTCTTCTGTTTGTATGGAAGCAGCTCCTGCAAATCTCTCAGGGTTTTCAAGAAGTTTGTTCAAAAATTCTTCCGTTACAGGAATATCTTTATCTTCTGCTAATCTTTTGAACAAGTCATTTGGTTTTCCATAGAGTTTTACCATCTTTCCAGCTTCAACACAATGTTTTTTAATTATTTCATGCATTTCTTGCCTGTCTTCTCCTTTTTTAGACAACTCCATCAAAATTACTTCAGTTGCCATAAATGGCAATTCTTCATTCAAATGTTTCTTTATTTGAGCAGGATAAACAACCATTCCATCAGTAATATTCTGATAAAGCTTAAGAATCGCATTTGCAAGCAAAAATGTTTGTGGAATATCTATTCTCCTTATTGAAGAATCATCTAATGTTCTTTCAAACCATTGACTTGCATGAATATGTGAAAAATCAATCTGCAAGTTCATTAATTTTCTAGAAAGTGAAGTCATTCTTTCACTTCTCATTGGATTTCTTTTGTAAGCCATTGCAGAGCTTCCTGTCTGAGACTTTGCAAAAGGTTCTTCCATTATCTTCAAATTTGATAATAATCGAAGATCAACTGCAAACTTACGAGCAGACTCAGCAATGCCTGAAATAGCTTTTGCCACAATTGTATCAAATTTCCTAGTATAAGTTTGCCCAGTAACAGGAAAAGATCCTGTAAAACCTAATTTTTTACTAACTAATTTATCAAGCTGCTTTACTTTTTCATAATCATTGTCAAAAAGCTCCATATATGAAGCCTGAGTCCCAGTAGTTCCTTTAACACCTCTTGCCATTATTAAAGATTCAACTCTGTCAATCTGCTGCAGATCAAAAAGAAGATCCAATATATACAAAGTGGTTCTTTTACCAACAGTTGTTGGCTGTGCAGGCTGGTAATGAGTATAACCTAAAGTAACTAAATTCTTATGTTCTTGTGCAAATTTAGATAAATTATTGATTGTATTTACAATGCCTGCCTTGATAATCTTAAGAGCTTCTCTTATTTGAATCAAATCTGTGTTGCAGCAAACAAATTGCGATGTAGCTCCAAGATGAATTATACCTTTTGCTTTAGGACAATGTGTTCCATATTCATAGACATGAGCCATAACATCATGTCTTATTTCCTTTTCCTTTTCCTTTGCAGCACCATAATCAATTATCTTTTGTGCTTTCTTTAACTCTTCAATCATCTCTTTTGTAATTTGCTTTAAGCCCAACTCCATCTGTGCTTCTGCTAAAGCTGTCCAGCATTTTCTCCATGTTGTAAATTTAAAATCATCAGAAAAAATATACTGCATTTCTTTATCAGTATATCTACTAACTAATGGATCTTGATAAACATCATGCGCCCCCATATTAAAAAGAAGGAAATAAATTAGTTATATAAAGTTTTCTGCACAAAAAAGAATATAATAAAATCAGCCTATATTATAAACAAGGCTGATATGTGCAGTTACATCAACTTTTCCAGGCATTATTGCTGCAGCTTCTGCAACAGCTTTTTCTACCGCAACTTCTGCCATTGGGTATGCATAAGGCCTAAAATAATATTCAGCTTCTGAAACAGATTTTATCTTTCCAAGCTTAACTCCTAAACTATCTGCAATAGTCTCTGCTTTTTCTTTTGCATTATTAGTAGCTTCTGCTAATGCCTGTTTTTTATATTCCTGTTCTTTCTCCTCACTAAGCTCAAAGTTGATATTATTTATCTGGTTAGCTCCATTATCTACAGCAACATCAACTATTTTCCCAACTTTTGTTAAATCAGTTGTTTTAATCTTTAATGTCTGTGTTGCTCTCCATCCAACAACAGTGCTTTTGCCATTTTCCCATTGTCTTTCTTCATACAAGCTTAATCTTTCTGTTTTAATATCTTCGTCTGCAATCCCCTCTGCTCTTAAACCTTCAATAATATCATTAATCACAGCATTTGCTTCATTCTGAGCATCTTCTGCAGTAAGTTTTACAACAGAAACTCCTGCCCAAACTTCTGCTTGATCAGGCTCAACACTAATTTCTGAATCACCTTCTACTTCTATCACATTACCTTCTTTTACTTGACAGCCAGCTATAACTATCAAAGCAATAACCAGAAAAATCATTAATATCTTTTTCATCTAATTCACCTCTTTTGAAGTTATGTATATCCTTTATAAATAGTTATCTAAAGTTTCAATTTCATTTAAACTTTTCCTTTTTTTAATAAATTCCTAATATATTAGCAGCTGCTTTTAAATATTTTCTAACTTTATCGATATTTAAGATATCGTTACCAAAAAAATCATCGTTTATTTTATCTCTCAATTTACCTTCTGCATCAATGCTGAAATCTTTTGTATCTATTTTTTCAATTACTTTTCTCAATACTTCTTCAACATTATCACCACTTAAACCTCCTGCAAATACAATAGAATAATCAGATCTTAAAGATTTGATTTCTTTATATAACAAAGTTGAATGGTCAATATCCAAATCAACTCCCCGTCCTTTTGAAGGATCTATCAAAACATAATCCAAAAATTCTCTATAAGAAGCAACTTTAATAGCTATTTCATCAATTGATAATCCATCCATTGCCTTAAAACCAACCTGTAAAGTTATAGTTAAATCTTCAAAATCCTTTTTTATTTTTTCAATTTCAGAAACAGGTGGCCAGTCTGTATTCAATTGGATATGTCTGCAAATTCCTCTAGCATAAACTTCTTGCATTGCATCTCTTACTTGCTTAGCCAAACTGTCTAAATTTCTTGAATTATAATGTATTACAGGAACAGTTGTTCTGTTAGCAACTTCAACTAAAGCAGGAAGTTCTTTAAATTCAGGGAATCTTAGATTTCTTGTTCTTTTTCCATATAATGTTTTCTCAGAAACTAAAAAACCAACCGCAGGAAAATATCCTGACGCTTCTTTAAAGAAGTTTGCTTTTGCAAATTCTTGCATTATTCCCTTAACTTCTTCAAAATCTTTTACTCCTGTTACACTAACATAATTTTTTGCCATATAAAAAGAGAATAAGCCTGATATTATAAAGGTTGTTTAAAAAATTAATTTATTTTTCCATCCTTAAAACAGCATTAAAAGCATTAATTGCAACTTCAATCTGTTTAGGTGTTGGTTTTCTTGTAGTCATTTTCTGAATCTGCATTCCAGGAGCATTAATAATTTTCATAAACAGCTCGTCTTTAAATCTTCCGCCTAATCTTAAAATTTCATAAGAAATACTAGCAATAACTGGCAATAATAATATTCTTCCAAATAATTTAACATACCAAGGTCCTATTATAAAAGAAAAAACCAGAATAGAAATAACTAATACAATAACTAAAAAACTTGTTCCACATCTTGGATGTAATACACTAAATTTCTTAACATTCTTTATATCTAGTTTTTTACCAGCATCATAGCAATTAACAACTTTATGTTCTGCTCCATGATACTTAAACAACTGCTTAACATCACTCATTAAAGATATAAGCAGTAAATAAACAATCAAAACAAAAACCCTTAAAATACCATCAATTAAATTAAACCAAAAACCTTTGACAGGAATAGCACTTGCCAGGAAAAAAGGAATCACAATAAATATCAAAATACCAAATCCTAAAGACAAAAATAAGGTAAAAGCTAATTGAAATCCAGTTAATTTCTCTTTTTCCTCCAACTGCTGGTTTGCACTCCAGGTTAATGTTTTTATTCCTAAAACAAGAACATCATAAAGATTAACAACACCTCTTATAAAAGGCCATTTAAACCATTTTTTTCTTCTACTCAAATGCTCTTTTTTTGTCTTTATCTTACCATTCTGAAGCCTTACAGAAACAGCCATATTCCTATCTGTTTTCATCATCACTCCTTCAATAACTGCCTGCCCGCCAATTATTTTTTTATCCATCCATCTTCTCTAATTTCGTTACTATATAAAAGTTTTGAAAACAATAACTTTAAATATCTCAAACTATTTCTAGTTAAAAAAAGAGGAATTCTAAAAATGTTATTCAAAAACAAGAAAGGAGAAGTAGCTTCAATAATTCTATTAATTATAGTAATCATAGTTATAATAAGTTATGGAATAAAAATGAGTGGTAGAGAATGCAATGCAAATATTGACTGCAAAGAAAACCAATATTGCGGTTCTGACTTCAAATGCCATGATTTCAAAATTATTAAAATATATAAGCATGATCTTCTTATACCTGCAATAATAGTAGCAGCTGCATTAGTGATAGGAGCAGTAATTTTAAGAAAAAAGAAATATGAAGCAGAACAAACACAATATGATTATCAAACGCAAGAATATCAACCAGAAAATCCTTATTATAAATAAAAGCATAAACGCGAGCCACATCAAGTTTTCTGCTTATAAGGCGAGCATGTACTAGCACTAAAAAATATTTTTTTAAAAATAATTTAAATAAAAAATAATTTTGCGCGAGCGTTATATGCGGCAAACATGTATAGCACAACTAATCAAAATAGTTTGCCCCTTTGCACATTAAATTTTTAAGAAATAATTACAATCCTAAACTTCTATCAATATCAATTGCAACTTGTTTTAAATTATGGTAAGTTCTTTCAAAATCTCTTTTTAATTCATCTATTAAATCTTCCATATTTTCAACTCTTAACATATATTTATTCTTAATTCTGCTAACTAAACCAAATTCCATTAATTTATTTATATGATGAATAACAGTTCCTCTTGTAAGTCCAAGTCTTTCAGCTATTTCATCAGAACTTAAAGGCTCTCTAGCTTTTGCTGCTTTTAAAAGCTCAATAAAAACCCTAAAACAGCTTTTATCCTTGTCTCTTAAACTAAAAAGACCCAAAGAATTACCCAACCATTGCAGTTCTTCATTAATATCCTTTTTTAAAGGCCTGCTTATCTTAATAACAGTAACTTTTCTTGATTGTATTATCATAATACGAGCAAGATATTGTAGTTTATAAAGTTTTCCCGAAAAATTTATATAGTAGTTGTTTATTTAAGATAAACTATGTTGATTTAAAATCAACAAAGAAGGTGATAAAAATGCCATGGGATGTATGGGATCCATTTGAAGAAATGAAAAAATTTAGAAAAGAAATAGAGAAAACCTTTGAAGAATTCTATAAAAAACCAGTATTCAAAGCAATAAAAAGACCTTTGATGAGAGAACCATTAACAGATGTAATAGAAACAGAAACCAGTGTTGTTGCAAAAGTCGAATTGCCAGGAGTAGATAAAAAAGACATTGATTTAAAGATAACAGAAAACATGCTAGGCATAAAAGCAGAGAAAAAACACGAAGCAGAAGTTAAAAGAAAAGGCTTTTTCAGGCAAGAAAGAAGCTATGCAGGATTTCAAAGAGCATTTACTTTGCCAGCAAAAGTAATTCCAGAAAAAGCAAAAGCAGAATTTAAAGATGGTGTTTTAACAATAACAATACCAAAGAAAAAAAAGAAACTAGAAAAGAAAGCATTAAGAAAAATTCCAATTAAATAAATATATTTTATTTTTTAAAATTTGGGGGTTGAAATATGGAGAAAAAAGAAGAGAGTAAAGAGGCAAAAACAGAAGAATCTACCAAACG
>Ga0209636_10004208_pt1 | contig 14680 bp, 12 predicted proteins | sample DeeMarSWOR152_54_FD_187464 | JGI IMG/M metagenome (GOLD analysis project Ga0209636, IMG submission 187464) | Marine sediment microbial communities from White Oak River estuary, North Carolina - WOR-1-52-54 (SPAdes) (version 2) | ecosystem: Environmental > Aquatic > Marine > Intertidal zone >...
CATTGCTCAATTCAAAGCGGCAATCCCAGCGAGAGGATTATTTTTTAAGAATGGAAAAGCATATGCTGTTGCAACGGAAAATGGCTATAAATTCGTGAAAAGATACCGTTACGAAATACAAGAATTCAGAAACAATGAGTGGGTCAGAAAAAAACACTTTCTTCAAATAAAAGGGTAAATTGTTAAAAAACTATCTTAAAATCACCTGGCGAAATCTAAAAAGGAACAAGATTTACTCTTTTATCAATGTCTTTGGACTCGCTGTCGGAATGGCCTGCTGCATCGTAATCATTCTTTTTGTGCAAGATGAACTGAGCTATGACCGCTTCCATGAGAATGCAGACCGGATATTCAGATTGACCATAACAAGGACAACTTCGGGACAAGAATTCCATCACACCATTACATATGGGGACATGGGTCCTGGACTTGTGAATGAGTTCCCTGAGGTCGTGGATTGTGTCAGGCTGGGAATGCCCAGAGATTTCATCGTTGAATCCGATTCAAAGCGCTTTCAAACGGATCCGGTAGGCTCAGACCCGAGCATACTCAATATCTTTACTTTTCCTCTTATCAAAGGTGATAAAAACACAGCCCTGAAGAGTCCGAATAATGCCGTCATTTCTGAACAACTGGCGGAAAAATTATTCGGGGATGAAGATCCTATAGGTAAAATCATAAGGCTTTATGGGGTTGATGAAAAAAATGATTTTCAAGTTTCAGGAATTATGAAGAATATCCCTCATAACTCTCACTTAAGATTTGATTTTCTCGTGCCTCATCGACACAAAGAAGCTCAGACCGGAGCTATTGGTTCCCGAAGCTGGAAATGCGTCACTTATCTGCTTTTGAGAGAGAAAACAAACCCCAGGGAATTGGAGAAAAAATTCCCAGATTTTTTGGTCAAACATTATGGGAAACAGAGGGCCTCTGAAAACAAATTTATTTTACAACCTTTGACTTCAATTCATCTTCACTCCGACCTTGACTATGACGAGATTGTTTTAAAAAAAGGGAATATCACCACTTCCTATTCACTCTCTGCAGTGGCTTTTTTAATATTGCTTATCGCCTGTATTAATTTCATGAATCTTTCGACAGCGCGAGCGACTCGGCGCTCTAAAGAGGTGGGCCTGAGAAAAGTAGTGGGTGCCAGCAGACCCCAGCTTTTCAGACAATTTTTCGGAGAAGCAGTTTTATTATCTTTTGTCTCCCTTTTTTTGGCCGTTGTCATAGCCTCATTGCTATTACCTTTTTTCAATTCTGTGATTGGCAAACATCTATCCATGAATTTTCGAGGGAATCTGCTTTTATATGCAGGGCTGATTCTCCTTTCCTTATTCGTTGGAATCATCTCCGGAAGTTACCCAGCCATCGTCTTGTCTTCTTTTCATCCCGTTGAAGTTCTTAAAGGAGATGTGAAAAAAGGCTCCGCATTGGGAAAATATATGAGAAAAAACCTTGTCGTTTTTCAATTCGGCATCTCTCTGATTTTCATCATAGGAACTATAATCATTTTTCAACAGATGAATTTCGTGGAAAATAAGGACCTTGGTTTTAAAAAAGACAATATAATAAGAATTCCTATTTTTAAAGACGAAGCCTTCACGCTACGTCCCGAATTGATTAAAAGAGAACTGAATAAGCACCCAAATATCTTGAAAATCACTGTGACAAGCGGAGTTCCGGGTTTCTATAACGGTTGGCCAATAAAGTGCATTCCCGAGGGCTTTGCGCGAGATGAACCTGTAGAAATGAATGCAATAGAAGTGGGCGAAGATTATTTTGATTTTTTTGGAGTCGATATCGTCCAGGGAAGAGATTTTTCAAAAGAAATAGCTCTGGACGCGGAATTGGCTGTGGTCCTTAATGAGACAGCCATAAACGCGCTTAATTGGAAGTTTCCTGTTGGTAAACAGATAGAAAGTGCTCATTTTTCCGACAACTCAAACAAACTGGCATCTGTCACGGTTATTGGTGTGGTGAAAGATTTTCATAACGGTTCTCTGCATGAGGAAATTAAACCAACGATATATAAATTCAACCCCCAACGCCACAGCACCATATGTCTGCATGTAAGACAGGAAAATATTCAAGACACAATCTCCTTTCTCAATAAAAAATGGCGCGAATTGCCGACTTACCTTATTCTTAACTATTACTTCATTGATGACTCAATGGAAACCTATTTATACGCAGATGATAGAAAAGTCAGCAACGTGTTCACTTTCTCTTCTGTGTTAGCCATCGTGTTGGCCTGCATGGGATTGTTCGGCCTGGCCACTTTTTCGGCTGAGCGGCGCATTAAAGAAATTGGAACCCGCAAGGTACTGGGAGCATCTGTATCAAATATTGTTTTGTTTCTCTCCAAAGACTTTGCCAAGCTGGTTCTCATAGCAAACATTATCGCCTGGCCGATAGGATACTATGTTGGTTATCGCTGGCTGCAGGATTTTGCCTACAGAATCAATATCAGCTTATGGGCTTTTCTTTTGGCCGCCTTTTTAGTTTTCCTCATAACAATTCTCACCATTAGCTTCCAGACTATAAAGGCCGCAAACCTGAATCCTGTTGATACTTTACGGTATGAGTAAAGCCAAGTAAAAGAAATAAAAAAGTAGCTTCAGATATAAATTCTTTTAAAGGGTGAGTAATCGAGAAAATGAATAGAAATTTTTTCTTCGGAATCATCCTTGCTCTCGGTTTTCTATTGACAATTAATTCTCTCCCTCAAGATTTACCTAGTAAGACATCCATAAATCTCCAAGATTTCAAGGATGTTAAAGTCATCTCCAGTCTGAAGACTCCGAAACCTAAGGACGGATTAAAAATCCGGATAATTTTTGAGGAAGAACTTTCTATTGGAGTAGAGGTGGGGGACGAAAACTACATGCTCGGCGGCCGCATTTATTTTAATGCTGATGATGAAGGGAACATATACGTCAATGACAGGGACAGGCAAAGGATTCAAAAATTCGATCCTCAGGGCCAATACCTCATCACTATAGGAAGAAAAGGCCGAGGCCCGGGAGAGTTTGACAACGCATGGAATCCTGAGTTCGACAAGGACGGAAATCTCTATGTTTTTGACTTCAGTAACCGCAGGATTTCATTTTTCACCAAAGAGGGTGAATACTTGAGGCAGATATCCTTTCCTCAGGGAATGTCGATTCATTATATCAACTCCAGCGGATTATATTTTTCTGCTCGATCCAGGATTTTGAGTGACTCAGATGTTTTTAGCTACACTCGCACATACGGTTTATTCGATAAGGACCTGAACCAACTCGCTGAAGTCTTCAACCAAACATCTGAAAGAAAAATGGACACGAGGTCCAGAGCCTATTATTTAGCAAATATATTCAGTGATGAAGCCTATGCCCCTAATCGTACTTTCTTAATGAGTCGAAGAGGATTTATTTATTTTGGATACCCGGAAAAGTATGAAATAAAAATTTTCAATCCGGAAGGGAAGCTCGTTAAAATCCTTGAGAGAGAATATGATCCGATCAAGGTTGGGAGGAAACATAAGGAAAAGTTCATCAATTATTTGGAGGATGAATACTATATATTCATGCCAGTTGATGACTCATTAAAAAAAGATATCGCTGGCTTAATAAAATACCCAAAATACATACCGGCTTACCAGACATTCACCCTGATGGAGAACGGATGGCTGTTTGTGGTCGTGGATTCTGGCGAAGAGGATGCCAAGCTGATCGATGTATTCGATCAGGACGGGAAATATATCGCCCAATTCACTACCTCAGTTTCGACAGACAGGCTTATCTTTATAAATGGAAAAGCCTATGCCATAGACACTGTGAATGACTACCGGTATGCGAAAAGATACAGCTATGAAATACAGGAATTCAGAAATAACAAATGGAGTAGAAAGAGATAATCCGAATCTCATCAGTTTCAAAACAAAAAAAGCTCAATAACTAAGCCAAACAGAGCCATCCAATTCCAAGAAAGAGAATTTAGCAGAATTGGGAAATGTAAAAAATCACATAACAAAGCCCCTCCTAAATTTCTATTATATAAAGAGATACAAATGAACAGGGCAGTTGAAATGAATTATACATATGAAAATGCCAATGCTGTATATCATTTCTCAGTTGTTCCTGTAACGCAACTAAACGCAGCAAAGTAGCGTATTACGTATTAAGAGATAAAGAGATTATTTCATGGATGAATTTGTTCAATGGAGCGCCTCAATATCTCATGATGGGAATCCCAGCCAAAATTTTAGAGATAAGGGAAGGAGTCCAGTGGATCACAGGAGGAGAAGCCGCATGAAAAAATTACTAATGACTTTTCTATTCGGGTTGACTTTTTTGTGTTTGATTTCCGTTTCTTTTTCCTTCTGCCAAGAGGAAGAAATAGATATCGAAGAGCTGAAGAAACAGGCCCCAAAAGTTTTTATCGACTGCTCCATGTGCGATATCGACTACACACGGACAGAAATCACATTCGTGAATTATGTGCGTGACCGAAAGGAGGCAGATATCCATGTCTTGGTCACATCTCTGCAAACAGGAGCCGGAGGAAGAGAATACACTATTGCTTTTATCGGCCAGAATAAATTCGAAGGTATCAACGACACGCAGAAATATTTTACAGAACAAACTGACACTCAAGATGAAATCAGAGAGGGCATGGTTAATGCAATGAAGGTGGGGCTGATGAGCTATGTTGCCAAAACACCGATAGCCAGCCGAATCGAGATTTCGTATCGCGAGGAAGCCCAGCCAGCCGAAGTGAAAGACAAATGGAATTACTGGGTGTTCCGAATCAGCGGAAGCGCATATATTAGAGGTGAAGAGTCCTACAAATACAGATCACTAAGTGGCTCATTGTCTGCCAGCCGTATAACTGAAGAATTGAAAATTAGTCTTTCCTCGTCTGTTTATCATTACAGGGATGATTTCACCTATGAAGACGAAGTTATAGTGAGCACTCAAGACAGCTTGTATTTCAGTGGTTTATGCGTCAAGAGCCTGAATGATCACTGGTCTGTTGGATTTTTTCTCTCAGCCGAATCTTCAACCTACGATAACATAGATTTTTCCATTGTCCCTCAACCAGCCATCGAGTACAACCTCTTCCCTTATTCGGAGTCGACACGAAGGCAGCTTCGTTTTCTGTACAGAATCGGTTTGAATTCCGTTAGATACAGAGAAGAGACGATTTATGACAAAATGTCAGAAAATTTATGGAGTGAAAATTTATCGATCACGTTTGATGTCAGGGAAAAATGGGGCAGCATCAGCACAACACTTTCAGGATCACATTATTTCCATGATTTTGGCAAATACCATCTGTCACTATTCAGCATCCTTAGCCTTCGCCTGTTTAAAGGACTTGATTTTTATGTGCTTGGTAGCGGTTCAAGGATTCATGACCAGTTGTCATTGGTTAAAGGGGAAGCTTCATTGGAGGAGGTCCTTTTGCGGCGAAGAGAACTTGAATCAAGTTATGATTACTTCTTTTCCATCGGCCTGAGCTTCACCTTTGGGTCTATTTTCACAAATGTGGTCAATCCACGTTTCGGCTCGAGTGGATATAGCGGAATGTCTGTCATAATCGATTGAGGAGGTTGATATGAGAAAAGTACGACAGCTAATCATAGTGGCAGTCCTCCTATTTTTTTTCTGTTGTTTTGTTCCCCATGTTTTTGCGCAAACAGAACAAGCGGACGTGGATGCGAACAAAAATGGTACTCCTAAAGTTTTTGTTGATTGTGAAATATGGGATCCTGTTTTTATCCAGGAGGCCATTAAGTTCATAACCTGTGTCGAAGACCTTAAGGAGGCCCAAGTTTGGCTGATCATCACTTCCAAAGAGACAGAGACTGGAATGATGGAATACACCGTTTCATTCAGAGGGCAGAACGAATTCGAGGGAGACGATGATGAATTGAAATACCAGGCGGGAAAAGACAAGGAAGAGGAAACTGTTAAGACAGAAATTCTAAAAATCATAAAAATGGGTTTGATGCGGTACGTAGGGAAAATGCCGGTTTCCAGACGGATATCCATCGGATTAATGGATAAAGTGAAACCCACAGATGTTGAGGATAAGTGGAACTTCTGGGTTTTCAGCCTCAGTGCGAGTACCTTTTTAAGCGGAGATAAAAATTATAAGAGTGGAATGTATAGTGGGTCTTTTTCGGCAAACCGGGTGACACCTGAGTTGAAAATCAGGATGAGTATGAGTGGAAACTACAGCAAAGATAGATTCACTTTCGAGGATGAAGTCTTTGAAAGCACCTACGAAAGCTTCGATTTTAATGGGCTGATTGTAAAGAGCATTAGTGAACACTGGTCAGTGGGAGCCTTTTTTTCAGTCTTTTCTTCAAAATACGCCAATGTCGATTTGAGCATAAATCCGGCCCCAGCCATCGAGTACAATCTTTTTCCTTATTCTGAATCCACGAAGCGAGAGCTCCGATTTCTTTACAGGATAAGCTACAATTCAATGAGGTACAGAGAAGAGACGATTTACCAGAAAACATATGAAAATCTATTCCAGGAGTCTTTGTCTGTGATATTCGAGCTTAAACAGAAATGGGGAACTTGGAGCATGTCGGTTGAAGGCTCAAACTATTTTCATGACTTCAGTAAGAACCGACTGAGGTTGGCAGGAGAATTGTCTCTGAGAATTGTCAAGGGGCTTAATTTTGATATTTATGGCAATTATAGAAGAATTCGTGACCAGCTTTCCCTGCCCAGGGAAGGAGCCTCAAAAGAAGAGCTTCTTCTTCACATTCAAGAACTTGAAACAAAGTACAGTTATTCTGTTTCTATCGGTTTGAGCTACACTTTTGGCTCTACGCGCAGCAAGGTAGTCAATCCTCGCTTTGGGACAGGAGGGAGAAGCATAAGCATAAGCTTCTAAATTTAACCCCGCTCTAATCCTTGATTATCTACGCTTAAACACGAACATTGATTTAAATTGGATGACTCTAAACCCACTTTTTCCAAAGAGTAATATTTGCTTTCGTGATTGATAAAAGGTTAACATAAAACAGATGGCTCAAAAGACGTTTCGTCTTTTTTTGACCTTTATCCTGGTATCTTCACTGTTTGGGGGAACAAAATCAGAAATGAAAGCACAAAAAATCAATTTGCCCAAAACTGTGGGCTCGTGGACAAGGCCGGATTCACCACGAAGAGTCACATCTCAAAATATCTTTGACTACATGAATGGCGCAGGAGAGCTCTATGTCGGCTATCGGTTTGAGCATCTTGAAGTTTATGAGTATACCTCCAGCCAGGAAGACGATATCTTAGTGGAACTGTATTTCATGTCCACTTCGGATGATGCCTTTGGCCTGCTTTCTCTGGATTGGGGAGGCGAGCCTGTGGCTTTGAGTGATTCTGCTCAAAACAAAAAAAACCAAATCCAACCTCAATCGATTCGAGCTCTATACGGCGAAGGTCTGTTGCGTATTTGGGCGGATAGTCTTTATGCCCGAGTGATGGCCACCCGTGAAACCCCTGCCTCCAAAAAAGCCGTGCTTTCTTTGGGAAAAGCCATCGCTGGAGATCAAAAAAATCCTCAAGATCCCGAGCTGTTGAAAGCTCTCTCTTCTCAAGTGGGTTCGGATTGGAAACTGCGGAAAGACAGGATGAGTTTTTTCCGTTCTTATCTTGTCTTGAACTCCATTTATTATCTAAGCCCGCAGAATATTCTCTCGCTCGACCATTCAGCAGAAGCTGTGACAGCCCCGTATGAAAAAGTAAATAAGGCTGGAGACGCTATGCGCATTCAGGTCCTCCTGGTTAAGTACGAAAATCCGGAGCGGGCAAGAAAAGCACTGGACCATTTTCATGATGCCTTCCTGCCCGAACACAGAAAAGATATCAAGCCGGATTCAACGGTTGAAAACCCAAGTTTTTTTGAAGTCGAAGAGGGCTGGTTGGGGTATCAATTGAAAGGCAAATACCTTGCCATCGTGTTTGATTGTCCTGACCAGGAATCGGCTCAGTACATAATCAATCAGAATGTATCAAATCTATCAAAGATGGAGGAATAGCATGACAAAGAAAAAAAGAGCTTTAACCCGAAGAGATTTTATTCGGGGGACGATCGGCGCGACTTTCGGTACTTCTTTAGTGGGGCTCAACTGGTCCAAAGCAAAGGGAGCCGCCGCCCGCTCAAGCTTAGTCACTATCGTCCGAGATGAGAACGCCATGGATTCGAACAATAAGGTGAACACCGATGTCTTGCAGAGAATGCTCGAACAAACATTGATCAAATTCACGGGGGAGAAAAACGTCAAAGATGCCTGGCTGTCCTTGGTCAAGCCCAGCGATAAAATCGGACTGGTCCCGACGCCTCATCTCAACCCGACTCATGATGAAGTGACTGATGCGGTCAAAAGCTCATTGATAAATTCAGGAATTCCGGAAGGCAATATCACGAACGCTCAAGGCAGGCCCGAGAAACCCGAAGCCTGCACCGCTTTGATCGGCCTGCCCGGACTTAAGGCACACTGGCTAACAGGAATCGGCACCGTTCTCAAACTCTACATTTTGTATTCAGGAAGTCCCCGAAGTTACCATGAACAGAACAACGCCAAACTGGGCGAAATCTGGAATCTTCCCTTTGTCAAAGATAAAACCAAACTTGTTCTGGTCGATGCACTCCATCCTCTTTGTGACAAGGGCCCCCAGCCTGATCCCCGATACAAATGGGCGTATAACGGTTTGATTGCCGGGACAGACCCTGTGGCTCTCGACACCGTTTGCTTGAAGATCATCATGAATAAAAGAGAAGAAATGAGAGGTGAGCCCTGGCCGATCTCGCCACCGCCTCTTTGCATCGAAGCGGCTGATAAAGAATATGGCCTGGGCACCAGCCGGATGGAAAATATTAAGGTTGAAACCTACGGCTGGAAAGAAGGCTTATTATTGTAAAACGGATTGAGGTTCAACTTTTTAATGGCTTGATCGGAAGAACCGCCCCTTTAAATTTATTTAAACGCAGTCATCTCTTATGATGATTGACCTTCTGTTTCCCCTATGCTATTAATTTAGATGAAGACTGAGAATTAGATAAAAACATAGAAAATGAAAGGGAAGAGGGGCCCATCAAGATTTCTAATGAAATTCCGCTCCTGGCCTCACAAAACAAAAAGGAATACGTAATGAGAAAATTAACTGCACTGCTCATGCTTGGAGCCTTAATGATCCTGGCTTTCCCACAAAGCGATACAACTCTGGAATACACCGTGACTCGGCTCACCGATAACGAGGACCGGGATCACGAACCACAGATCAACGATAACAATGACGTGGTCTGGATGGGCTTTGACGGGAATGATTATGAAATATACATGTATGAATGGCTGATCGATTGGGTTTGGCAAATTACTGATAACTCCTACGATGACCGCAATCCCAAGATAAACAATAACGGCGATATTGCCTGGCAGGGAAGAGATGGCTCCGAATATCAGATTTTTTTCTATGAAAATGATAGGGATACGATATGGGAAATTTCCAGCAGTGATCCCGGGTCCCATTATAATGCGATGGAGCCTGATTTAAACGATGAGGGCGACATTGTCTGGGAAGAATACAATGGATCTGTCTATAACATTTTCCTTTATAAAAACTCGACAGGAGATATTTTTCAGCTCACAACTGATATAGGCGTGAACAATTACAATCCCAGGATAAACGATAACGGAGATGTCACCTGGTTCAGGCATTACAGCGATTCCATTCTCACTTTTTATGATTATTATTATGTCATGGTCTATGATGACTTTACAAATTCGATTTTTGATGTTTGGCGACAGCTGATCCCTTTTGTGGAAGATTTGTCAGATATTGATGACGTGGAGCCCAAGATAAACAATAATTCGCAGATCGCATGGTCTGCGTATGATTCTTCCTTCATAGCGGATGAAATTTATTATTACGATGTTATCGCTTCAGAATTCATCCAGATCACTGATAACGATTATTACGACCTCTTTCCGGATATAAATTCAGAGGGTGATGTGACCTGGTTAAGTCTGGACTCTGATGCGGATTGGGATGAAATATTGCTCTACAGACGTGACACCGGAGATATAGAACAAATCACCAACACGGCTGAGGAGGGCTACTGGGGTCCGACCATGCCGCAAATAAGCGATATAGGCTATGTGACGTTCCTGGCAACCGAGGCCAGACTGGTGGGCTGGAACCTGGAAGTTTATGTTTATGACGGCTCACAGATCTGGAATATTTCCGGTTCCGATGACAACGAGTACTTTCCCAGGATTAACAGTATCGGGAACGTTGTCTGGGCTGCGGATGTAGACGCAGATGATGATGAAATCTTTCTCGCCACTCTGCCCGAAGAAGAAGATGGAGAGGAAAACGGTGACGGCGGGGGAAGCTCTCTCGACTGTTTCATCGCCACGGCCTGCTTTGGCACACCCATGGCCGATGAAGTCAAGATTCTTCGACTTTTCAGGGACCGGTACTTAATGAAAAATCCCGCTGGCAGGGAATTTATCCGTCTCTACAACAAATTTGGACCAAAGGCAGCAGACTTCATCCGCAATAAAGAGCCGCTCAAGAAAATCATCCGCTACTGCCTCAGGTCTTTCGTCTGGGCAATAAAAACAATAGGGGTCATATCTTAACATTTGACATTTGTTTCAAATAACTTAGCACGCGGAGTTTGCATTCTCACCCAAAATCAATAGATAATCCTTTATGATAAAAATCCGTATAATAGATAAATAAAATGGGCTTCTCAGAAATTATTCTTGCTTTGGTGAATCTGGGCCTCGGATTTGGATTTGCCGTTCATCTTGCCAAACTCCTCAACAGTGTGACTCCGGAACCTCAGAAGATATAGGAGACAGGAACATGATGAAAATTTCAGGCCGTTTCATATTCTTTGTTTTCTTAATCATAACGTTATTCTCGTTCTCAGGATGTCGCACAGATTCGGATGAGCGAGAAATTTCAAGTTCTAAAGAATTTCCAGTTGTCGAGATCACCATTGCTGAAATTCATCGGGCCATCCGAAAAGGTAAACTTACCTGCCAAGAACTGGTCGGGATATACCTCAAACGCATCGAAAAATTCGATCAATCCACAAAACTGAATGCCATAGTCGTTGTCAATCCCAACGCATTAAAAAGAGCCGGAGAACTGGACGAGGAATTCAAGAGAACAAAAAAGCTCCGTCCCCTTCATGGAATTCCCATAATCGTCAAAGACAACTATGACACTCATGACCTTCAGACTTCAGCCGGATCTCTCGCTCTCAAAGGCTCGATTCCTCCTGACGATGCCTATCAAGTTAGAGTCCTTCGGGAAGCGGGTGCCATCGTTCTGGCTAAATCGAACATGGCCGAATGGGCATTCAGCCCGTATCTGACTGAAAGTTCAATCGCAGGCATAACACGGAATCCCTATGACCTTGAACGGGTCCCCGCCGGTTCGAGTGGCGGCACCGCAGCCGCTGTCGCCGCCAATTTCGGAGCTGTCGGCCTGGGCACAGATACGGGAAATTCCATCCGGGGACCATCATCCCACTGCTGTTTGGTCGGGATCCGTTCCACCATGGGGCTCACCAGCCGTGACGGGATCATCCCTCTCTATCTCAGGAATGATATCGGAGGACCTATGGCCCGCACAGTCGAAGATGCGGTTAGAATACTAGAAGTCATTGCAGGATATGACCCGGCTGACCCGGTCACTCAACAAAGCATAGATAATGTCCCTGAAAACTACAGGCAATTTTTAGACAAGAACGGCCTCAAAGGAAAAAGAATCGGTGTGTTCCGCTATTATACGGATAGGCCCACAACAGACGCGCAGGTTATTGCCCTTACAGAGGAAGCCATCCAGGATATAAAGTCTCTCGGTGCAGAAGTAATCGACCCCTTCGTCATCCCCGATTTCAGAGAACTCACCAAAGGTCTCTGGTGCGATATGTTCCGTCATGATGTCAACAATTATCTGGAATCTCTCGGAGACAGAGCGCCTTACACAAACCTGACCGAGATCTTCAAATCAGGCCTTTATTCGCCTTATATAGAAAGGAGGCTTAAACAGGCTTTAGAAGTTCCTCTCGAAGATGCCCCGCGATGCAAGGATTTATACAACGAACCCCGCAACATTAAATTCCGCGAAGCAGTCTTAAAAGCGATGGAGGAGAACAAACTGGACGCTTTTGTCTATCCCACATGGAGCAATCCACCCAGAAAAATTGGCGACCTCAAGAGTCCGGCAGGCGACAACAGCCAGCTGATCCCACCTCACACCGGTCTTCCCGGAGTAACTGTCCCCATGGGATTCACATACCGGAATCTTCCCGCTGGACTTCAGATAGTGGGCAAACTGTTTGGAGAGCCTGACCTGATACAAATCGCGTATTCCTTTGAACAGGCAACAAAACACCGTTGTTCGCCTGAAAAATTTCCGGAACTCCGCTGAAAATAAAACGTATGAAGTATTATAGAAAATCGGAGCTCCTCAGTATGAATTTATTTATCAGAAAACCAGGAGGAATATGAGAATGAGAAACTCTGTCGTTAAAACATTGTTCGCCGTTGTCATTTGTTTCATTTTCATGGCTGTTTGCACTAACAAAAATCGAGCCATCGCCGAAGATGGAAGCCTGTGGCCCGAAATCGAGCCTTTTGACACCGGTCATCTCAAAGTATCAGATCTTCATGAAATCTACTACGAACTCTGCGGGAATCCTAAAGGAAAACCCGTGTTCGTGCTCCATGGCGGCCCTGGCGCGCGAATCTCTCCCTATTACCGCCGCTTTTTCAATCCCGAGGTTTACCTCATCGTGCTCCATGACCAGCGGGGCTGTGGACGATCCAGACCCTTATTCGAACTTCGAGAGAATACTTCCTATCATCTCGTGGAAGACATCGAAAGCCTTAGGAAGCACCTCAAACTGGATAGAATCATCCTTTTTGGCGGCTCCTGGGGATCGACGCTCGGCCTGGCCTATGCCGAGACTTACCCGGATAACACAGCGGCTATGGTGCTCCGCGGGATCTTCACTGCGTCTCAAGATGAGATGGACCATTTTTACAGGGGTGGAGTCCGCCCCTTTTTCCCGGAAATATACGAGAGGCTGGAGCAGGCATTCGGGAAGAACCCTACACCTCAAACCATATATGATAAAATCAAAAGCGAAGATCCTGCTGAGAGGAGAAAATACAGCAGGGCCTGGTCCGGCTATGAGCTTAAACTCGGCAATCTTCACTTCCCTGATGAATGGCTGAAAAACTTCCTCACTTCAAAAGAGTACGCGGATCTCGTTGTGTCTTTAGCTCTGATCGAAAACTACTATATGGCTAACGGCTGTTTCTTCGAACAGGGCCAGCTTCTTCGGGACACAGATAAGATCAAGGATATACGGACGATCCTGGTCAACGGACGCTATGATATGATCTGCCCTCCATCCAATGCCTACCGTTTACATAAACGTCTGAATAATTCAAAACTGGTTATCGCTGAGGAGTCCGGCCATTCAATGGATGAGAGAAATATCGAGCAGGCCCTCGTACGTGCCATGCGGGAGCTCGAATAGAGCGAATAGCGTTCATCTCCCATTCATCCTGCAGTAATTCTCTAGTTTGAATCCTGCCAATTCGGAGGGGCTTATTTTTATACGTTTTTTTTTATCCTCTTTATCGCAGTCAAATATCTATTGTCTCCCATAAATTCTAGTGATATTCTGTGTTTTTATGGGAAAAAACACATAATTATTGATGATTTCTTTGTAAACCATTACCGAGATGCACTCGTCTAATAGGGGTAAAAAAGAGATGCAGTCAAATGAGCAAATTCTTGTTGACCGCTTCTGCGGAGGAGACCAGACCGCTTTTCATGAATTGGTCGGCCAGTACAAGAAAAAAATCTATTTTCTCGCTTACGATATCACAGGAGATCATCAGGAAGCAGAAGATATTTCACAGGAGGTATTCATAAAGATGTTTCGTTCATTGAAAAATTTTCGCCGGGACTCAAAAATGAGTTCCTGGCTTTACCAGATAACAGTCAACGCCAGCATTGACACTCTCCGCAAAAAATCTTCCAAGCCAAAGAGATCCATCGATGAATTCGAACAAATCAACATCCAGGAGCAACTTCTCGGAGGCGAAGTCCAATCCCTCGACCCTCAGAGGAGTGCTGAATCCTCCCAGATCCAAAACCATATCTCCCAGGCACTTCAGAAGATTTCTCCAAAAGAGCGAACCGTGTTCGTGATGCGCCATTACAATGACCTCAAACTGAATGAAATCGCAGAGATCCTCAATATCACGATCGGGACGGTCAAAAGCCTTCTCTTTAGAGCCATTAAAAAGCTCCGCAAAGAGCTTTCATCATATATGGGTAATCCTGTATTGGAGGTCCCCAATGAGTGACTGTAAAAAATGCCAGTCTTTGTTTCTGGAAGCCTTTTATGAAGAGATGAATGCCGAGCAGAAGCAATTCTTTAAAGATCATCTCTTAGTGTGTGAAAAATGCAAATCTAAGTTTGAAGAGATGAAGTTCACTCTCCAATTCATGGGCAAAAGAATCCGTCCGGAACCAGGGAAAATCTTCTGGGACTTATACGAAGAAAGACTGGCTCAAAGGATAGAAAAGGAAGAAATTCTCCAACCTGAGCGTGAATCATGGCAGAAAAGGTT
>Ga0209636_10004209_pt1 | contig 14678 bp, 12 predicted proteins | sample DeeMarSWOR152_54_FD_187464 | JGI IMG/M metagenome (GOLD analysis project Ga0209636, IMG submission 187464) | Marine sediment microbial communities from White Oak River estuary, North Carolina - WOR-1-52-54 (SPAdes) (version 2) | ecosystem: Environmental > Aquatic > Marine > Intertidal zone >...
ATCACCTTAATCTGTAAATAAAGTGCCTAAAGTGACACGTAAGTGTCATCCTGAGGCGAAGCCGAAGAGCCTGCCCTGAGCTTCCCGAAGGGATCTGGTCAACGAAAAAGAGATTCTTCACTTCGCTGCGCTGCGTTCAGAATGACAGCAAAGCTGTCACTTTAGCTCACTTTTAGCTCCTGAACCAGGGCTAAAAAAGAGTCCTTTACCTGCTCAAATGTCGGTAGCCTTACAGTTTTTGCGTTTCCTGCCCTTTTCTGCCACTGTGGCGAAATCATAATCAAATAATCGAAGCCGGCCGGAATCCGGTCCTGGCTTTGCCGAAAGACTTCCCGCAACAGCCGTTTCAACCGATTACGCAAGACCGCGTTTCCGCTGGATTTGCTGACCGAAACACCCAATCGCGGATAGCCACAATTGTTTTCTGCCATGTAGAGAGTAAGCAGTTCATCCCGGCTGCGGCTCGGGCCTTCGCCGAGACGAGTGCTCAGACGCCGACCATGAGCCAAAACAGCTTCGAATTGCCTGTTACTGACAAGTCTTTTCTCTTTCGGAAACGAAAACTGCATATTTTGGTAATTGTTAATGGGTGAGAGGTTAATTAGCTATCAGGAAAGTACCTAAAGTGAGCTAATTATTCAGGCTATCAGGCCATCAGGTTACCAGGCAGTGGTTATCAGAGTACCAGGTTATCAGGATAAATGCACGGTATAAATTTGTCTTTTCCTGATACCCTGATATACTGATAACTTGCTTCCTGATTTCCTGATACACCGATATCCCTATTTCAGGCACTTTTGGTACTTCTAACTTTACTTCACTTATTCCACTCCCAACTCACCATCACATTAACCTGTCGCCACGGCCAGGCCATCTGACATTTCGCGTCTATGCAAGACTTCGGTACTTATTTTACGCAGCGCCTTAGAATAATCCAAGACACCGACGAGCTCATCACTATCCTTGCCGGCCACTACAGGTGCATTTTCCAAATGATATCGCCTCATATGCTCTATTACCTCTTCAAGCGGCTTATCAGGCGTCATCTTGTCCCGGACAGGCTCGGCAACATCGCAGGCCAGCAGCCACCCGGCCACATCCTGATTCGCAAACATCTCTTTAATATCGGGGATTGTAATTACCCCTGTTATGCGCGATTGAGCATCAATAACAGGATAATACACACTCTCAGAAGTGCTGAATACCTCAAGAATCTGCTGCAGAGGCAAATCCTCCTTTATGCTTGTCGGGCTTTTATCCATAACATCGGCAACTGTGTACGTCTTTATAAGGTCCTCCTCGGTGACATTCATCCCTACTTCGCCCGCTTTTTTGACACCCACCTTGACCAGTATCGGCCCAAGCAGCTCTATGATAAACGTCTCAGTCATAACGACTACAATAACGGTCTTGCCGAATTCCGTACTAAACAACTGGCCGGAAAGAATTGCAAGGCCGATGGCCACACCGGCCTGTGGAAGCAGGCAAATCCCCAAGTATTTGCGAACTACTGCCGGTGCCCTCGATTGTTTGGCGCCAAACCAGGCCCCTGCCATCTTGCCACCGACCCGCAATGTAATATATACTGCCGTTATAGCTGCTGTCGAAGAAGCCAGCCTGCCGAGTTCAATATGCGCACCGGCAAGCACAAAAAATGAAATATAAACGGGCGGCGAAAATTTGCGGATAAGCTCAAAGACATGCTCGCTCTGCCGAGGCGCCAAATTCGCCATAGTTATACCCAGCACCATAGCTGGCAGAATTGGGTCGATTCCCGCTATCATCGAGACGCCGACTATAAGCAAAAGAGAGGCTATCGAAAATTCCAGGATTTTATCATCGGCTCTGACGAATTTTAGCAGAAGATATAACGTTACACCCGCTAAAAAACCTAACAGCACTGTACCTACGATTTCGGCCAACAAAATAAGGGTAGTACCGAGAACAGAGCCGTCTGCTGCACCAAGGAGTGCCTTGGCTCCGGTAGCCGCCCCGCGATAAAGCAACAATGCCAAGGCATCATCGAGCGCAACGATAGCGAGTATTGCTGCGGTAAGAGGCCCTCTGGTCTTATACTCCCACAAAACGTTTACCGTAGATGCCGGCGCCGTGGCTGAGGCTATGGCACCCAGCACAAGCCCCATTGCAATCGAGGTGTATATTCTGCCTGATATAAGCCAGGCCATAAAAGAAGTACCAAAGGCCACGAGTAAAAAAGCCCCCAGCCCCTGTGAAAAAAGAATAACGAAAAACTGTCTGCCGTACTTCTTAAATACCTCAGCCCGAAGCTCGGCTCCAATCATAAAACCGATGATGCCCAAAGCAAACATTGTAAAGGGCTCCAGGGCCTCAATTCTTTCGGGCGTAACCAAATTAAGAACGTCCTGGCCGAGAAGTATCCCCACAACAACGGCGCCGACAACCTGTGGAATGTGGAATTTTTGAAACAGACGAGCACCAAACGCACCGCCAAAAACAACCAGCCCGAATAACAAGGCCAAATTCAAATCCAACCAGGGCGGAATAACCTCAGCGCTCGCATTGACTAACGTATGAGTCATGTTCATTACATCTATCGGAATCGAACCAAACTGCACACACTAAACGCTTGCTATACTATCAGCTCTTTGCTGCCGTGACAAGACCTCTGCACTGAGCGACCGGCGAACCGCACGGTCACCCAAAATCCCTGCAAAACTGTCATCCTGGCTTGAAGCTACAACCGGCACATGTTCGACGTTGAGCTTTCTTATCTCCTCCAACGCATCTGACAGTGCCATATCCGGCGTCACCTTGCCTATAATCGGCTCCATAATATCAAGCGCCACCAGCCAGTCATTCAATTCCTGGGTGGCAAAAGTATTCCTGATTCCATCAAGCGTTACCGCACCCATTAGCTTGTTGTCATCGTCAACAACTGAGTAATAGAAATTATTGGTGTTGCTGACCACTTTGATAACTTCACTTAGTGACATACCCGCAGAGATGACCGGAACCTCTGTGTCCATCACGTCGGCGACACTGTAACTCCGTATAAGGTCATCTTCGGTAACGTTAAGCCCCACCTCACCGGCCCGCTTGACGCCAGCCTTGACCAGCATCGGGCCGAAGATTTCCATCAGAAATGTGCCCGTCATAACCACAATAATAATGGTATGACCAAGCTCCCGACCGAATTGCTGGCTGGCAAGGATAGCAAGGCCAATAGCCACACCGGCCTGAGGAAGCAGACAAATCCCCAAGTACTTGCGAACAACCGCCGGGGCTTTGGACCATTTACCGCCGAACCAGGCACCCGCCATTTTCCCCGCCGCCCGGCAGAGAACATACACTAATATCATAACTACCATCCATGAGGTTATCTTGCCGAACTCCATATGGGCACCGGCAAGCACAAAAAACGATATGTAGATCGGAGGTGCAAACTTCTCGACAAGCTCAAAAGTGGCCTTGCTCTGGCGAGGCATCAGATTGGCTACCGTGATACCTAATGTCATCGCGGGCAAAATCGGGTCGATTCCAGGTATGATTGAGACACCCACAACGAGCAAAAGAGATGCTAATGCAAAGTCCAGGACTTTATCGTCGGCCTTGACAAACTTCAAGAGAAAGTACAACAGTACACCCGCCAGAAACCCCAAAGCTATCGCACCTGCGATTTCACCCAACAATATCAACGTAGTGCCCAGGACGGAACCCCCGCCTGTGCCAATCAGTGCCTTTGCTCCTGTTGCCGCACCGCGGTAAAGCAGCAGCGCCAGTGCATCATCAAGCGCCACTATAGCCAGCACGGTGGTTGTCAAAGCTCCTTTGGTCTTATACTCCCACAATACGTTTACCGTCGCCGCCGGTGCAGTGGCAGAGGCAATGGCGCCGAGCACCAGTCCCACCGCAGCCGATTTGGGCACGCTGCCGGTTATAAACCATGCTACGACCGCCCCGCCAATAGTTGCTAATACAAAGGCACCCATCCCCTGTGAAAAAAGTATGATGAAAAACTGTCTGCCGTACTTCCTGAATACCTCGCCTCGCAGCTCCGCCCCAATCATAAAGCCAATGATACCCAAGGCAAACATCGTGAAAGGTTCGAGCTTGTCGATAGTCTGTGGAGTTATCACGCCAAGCACTTCACCCAGAAGTATCCCGACTACGATACAACCCACGACCTGCGGGATGTGAAACCTTTGAAAAAGACGAGCGCCGAACGCGCCGCCCAACACAATCAGGCCGAACAGCAAAACCACGTTCAAATTGAATTGGCCGGAACTATCACCACTCGCAATCACAACTGAATAAATCATAGAAGCTCCATCCCCGAAAATAATCAAAACTAAGCAAGCCGGGCACTATGTATATTATCTGCCCTTTGCTGCCGCGATAATACCTCGGCGCTCAGCGACCTGTGAACCGCACGACAATTTAAAACACCAACAAATCCATCGTCTTCACTTGAAACTACAACCGACTGATACTCTATGTAAAGCCACTTCCAGCAAAGAGAGATAAACCTGTGGCACTTAAACGTCAGCCGAACGCCACCATTTATGGTAAGTGCTCTCCAGCTCACTCAGCGATGGAAATGGAAAGTATAGTAGGCCCTGCTGGTCGCCGAGGAGAAAGCCGCTTTTTACGCAACGGTAGCTATACTCCAACGGCTCTATTCGGTCAACTGTCTTGATGCGTTTTTCTTGATTTTCCAACTGCAGTAAACAGTCGCGGATGTGGTCCACATGGTGATATGGTAGGTTATCCGAGCAGCCCTTTCGCGGGTCTTCGGCCAGCTCGCCCAGATTCATATCAACAAAGCATATCCTCGGCACATAAAAGTGTCTGGATGGATCAGTGATAAGTCGGCAGAATTCCATCGGATTCAGCGAACTTGCAATCAGCGGGTGAACCGGGCAGATTTCCTTGTAAAGATGGAATTTTCCCCCAAAGTGCGAAGATATTTGCTCTTGTTGAAGCTTGAGTACCCGTCCGTCTCTTGTTGCAAGATAGAGGTCACTGACGGTCTCAAGAGGAACATGTTCTAAAACGCGATAGATGCTTATATAGACGGAGTGCTTAGGCTGGCCATCTGCGTGTTGTACACAACGGTTGGAAATGTCTGATAAGTCGAAGTAATCCGTCTGAAAATCATCCTTGAGGTGGAAGTACATGGCCTGCCCGCGGGACCTCTTCTTCGTGCCTACTGCCAGATAGATACCGAACGCCATCGGGGGCAGCATTGACGCTATAAGGGCTTCCGGGGTCATCGACAAATACAAATAAATTTCATCCATAACTGTTCTCCTTTTCGTTATTAGTATTAGGCTTGCAGCATACTCGACACCCCTATTATTAGCACCTCGGCTCGCACTTGTCAATAAATCAAGCGAATTATTGTTGTCCCAATTATCCTGGACAACTGCATATATTGCTTAACCGCAGACAGAAAACCTGTCTGTTATTGCAGCCCCAATGCCTTCACCTGTTCTGCTAATCGAAGATATAGCTCTTTCATAACAAAATAGCAGCAAACACTGATCGCAACGACAATAAGCGTTACCACAATCTGCGTAATTGTTTTATAACGGTAGTTGAGCCATACAACCGGCAGAGCAAGTGGGCCCAAGCATAATAAAGCAATCACAACGATATGCGTGGAAAAATACCATTCCCTCTTTGACTTATCGGGTTTACTGAGGAACTCGCCGCAAAAACGGCACTTAACGGCTTCATCCTGTATCTCTTCTGCGCAAAAGGGACACTTCTTCATAACTTCCCTTTCCTCACACGTACAAGGTTGCCTCAAAACCTGACATAGTGTCGCCTTTTTGCTGCTCTTACAACGCCGATCACATCGATTTCTCGTTGGGTATTTCGCCAGCCTTTGTTAAAGCAACCTTTGTAAGAATCGGACCAATAATCTCAAAGAAAATGCAGGTTGCCGTAATCATTGTAAGTACGGTAGCTCCGATTGTCAGAGCATGCGGCAGGTTATACTGAGCATCCAACTGGGTAAACTCATGTTTGACAATAAGCGAAAGACCAATAGCTACGCCTGCCTGGGAAAGAATACCCAGGCCTATGTACTTTTTAATTTTATCATCAACATTACCAAGCATAGCTCCAATACGGGCACCTCCAATAAGTCCTGCTGAACGGCTAATTATGTAAACTACGCCAAGGGTACCCAAAGCCGGCAGGGTTGACAGTTCCAGATGTGCACCGGCAAGACAGAAAAACAATATGAAGATCAGCGGCATAATTTCCAGCATCGGGGCCATGACACGATGGACCAATGCTTGGCGTCTGGTATTAACCAATACAAAACCAACTACCATGTTGGTCATAATTAAAGACAAATGCCAGCGTATCGACAGGCCTGCAGCAAGAAGAACGGCACCAAAAATAATAATTAGAATATCTTTGGAGCTTTGCAACTTGCGAACCATCTGACAGAACGCAAAGCCAACTATTCCACCTACCACAATACTAAAACCAATTTCCTTCAAGGGGGGCCACATTGCCGAGAGAATACTACCGTTATGGCCAGCGGCTTCTCCAATTAAGAGGTTTTTGGCAAAGGCGGCTGCGAATCCGAAAATGATAATAGCTAAACCATCATCAAATCCGACCACTGCATAGAGGGCTTTTGTCAAACTTCCCCTTGCCTTGTACTCCTGAATCACGGCAACGGTACCTGCAGGAGCACTGGCAGGAGCCATTGCTCCAAAAATAAGGGCTAACGGCAAATCACGGCTCAAAACATATACTGCGCCTGTAACCAAAAAAAAGGCCGCAAAAGATTCTGCAAAAATGATAGAGATAATCCCCGGGCCCAGACGTTTCAGGGAAGATAAGCTAAGTTCCGCACCGATACTGAAAGCAACAAAACCAAGGGCGATTTCTGTAATGAAAGATAGGTGCTCCATCGTAGGTTCACTCAGAAGATGCAGCACTGATGGACCAAGAATGACACCCAGAATCATATAACCAATAAGAGAGGGCAACCTAACCAGCCGGGCCGTATGACCCATATAAAAGCCTACAACTGTGGCAATCCCCAAAAGAGTTAAAGCAGAAATATCCAAAAACGAAATATCCAAACTCATCTGTAAATACTCTTAATCTGAAGTCCTACCTCTATCCTGTTAACTATGGCTTCGCTTTAAAGTGAACCGGCAGCGTAAGGAATATCTTGGACGGTTACCATCACACCCGTGCATTCGTTCAGGTTGCCGGTAACGCTCTCTATGCGACGGATGGTTTCGTTGGCAAGCCCTTTATCCACAACAGCAACGATTACCTTGCTGAAGCTGCGGGGTTTGTCACGCCAGAAATCAGCAAAAAGGGGTACTCTTGCCAGATATGCCCCCACGTTTTCCGTATTGGCGACAACTAGTGAACTCGTTTCTATGCCCGTCAACTTTTCGAGGATGTCCCGAAAAACATTCTCATCCTGTACAAAAACATTGAAAAAGCACTTGGTCGTTTGCTTCTTCGTGTCTATCTCGGCGTGTGTATGACGCAGGAAGCTCTCGCACACAGCTTCAGGAATTCTTTCGGCCAGTATTTCTTCTACAACTCCGGGAATTAAGAGTGTCTGTGAGATTGCAGAAAGCAACTTGAGATGCTTATTGGATTCAGCTTCAGGAGCTATGATGAAAATTATAAGATTAACTTTCTCTGCATCTAAAGCCTCGAAATCCACTCCTGATGGTATCGTAATAAGGCCCACTACAAAATCAGTAACAGATTTGAGGCGGCAATGAGGAATTGCTATACCCTTGCCGAATCCGGTTGAGCCGAGCTTTTCACGCTCTTCGAGTCCAACCAGAATCTCCTGCTCACTTACGTCTTTCAGGATAGGACTTTTTTTTGCCACCTGAACAATTTCACCCAAAGCCTCAGCCTTATCGCTAAGCTGAGCACCAGCAACAACACATTCTTTTCGTAAAACATCAATAAGTTTCATTTTAGATTTCCTGTTCTTATAGGCTGATTAAGGTCTTCTAACGTTAATAACAAGGATGAACAGTATATTCACTTGTTTTAGCTTCGCAAGTGTTTTTGATGCTGGATGATTTTCAGACCATACATACTGTCAGCTTCATGTTGTTTGGCTAACACTTCGGCGCTCAGTTTTCGATGGGCAGCATTAGCATCTAAAACCCCAACAAATTTATTGTCCTGCTTTGGATCAATGACAGGCATATACTCTATGCCAAGTTGACTTGTTCTGTTAAAGGCCTCTGACAAAGCCATATCAGGATTTGTTTCTGCGATGATTGGTTCTGCGATATCCATAGCTATCAGCCAGCTATTTAATTCCTGAGTTGCAAAAGTATTTCTAATACCATCCAATGTGACAGCACCTATCAGCTTTTTGTCATTATCGACAACAGGATAGTAAAAGCTGTCCGTACTGCTTACTATTTTTATTACTTCGCTCAACGCCAGCCCCGATGCAATGGGCGGGACCTTTATGTCCATAATGTCGGCCACGGTACGATTTCTTATAAGATCTTCTTCGGTAATATTAAGCCCCGCTTCGCCAGCCTTTTTGCATCCTATCTTTACGAATACGGGGCCAACAAGCTGAAGCACAAATACACCGGCTATTATTACAGACAACATTGTATCTTTAAGTTGACCTTCAAATCGGCTGCTCGCCATAAGCAGCAGTGCTATAGCAATTGTGCCCTGCTGATACAAACAGAATCCAAGATATTTTCTAATTGTTGGTACAGACTTGGAGTGAACGGCACCCCACCACGCGCCTGTAGTCTTGCCGACAACACTTCCAATAATATATGCAGCAGCGAGAACCATCACTTGCATACCACCGTTAGCAATTCTTAATCTGGCACCAACAAGAACAAAGAACAAAACGTAAATCGGTGCCGAAAACCTGTGCACAAGCTTGAAACTTGACAGGACCTTTCTTGAACCGATATTCGTCAGCGTTACTCCCAAAGCCATAGATGAGATAATAACGTCCAGCTCCCGGGTTATTGCCACACCGATAATCAGCAAAGCTGAACTTATACTGAAAATCAATACTCTTTCCGGCTCATCGGTTCGTTTTAAAATCCAATTCAGCACTATTCCTGCTACAATACCTATCAGCAGCGAACCAAATATCTCATAAAACGATGACAATAACGCACCGAAAAAACCAGTTTCCTGATGCCCTATAACAACACCTGCTACACTGATACAAACAGCGTATAAAATCAAGGCGAGGGCATCGTCAAGGGCGACAATTGCCGTCAACATTGCCGTAAGCGGCCCGCGGCTTTTATATTCCCACAATACACTCATTGTCGAAGCAGGGTCTGTTGCAGCACAAATAGCACCAAATACCACACCAACAGCCAATCCCGTTTTCCAATCGGAGAAATACCAGGTTATCGCAAAGCTAAGTGTTCCCACCAACATAAAGGCCACCAGCCCTTCAAAGAGCAAGATTACCATAACCTGTCTGCCGAACTTTACAAAGATATCACGTTTAAGCTCGCCGCCGATCAAAAAACCAATGATACCCAGGGCAAACATATTGAACGGCTCCAGGTCACGGATTGTTTTCGGAGAGATAGTGCCCAGCAAAGGCCCTAACAATATCCCTATCGCAACATAACCCACGATGCGAGGGATATTAAGTAGGTGGAATACCCTCGCTCCCACTGTGCCGCCGAAAATGGCGATCCCAATCAGCAGGATAATATTTATTTCTTCGCTTTGTGCTGAGATGTTCGCCAACAATTCGTTCATTGTCGCACTCTGAAAAGCAAAAAAACAACAATATTAAGTGAGCTAAAGTGAGCGTGGTTATCAGGTTAACAGGACATCAGGTAGTGAATATCAGGTTACCAGGATATCAGGTTAATTTGTTTTTTCCCTGGTATCCGGATTCCCTGGTATCCTGCATCCTGATTTCCTGATTTGCTGATATCCCTATTTTAGGCACTTTTTTAACTTTAGGCACCGTGCCGGTTGGGAAAAAGCAATTTGTTGAGCCTTATTTATCGTCAACGGTAATACCGGGCCAATCATCCGTTCGGAACGGAGAAGCCGGCAGCCCCTCCTTATTATAGAGATTGCACACAGGATTGTCCGCCCAGGCGTAACGCACAGCAACAGGCGCGGAAACTACGCTACTGCTGACCACAACGCTATCGCCATCTATCTTCGCATCGGCCCAAACGAACTTGCGGCCCGCTCCGGCAATGGCGAAACCTTTCAATGGCCCGTCCCCACCGGCAACGAGCCCACCGCCAACGTGGTCAAAGTGCAGGATAATCTTGTTATCCTTGATTTCCATCGCTCTGTAGATAGGCCCGGAATACACCAATTCTTTTCCGTAGCTCCTGGCCAAAGCCCATAATGCCAGACGCTTACCGACATCCTGCTTGTTCTTCGGATGTATATCGTTAGCATCTCCAATGTCTATAATCACCGCCATCCCCGTATTCGGCAAAGCCAATGTCATCAACTGAGCCTCCCGCAGCTCCGCCCACATACTTTCAGCCGGCTCAGGATCGATAGCCATAAAATTAGCCAGCTGCACAAAAAGAAAAGGAAACCTATACTGCCCCCAATCTTTGCGCCAGTTTTGAATCATGCAGCCAAAGAGCTTGCGATACTGATACGCCCGGCTTGCATTTGATTCCCCCTGGTACCAGATAGCCCCACCAATCCCATACGGAATCAGCGGAGCAATCATAGCATTATACAAACCCGACGGCGAGTGAGGGTGTCCAGGCCCAAGCGGTGCATATGGCCTCCGCGGTCTTTCTCCCCCTTCGGTCTTGGCCTTTTCAACGGCCTTCTTCCACTCTTCAACCTTCTGCTTGTGTTCCTCCATCGCCTGCGGGTATTTCGCAACCGCATCTTCATACCGCTCCAAAATCGGCATAAAATCACTCTCTTCTTTAAGTACCTCCCGTCTCGTCCACGCCTCGGCCGGCGTCCCGCCCCAGGATGTATGAATCAAACCAATCGGCACATCAAGTTCCTTATGCAGCTCTCGCCCGAAATAATACGCCACCGCCGAAAAATCAGGAACCGTCTGCGGACTGCACAATGTCCAGTTGCCGACACAATCGGACTGGGGCTGCTCAGCCACCTTTCGTTCGACCGTAAATAACCGAATATCCGGATAATCAGCCGCCGCAATCTCCTGCTCAGCATTAGCCGAAGACTTCACCGCCATTTGCATATTCGACTGGCCCGAACAGACCCAGACCTCACCGACCATAATATTTTTGAGCGTTATAGTATTCTTGCCGCTGAATGTCATTTCGTAAGGCCCGCCCATCTTCGGCGAATTCATCTTAAACACCCACTTGCCGTTGTCCCCTGCCGTAACCGCCCATCTCATACGATGCCAGCTAACGCTGACCATAACCTCCTCCCCCGGCTCCGCCCAGCCCCAGATAGAGAGCTTTTTGTTACGCTGCAGAACCATATTATCACTTATTACCGCAGGCAGCTTAACATCAGCCAAAGCCGCGCCTGCATTTACCAGCAGTAAAACTCCAAAAACAATCAAAACCATTGCTTCGTTAAAACGCACTCTCTTTTGTTCCATCTTCTGACTCCTAAATACACAAAATGGACCACACAAAACTTTCTCATATAGTAGCGTAGCTGCCAAGAACAGTAAATAATAAACAAGAGAAATTTACTAACATCTTTCCTGACATTAAACTTTTAGACGAATGAACACGACCTAAAAAGGTACTTGCACAGTCAGCCTGCCCACTGTCATTTCGACCGCAGTGAGCGAAGCGAACGTAGTGGAGAAATCTATTTGAAACAGTCATTCCTGCGAAAGCAGGAATCCAAAATAATCAATAGTAAATAGCCACTAAACAATTGCCGGGTCATTCCGAGCTCGCACCTTAGGGGCGAAGCGCGGCAATCTCAATTGTCATTCCGCACTTGCCTGCCCTCGAATGCAGTAGTCGGGGGATGCGGAATCCAGATATTTAGCCCCCAGTTTTACTGGGGGTTTTCTGTTTAGCCCCGACACCTGTGGTCGGGGCCAATTCTTTCCAATTAACTAATGACCAATTAACTAATACCCTGCTCACCTGATAACTTTACTCAGAAAAAGTAAGGTGTGCACCGCACACCATTTGGCTGTTTTGAACATTGAGATTTTGTTCATTTGTGCTTTCTCATGTTTCCTGTTTCAGCCATTCCGTGTCCACCTTTGAGTCAATTCGCTTAAGCAAAGAGACAACCCGTTTCACAGTCCTGACTCCTCTCTCCGCATCCTCGTACCACAGCCAATCCGACTCCTCTATTTTTTCTACAGTTATTGTCTTCGATTTGAAGTGTGCTAAACGGTTGCGGAGAGAAACAAGCCAAGAGAGATCCTGCATTGCTGCAGAGCCCGGATCCAATTTCTTTCCGGTCACAACCCGCGGAATTACAAGCCACTTGGCCAAGAGGTCAAGTTTATCGAGATACTTCGAGAAGTAGTTCTGTGAGAGGCGACTGATACCATAGTGATTAATGTATGCTTCCAGCGTGAAGGCAGAGAAAACTATCACGATAAGAGCAAGTTCCCCGATAGCATCGTTTCGTGACGCAAGAAAATCGACATCGTCATCGGATATTTCTTTTCCCTCGAGACTACTTTGGTACTGAGCATGCTCACGTTCCAGTTTCACGATTCGTGAATAAGTATCGGTGACAAGTTTGAAGTAGTCACCATGATGCGTCCATGCAAACTTTAATGGTTTCGCCGACACTACGCTTCCTTCATTTCATGCCTAACATAATAACATACAACACGAAATCCCGATGTCGACTAACGGGACTACCATCATATTAATATCAAGAAAGTTATGGCATAAAAGACGAGTCCATTTTTACTCTGCAAAGCGGCGCTTCGCTCCGACGCACAAGTTCAATTCAGAACTAGCTGGCTAAGCTGTAACTGTTGTCTATGCCATGTCCGCCTCCAGCTAAATGTTAGGAGGTCTTTTTTGTTTTCTTTGCTTTAGTTTTTTTGATATCATCTTCTGGCTCTGGAGGAAGGATTGATTCCAATTCACTTTCAACCTCTAAGTCATATGCACAAGCCAGTCTTGCTACATGAATACCAAATAGTGCCCTTAATTCACCAAGACTATTTATGAAATGTGGCCCTAACCAGTGTCTTCTACCAACCCGCTTTTGATTATCATCAAGAAACTTGCGCCAAGCAGAACGCATCGCAGTTAAGCTTTCACCCAGTATTGAGGATTTGCTTATTTCCTCAAGGTCTTCCGTTAAGCGTTTACGAATTTCAAGTATGGATTCTACAACGTAATCACCAACTTCCATATCATAGGGGTGATAAAGAGCGCGCCGATCTTCGAGAAAAACGAGTAGACGTTTAGCTTTGTCCTTTTCATCCACAGGTGGAGTCCAAGAAATACCTCCTATAGGTGTAGAAATGCCCGTTAAGCGGCTTGCTATTGCCTTCCCTTTCAATTTGACTTGCTTTTTAGGCAAAATGAATCCCTCTCAATATAATAACATAAAACATTGATCCACTGCTCATACGGTGGACTTTTTTTAGTCAAACCGAATTAACTATTTCCAATGCGGCGATGTTTACATATCAATGTTAAAATTTCCGCTTCTGCCGAAAATTATGCCCGGCCATATCATAAAAAGCAAGAAAAATTTAGAATCCCGCCTCCCGCCCTGGATCCTAAACGGGGCCCTCTAATGGACAATTTCTTTGATTTCGCTTGATTTTTAACGATAAATCTGGTATAATACACAGTTGTTAGCCAGCAGGCTAACATAAACCGCCAGTAGGCGAAGATATAGCGGAGAACCGCAAAGCTTGCCCTCGAATGTCTTAGCCGGGGATCTCGTATCAGCAGATACCCGCCAAAAAGCATTATCTGTCAAGCCAGACAAGGTTTTGAACACTTACATTTGTGTAATTTGGATTTGTTTAGGATTTTGTGCTTAGGATTTCGGATTTACAAAAAAACCAGCTGCGCATCCGTCTGACGAAACTCGCAACTTTATAAGCTAATTTACCCAAATTATCCAAATTAACCAATGAACCACGAATTACGACATGCGAATTTGAGATACGCAATACGCGATACGCAATACGAACAATCGCCTCTACATCTGTCGAGAACTCTCTACAAATCGACCTTTTTATGCAAAACAAACCCAAAGTCAAGTACCCCCAAATCAACGTAAGCTCTTTTATAACAAGTAAATATGCGAAAGTGGACAATTGGTGAAATCAGAAAAACAAACCCAAAACAAACCCAATCTTGTCCGCCGTAGGCGGATTGCAAATGAATCTAAACGCTTATATAAAAATGACTTACGAAAATAGATATAATTGGACACTTGGTCAAAACAAACCCAATTCAAACCCAATCAAACCCAATCTTGTCCGCCGTAGGCGGATTGAAAACGAACCCAAATCTCCCTTGCACAAACATTGCGATTTGCTACACTTAAAAGGCTGTTTTATAGTGAGGCAACTTTGTCGCCATTGGCAAACAAAATGGAATTATCAGATAAACTCACTTAGAAAGGTGGTGCAGAAATGTTAAGATGGGCTTCTATTATATTTTTAACTTTAGGGATTTCACCAATCCGGGCCGTCGAACCCTTTCGTCAGGTCCTCACCGACGTCGAGCAAAACGTTTATAAGG
>Ga0209636_10004210_pt1 | contig 14672 bp, 11 predicted proteins | sample DeeMarSWOR152_54_FD_187464 | JGI IMG/M metagenome (GOLD analysis project Ga0209636, IMG submission 187464) | Marine sediment microbial communities from White Oak River estuary, North Carolina - WOR-1-52-54 (SPAdes) (version 2) | ecosystem: Environmental > Aquatic > Marine > Intertidal zone >...
ATATCCATACTAAAAGGAGGATTCAGCAATGAAAAAAAAGATTGTTTTGCCCGCCATCCTTTTACTCTTGATTCTATTGTCGGTTAACCAATGGGCCGAGGATAACTGCTCAAGCTTTTTGGTGACAAAGGGAGCCTCAAAAGACGGCTCCGTCATGATCACCTATACCTGTGACGGAGAATTCCTTCCCCATCTCGAATATATTCCTGCTCAAGACCATGAACCCGGGTCAACCATCAAAATCACAGGAAGAGGCGGTAAGGTCAGAGGCGAGGTTAGACAGGTTCCCCATACTTATGCTGTTGTCGATTTGATGAATGAACACCAGCTGGCTATCGGTGAAACCACATTCGGTGGCCGCAGGGAACTGCGGAACCCGGACGGATTTCTTCATTATTTCTTGTTAATGAGGCTTGCCCTCCAGCGAGCCAAAACTGCCAGGGAAGCCATTAAGGTTATGGCTGAATTGGTTGAAGAATACGGCTATGCCAGCACAGGCGAATCCTTTTCCATCGCTGATCCCAAGGAGGCTTGGATCATGGAGATGATCGGTCCGGGACCGGGAGGGAAAGGAGCTCACTGGGTGGCGTTGAGGATTCCAGACGGATACATTTCCGCCCATGCCAATATGTCCAGAATCGGAGAGTTCCCTTTAAACGATCCTGAAAATTGCATGTACTCCCCCAACGTTATCTCCTTCGCTGAAGAGAAGGGATATTATAATAAGAAATCCGGAAAACCTTTCAGCTTCCGTTATGCCTACGACCCCCCCCAACCCTCAGGACTCAGGACTTGTGCTGCCCGAGTCTGGAGTATGTTTCGCCGGAGCGCGCCGTCTCAAAATTTGTCCCCAGATTTCCAGCGGGGCAAAAAGGGCGCCAAACCTTATCCGCTGTGGATCAAGCCCGACCAGAAGCTTTCCTTGCAGGATGTGATGAATATTATGCGCGACCATTATGAGGGAACAGATTATGACATGACCAAAGGAGTGGATGCCGGGCCATTTGGGTGCCCTGTGCGCTGCCGAGATCTCACCTGGGAAGTGGACGGCGTTAAATACAGCTGGGAGCGTCCCATATCCACGCAACAGACCGGGTTTTCTTTCATTTCCCAATCCCGAGAATGGCTTCCTAATGCAATAGGTGGTGTCTACTGGTACGGAGTGGACGACACGTACACTACCTGTTATATGCCCCTCTACTGCTGTATTCAGGCTCTGCCTGAACCATTCACTGTCGGGGATCTCCAAAAATTTTCATGGGATTCAGCCTGGTGGGTGTTTAATTTCGTGGCCAATATTGCCAACCTGAAATATTCCTACATGGTCAAAGACATCCAGAAGGTCCAGGCTGCCCTGGAAGGCCAGTTCCTCTCCCTTCAACCAGCGATCGAGAAAATGGCGCTCGAGTTACACAAAACAGATTCGGAGCTCATGATCAAATTCTTGACTGATTATTCGGTCAGGCAAGGAGAGAATATGGTCAAACACTGGATCGAATTGGGGGAATACCTTTTGACAAAATACAACGACGGCTATGTCAAAGATGAAAATGGGCGTCCTCGCGGTGTGGGTTATCCTTCGGAATGGCTTAAAGAAGTATTAAAATCCAAGCCCAAACAATTCAAATTACCGACCTGGGGCGAAGATAAAAAGGACGGGCGGCTGCATTGAACACAGCGTCACGGAATTAATCATTATGCGACATTTCCTTTAAGAGAATAGAGATTGGCTTGCCCCCCTACGATCGGTCCAGAAAAATTTTAATATAAGATCTGGGCCGGTATCAGGGGAGCAGATTTTCTGACAAAAATCTGAGGCAGAATTCTTGCATTCCTCCCATCTGAGCAAAATTGTATTTTTTTCATTTTGATCGTCCTCCACAACAGGATCAGGAACCTTAATTATTTTTAAGAATTGTTTAAGTTGTGTGCCATTGGATTAGTTCCTACAATAGGTAGAAGGATTGAAAAGGAGTTCTCAATGAAAGACTGTAAGATTAAAGGTTTGTGGTTGCGGGCAGTTCTACTCACTGCCATTTCCGCAATGACTCTTATGGCATCGCAACAGCCGCAGGTCAAACAATATCCCCAAACAAAGGAATACTTGAAGTTTTTTCCTCACACCTATGATCAATGCCCGGAACTTCCTTCTCCCTACACGACGAAAGGCGGGATAGAAATTGTGGTGGCGCACACAAAAGATAATCAATTCACGCTCATACCCGTGACAGTCAAAAAGGGCGAATCTCTCGGTTACAGGGAAGGAGATTGGGACAAAATCCTCATACTTGAAGTCGACGCTGAGGATTTTCCGACATTGGCCCGGACAGGATTGCATTCAGAGTTAGAACTGGATCACGTAAGATGGATCACAGGCCGCTCCATCGCAGAAATTACAGATAGCGGCCGGCCCGGAGGTTCATCCGGAGCGGGTTTTATGGCTCAAGAGGAAGATATCATTTCAGTCCTGAAAGGAGATAATCGGTTGATCAAGAAATTGGGGCTGACTCATCCTCAAATGGCCAAACCCCTGTTTCATGTCTGGAATATTGCCCGATGGGTCGGCTACACGAGTCAAAGTGCCGGTCGCACTATTGGTAGTATCGATTATTTTCTGTATAACAAAAGAAAAGTCCGCCTGATAACTGCTGGAGGACGAGGATGGCAGTATTCCATATTTAATGATGAAATCCAGGGGATGTATCATCTTGAGTTTTCTATAGAATTGGATGAGGCTGAAAAAGCTTTTTTGCAAGAAAGATACTCCAATTTGAGTAACGAACAGATGGCAGATTTTCAAAAAATGCTCAGCCATATTCATACAGGGGAGATGGTGCCATTTTACATCATGCGCTATGGTTTTTATGAAGGCCATACAGGTTACCGGGCCGATCCAATTGCCATCTCGCTCATATTCGGGCTGAGAATTATAGAGGAGATCGATAAAGCATTCGAGGGGAACCTGCATAAAGCGCTCACAGAAAATTTCACAAGAGAAAATACCTCTGCGGCAGGAGGCAGATATGAAGAATAAAATCAGAGTGATTTTAGGCATGATCCTACTCGTGATGGGGTGTATCAAGGGATTTGCACAGGACAGCCGTTCGAACGAACAGGAAAAGGTCGATCAGCTTATTCAAAAATTTTGGAACCTTTCTTATGGAGAATGGGGGAGTGTGAGGGAAACTTTCAGAGAGATAGGAGACCCGGTTCTTGAGTCGCTTATGAAAATGCTTAGGAATAAGGAAACGAGCGAATGGTCCTCCTACAGGATTGAATGGCACCAGAGAAGGATTGCCTGGGCGCTGGGAGAAGTGGGAACAGAGAGAGCAATAGAACTCCTGATTGAGATGATTCAGGATAGGACGTTGCATGACTACGGGCGGTATGAGGCGGCGATGGCCTTGAGGAGGATAAAATCCGAAAAAGCGGTTGAGCCGTTGATTCAGGTCCTGAATGATAAAGAATCCAATCCTCCGCCTCGATTCGGGGCAGCATATGCTCTGGGTGCTATTCAATCTGAAAAAGCAATCCCGTCTCTCATCAAAGCTTTAGATGAAGAGAATGTTCAAATGCGGATGGGAGCCGTCTCTGGTCTCGGGAATATTGGGACGGATGAAGCGGTAGCAGGGTTGATGAAAGCTTTGAAAGATAGGGATGGTTACATCCGGAGATTGACTTATCCTTATCTTATAAAACTGCTGCCAGAAAAAAAGACCGAATTCTTAATCATGGCTTTGAGAGAAGACGACTGGGGCGCTCGCGAGGATTCTGTTAAGGCCTTGGTGGAAATCAGTGAACCCATGTTCGAACATCTTTTTCCACTTCTCAAGGATGATGATAGAGTTGTCCGGTGGGAGGCGGTCCGGATCTTGGGCAAAATTCAGCCTGAAAAAGCTGTAGAAGAGATGACCGAAGCATTAAAAGATAGTGACTGGATGGTGCGGAATGAGGCAGCTGTGGCCCTGGCCAGGATCAACTCCCCGAATGTTATGCTGCCGTTGATCGGACTGTTGAAAGATAATAACAGCTATGTTCGGGAGGAGGCCGCTTGGATTCTGGGGGAGATGAAATCCGAAAGAGCGGTTAATCCCCTGATTCAGGCACTGAAAGAAGAGGATACTGGTTGGATGGCCGCCATGGCCCTGGGGAAGATTCAGTCTGAAAAAGCGGTTAAGCCGCTCATTCGGGCGCTTAAGGAGAAAAATATTGAGAAACGCCGGGCGGCTGCCTGGGCATTGGAAAAAATGCCCTCAGACAAAGCTGTCAAATCATTGATCGTGGCGCTGAAAGATGCAGACGAAGAAGTCCGGATGTGGGCGGCTGAAGCTTTAAAGCGGATCGGCACACCAGAAGCCTTTAAAGCTTTGGAGAAATACAGAAACAAAATAAATTAATCCAGCATTTTATTAGGGCTGTTGACTGTCATTTTTTGCTGATGAATGCCTCCCAACTGTTTAATTGGTAGTTAATGGTTTGGCGCGAAATTAATTATTATGCGACATATATATTTCTTTCAGAGACAATCAAAAAAACGACCTAAGATATTACATTATGTCGCTAAATATTTTAGCTAACATCCCACTGTATTGGATGAATCCGGTGTATTCCTGATTTTTCGATAAAAAGTAAACTTTTTTTAAATATTTAAGTATATACTCTATGAAGGTTTTCATGCGCTCAATTCTCACTACACACTTCTGTTTCGTTCAATTTCAACCTATTAATCTAAAAAAGAAAGGATGAATATGCTGAAAAACTACTTAAAAATCGCATTTAGGAACATAATGAGAAGCAAGCTTTTTGCCACTATTAATATCCTCGGATTAGCCGTGGGTATGGCCTGTTTCATATTGATCACTCTCTGGATTCAGGATGAGCTGAGTTTTGACAAGTTCCATGCGAACAAGGATGACCTCTACCTGCTGACGATCATTCATCCCGATGACGTAAGGGATTCCAATGTCCCCTATGCATTGGCTCCTCGCCTGGCTGGTGAATTTCCCGAGATCATCCATTACACCCGGATATACGAACTCGGCAATCAGCGGACATGTTCGTTCAAATATCAACCGGATGAAGGCCTGCCCGTCAAGTTTTACGAGAATAATGTGAATCTCGTCGACCGCTCCTTTTTTTCCATGTTCTCTTTCCGTTTTATACACGGAAGCCTTGAGAAAGCTTTGCAGAATCCCAATTCAATCGTCATCAACGATAAAATAGCCGCCAAGTATTTCGGTCACACCAATCCACTGGGAAAAATCTTAAGCCTGAACAACAGCACGGATTTGGTTGTCTCGGGTGTTATAAACATCCCTTCCAATTCTCATATCCAGCTGGATTTTATTGCGCTCTTGCCTAGCAGATTGGAAAATAACTGGAACTGGAGTGATCCCTCTTATGTGCTTCTTGACAGGAATGCTTCCTTATCTGACCTTAAGCAGAAGATCGCCGGAGCTTTAAAAAAATACAGCCCCTACCAGCAGGCTGAAAGGTTTAAAACCGATCTTTTGCCGCTGACTAAAGTTCACTTGAATTTTGGACGCAGGACCTATGTCTACATATTTTCCGTGATTGCCGTCTTTATCCTGCTCATCGCCTGTATCAATTACATGAATCTGGCAACAGCCAGCTCATCCAATCGAGCCCGAGAAGTCGGATTGAGAAAGGTCATGGGAGCCAACCGGATTGAGCTTATCCAGCAGTTCATAGGAGAATCCATTTTTATGTCTGCTTTGGGGCTTGTTTTTTCGCTCATCCTGGTCAAGATCGGCCTTCCATTAATAAACGAACTCACCTCCAAACAGCTCACGTTTTCTCTTCTTCACAGTCATTCGATGTATTTTTTCCTGTTTGGGCTGATCTTTGCTGTAGGATTGATTTCAGGAGCCTATCCGGCCTTCTTCCTTTCATCCAGCCGGCCTGTGGACACTCTTAAAGCTTCTCTGGGTTTGAGGTCCAAACGTTCATCCTTTCGCCTGGTGACAGTGGTGGGTCAGTTCGCCATTTCCGTCTTGTTGATCGCCTGCACAGCGGTGGTCTTTAAACAGTTGGGCTATATCCAGAAAAGGCCCCTGGGCATCAAGACAGATCTGGTGATCAAAGCGCGCATTAACCAATCCCTCTTAGGTAGGTTTGGAAGCTATAAGAGCAAACTGCTTCAAAATCCCAACATTTTAAATGTCACGGCAGGACAGGAGGTCCCCTACGAAGAAGACCTTAAGACCAGCGGAGTGGAATGGGAGGGAAAGGATCCAGAGTTATCCCCTAATGTGAGATACTCTATTTCGCATTTCGATTATATCGAGACATTCGAGATGGAAATCGTGGATGGCCGCAGTTTTAGAAAGGAATCTTTGGCCGACATAAGTAATTATGTCATCAATGAAGAGGCTGCCAGATACATGGGGATGGAAAACCCGGTCGGACAGCGGCTCAGTTTCTGGGGAAACGTGGGGACTATTATCGGCGTCGTTAAAGATTACCATCATGTTCCCCTCCACAGGGAGATCATGCCGCATGTGTTCTCGATAAATCCGCGTAATTTCCGCGCGCTGAAATATGTATTCATCAAGATAACGCCGGGTAATATTCCGGATACCCTCAGATATATTAAAGAGACGTCAGAGAGCTATGCGCCTGATTACCCCTACGAATACAGTTTCCTCGATCAAGGAATCGGGAACCTCTACCAGGCCGAACAAAAATTAGGAAAAATCTTCGGCTACTTTGCGTTCGTCGCTATTTTTGTCTCCTGTTTGGGAATTTTCGGACTCGCTTCTTTTACGGCTGAGAAGAAAACTAAAGAGATCGGTATTCGTAAGGTCCTTGGGGCCACTGTCTCCAGCATTGTGATCCTTCTTTCCAAAGAGTTTTCCAGGTGGATCCTGCTGGCCAACATCATCGCCTGGCCTATCGGTTGGTATGCGATGCACAAATGGCTGGAAAATTTTGCTTACCGAACGAGTCTCAATCCCTGGCTGTTCATTCTTGCCGGAGTGCTTTCGTTTGTTGTTGCGGCGCTGCCCATCGGCTACCAATCCGTCAAAGCCGCCTTATCTGATCCCGTCGATTCGCTCAGGTATGAATGAAGTCAAAAATTATGAGGAAATCACAGTATCACTAGTTTTATCATTTCACAATGGATGCGCATAAAGAAAAAAATTACAAGAGAGCGTTTGTCATTACACTGGCGATAATAGTCGCCCTATTGCATTTCGTCATCGGACCGGAATACAAGGGGCCTTTTAAGGATTTTCTCACAGGTTATCTTATTGATATTATTCTTCCCTTTTTTCTCTATTTTTTATTTACACTGAATATCGATCAGACATGGCAGAAAATAGCGGTTGGGGCTGGCATTTTTATTTTCGGATCCGTTATTGAATATTTGCAGTATCGAGGGGCTGGAATATTCGGCAGTACATTTGATCCTTATGATTTCGTCGCCTATTTCGTTGGGATTGGTGCAGCAGTGGTATTTGATTTTATCGTCTGGAATAGAATCATATGCAAAAAGCTGTCGGCATAAATCCCACTCTTTTATCAAAGAAAATAGCGACGTATTGATTCCAAAATTGCATTGGAACTGCTTTATCCTGCAAAAGAGAAGCTTAAGACTGGATTAAAGAGCAACGGAATCCTGGCTATTCTTTCTAATAAAGTTGATATGGAGAATATTTATTTCTGTTCATTTAAGGACATTAACTGTTTACAAATGATACAAGTACGTTTCATAAGTCTTTGAAAACCCCCGGTAGATGAAATTGGCATGTTGTTTGCAATTGATGTATGTGTGTTTGATTTTCTGGAATGAAAGGTGAAAATAAGGAGAATGAAATGAAAACAAAGATAAAAGAAAAATTCATCATTATTATAATAGCCGTTCTGTTAACTTTTATAGGATTCAACCTTCTCGTCTCACCCACAGCCGTAGATTTGATCGAGCAGAATAATCCGAATTACGAAATTACATACGAATACTCAATCTTATACATTGCATAGACGCTGACCGTTCATCTTGATGATGGTATGCAAGTTCTTCACTTTTATTTACTTTCCTAAGTGTTAGAAAATCCCAAGAAGATGAAATTGGCATATTTTTTCTAATCAAATAGCTAATGAAATATTGAGGAAACTGACATGAAAAAAAAAGATTTGGTATTTCTGGAGCTTTAGAATTATTAAATATCCGCATAAAATAGTACGGTATAATGTTTGTTTAAATAATCATCGGGAGGAATTATGAAACGAAGAGAATTTCTGGGAAAAGCCGGTTGCGGCGCAGTTGGATTAGCTGTATCTACAAAGGCGCAGGCCTCAACGGGTGAAAAGGAGCCTTTGGTGCTCCGCAGGTTCGACATTGAAGTCGAAGTCTTTGAGGTTGGTTCGAGGACCCGGTGTCACAAGAAGGGAGAAAAATTTACCTGGCCCCGGGACATGGGCAATCTGTGTCATTGGCTGAGAAGTGCACTGGACCCGGTTTTAACTTCTTTAGCCGGAGGAGCCATCTATCCCTGGTTTTATAAAGGGACACCCTATGAAAAAGTCATAGACCTTGAGGGCGTGACCACGGAATATATCCGCTGTCCGGATCCCACTGAAGCCGGCCTCGTCGTGAAGATTACCAGGACGTTCAAAGACAAACGCGAGCTTAAATTATAAAGGTGAGGACCGGCTGGATTTCCGCTTTTCCGATAACAAATTAAAACACACAGATTATCTTATTTTGAGTTATATCTTTTCCTGTATTTCATTGCTGCATAATTATCGGGGAATAGTGATGGCAGATCAATCGTGTGTTCCCCCTTCTTTAATTCCTCTTCAAGGTTGATTATTATGACATTTTCATAGTTGTGAAAATAGTATAAATAAATCAAACCACGGTTTACATCATAGATGTTCGAGTATTGCGTCCCTCCCCTATCTCCTTCTTGATGAACGGCGGCCAGGATATTCCGGAATGCATCGACTGTTAACTCATTTTTAGTTAATAAGTTAGTTGCGATTTTATATCTGTCACACGGGATGACTTCTCCTGGTTTAAGTTGAGACACGTAAAAATTCGTACATACTTGAAAGTTATTTTTTTTCCGGTGGATAACATCTCCCTCAATTATCGCAGATGCCCCTGACTTATCCACTATCATCACCTGGAACTTTCTGAAATGTTTAAGATTATACTTATCAATGAGTATAAGTGCTTCTTCCACTGTGGAGCATTCTCTCATTACTTTATCTATCAGATTTCCTCTATAAGTCTCTTTATGCAGTGAATTTTTTACATCTAATGGAGGTGTAGCCATATAATCAAAGACTAGTCCCTTATCATTCATTCCTCCTTGGGGGCTGAAATTATCAAAACCAAAATAGATAATTCCATTTTTTCCATCTTCAGGCAGGATAAACCATATTTTAGTGTTAGGGTTGCTCCAGTCTTCATTATTCCCAACTAAGGTTTTACCATTTTTTGTTAGAGTGAACATTGTGCAGGAAAGCAATGTTGCAGATGGTAAAATGATTAGTGTCGATAATAATGTTATGAAAATTCTTTTCATTTCTCCCTCTCTTTAATTTTTTTTCTCAATTTACAGAAATTCAGTTTATCCTCCCTGCAGCCTATCTTTGAGCTTCAATCTTGGAATATCGCGTCGAAGGTTTTCCTCACCGGAACGGATACATACGTATTCCTATCGGTCAGTTCGCAGGTGAAAACGATGATTAGATCCATTTCCGGAATCAAGTAAAGGTTTTGACCCCCGTATCCGAAAGAGGCTACATGCTCGACTTCTTTTCTTTCTCCATGATGTTTTTGAATCTCGTCCGGCTGATTGGATGGTCAGCCAGTATCCGGCCAATATAGATGATCGCGAACACGGCGAAAGGAGTGGGAGCGTTCTGGGCATCCTGGTGCGTTTTGAGTTCGACTATATTGGTTTTCAGTTTGTAGATGTTTTTGGCTGTTTCAGCTATTTCGTCAGCAAATTTGATAGAATGAGGGCACTGGTCTGCGCGGATGATTGTCAGACCCTCCCCGTACTTTTTCAATTTCTCTTCCCAGTTGTCCTTAAATTTTGGATTGGGGGAAGACTTGTTGAATTTTTTTACGAGCAGCTCGTAATCAGGTGGAGCCGTATCAACGGCTTCAAAGCCATTTTTTAAGAATATGTCACTTTTCGCCAGCCAGGGACGTTTCCGCGCGACCACAGCCACTCCCTTCATTTTTTCTTTTTTCGCATCGTCAATAGAGGCTTGGATCAGGAGCTTGCCGTACCCTTGCCCCTTGAATTTTTTGTAAAACGTCCAGATGCAGTGGATGAACATGTAGCCTTCGGCCTCGACCGCACGCCAGGCGTATTGGCCGGGAAGGTATTCGATGTAACCGAATTGCCTGTTGTCCTCAGTGTACAGCACCTTCGCGTGAAAACCTTTCTTGAAGTACGTTTTCAGCCAGTTCGTCTTCAGTTTGTATCCTTTGTGCTCAGTATTCTTGATTCCGCAGCAAGGTGATTCATAAATATTGTCCAGGCTGACATCCACCATCCTTATGTGCTCAGCCATACTCCACTCCTTCTTTGATATTTTATCCATTATACAATTTATAATGCTTGGGGGGAATGTCGCTTGACTGAGATGTCACTCAAACCAACTATTTATCGCACTTTATTATGATCGCATTAAATAAGTGATATTTTTAGCTTTTACGGAAAATTGATGAGAGCTATTTTTTATTCGTTACGAAGAGAATTTGCAGGGTTAACCACAGCAGCCCGGATTCCCTGAATACAGACTGTCGCCAGGGCTATCACCAGCGCTCCAGCCGCAGCCACAAAGAACACGATCAGGTTCATGTTGATCCGGTAGGCAAAGTCCTGGAGCCACTTGTGCATGGAATACCAGGCAATCGGGGAGGCGATGATTACGGAAATGAGAATGAGCAGAACAAACCTTTTGGATAACATGGTGACGATATTCGCCGTTGAAGCGCCAAGCACTTTTCGGATTCCGATCTCTTTTGTCCGGTTTCGGGCAACAAAGGATGCCAATCCGAACAGGCCGAGGCAGGCAATGAAAAATCCCAGGGTTGTGATAATTCCAAGAAGTTTTCCCATTCGATCCTCATACCTGTATTCCCGGTCAAAACTTTCATCCAGAAAGGAATACTCAAAAGGAACGCCTGGGAAATGATTGTTCCATGTGCTCCGGATGAACCGCATGAGATCATTCATGTTCTCCACACGAATGGAAAGGGTGATGGCTTCGAATAAGGAATTTTCGATATCCATAACCAGAGGTTCGACGACCTCCTGCATACCCCGGTAATGGAAATCATCGGTGATCCCGATTATTCTCTTATTTATTCTGTGATAGGAGGCCATGAAGTTTTTTCCCAGAGCTTCCTCGGGCGATGAAAATCCTAAAGCTTTGACTCCAGCCAGATTGACCAGATATGCTTCTCGTTCGTCATTTCCAACGTCCCGCTGGAAAGACCTTCCAGAGACTATCTTGATCCCATATTCGGGTATGAAATCATAATCCATGGTGATAACCTTGATGAATGGGGCGCCCTTGAAATCCTCCATTCTTGGTGTCATGTAATAGCCGCCATTCGTTCTATCTCCCGGAACTGAGGAGGACACCGTGGCTCCTTTGATCGAAGGATTCTGGAGAAAGTCATTTTTAATCGCTTCGTAATCCCCTCTTAAATGCGGCATATTGCTTTTGACACGAAGCACAAGTTTTTGTTCCAGGTCAAATCCCAAAGCCCGTCCTTTCATGAATTGGAGCTGTTTAAAAACAGTGAGAGCGCAGATGACAAGAAAAATGGAAATGGCGAACTGTCCGATGACCAGGATCTTCTGGATCAGAGCTCCGCGGGAGGTAGGAGCCAGTTTTCCCTGAAGAACAGAAACAGGGCTGAAGGCCGTGAGGATGAGAGCTGGATAGATTCCGGATCCGATGCTGACAATGATAAGCAATCCGAATAAAGAAAGAAGCACGATGGGCTGTGTCAGACCCACTAATGATAATTCCGTGCCTGCCATTTGGTTGAAAGGGAAAAGCAGCAGGGAAGTCAGCCCAAGAGCAATAATAAAAGCAACTATCGTAATCAGAAATGATTCCCCCAGGAATTGCCGCACAAGCTGCCGGCGTTGAGCTCCGACAACCTTGCGCAGGCCGACTTCCTTGGTCCGGGTCGTGGAAAGAGCGGCAGACAGGTTGATGAAATTCATGCACCCGATGATCAGGATCAGAAAAGCGATAATGGAATAAATATAAATGTAGTACCAATTGCCGGAGGGTTCGATCTCTCTCATAAGGTAAGAATACATATGGATCTTGGTCACAGGCTGGAGGAATAATTCATAAAGATCCATTTTCCGATTGTACTTTTCTGAATATCTCTGAATCAGAAAATTAGAAATGGGTTTGAGCTTTTCTTCAAAATCTGCGACATCTGCACCCGGAGCCAGTTTCACATAGGTGTATTTTGGTTTAGGATTGAACCAATCTTCCTCAAATGAAGACAGGTTGCTTCTCATTGTCTCCATGGACAGGAACATGTCGTATTTGAGATGAGTGTTGGCAGGTGCGTTTTTTATGATGCCCGTTACCTCATAATCCTGAAGCTCTACTACACCGGTATCATAGTCGATCTCGATCTGGAGAGTTTGCCCTAGAGGGGCTTCTTCGTCGAAATACTTTATTGCCATTCCTTCGGTGATGACAACTGTATTGGGATGAGACAGGGCTGTTTGAGGACTGCCTTGAATAAAAGGCATGTGGAAAAGCCCGAAGATATCCTCATCTGCAAACCAGATGCGGTTTTCGAAATACCGCTTTTCACCTTGCACCACCAGGACATGGCTTGCATTTTCATAAGGTGGAACCACTCTTACGGCTTGTTCCACCTGAGGATAATTTCTTATTAGCTCCGGTCCCAACGGCGCGGGAGTGGCCACAAACTGGAATTCACCGACTATGTTGATCCTGTGCACAGCTACACGGTATATGCGGTCTGCATCTTTGTGAAAAGTGTCATAAGAGAGCTCGTTGGTTACGTAGAGGATGATCACCGCACAGCAGGCAAGTCCTAAAGCCAGTCCTGCAATGTTGATGATGGAATAGAGCTTTTGTCGTTTGATTTTCCTGAGCCCGATCTTAAAATAATTCGAAAAGAGAGGGGGCAGCCAGCGGCTTTTTTTCCAGGGTGGCTGTTTGCTGATACCCCGGGTATCAGTTTTGAAATATTCAGCGCTGAGGTTATCCGGTTCCCCGATTTTTTTTGCTGCTTCTTCAAAAGCCTTTTCTTCCGAGGAGCCAAGGTCTATCAGATAGTCGATTTTATCTCTGAGATGGCACTCCAGTTCTTCTTTGTAGCCGTCCTCCAAGGCTTCATTTTTGTTCAAGGCTTTCCGCCAGTCGTTTATTGCTTTTTCGAGATCAAACATTCGACGCTCCTATTTTTTCCTCTTTTTCTTTCAATCGAACACAGGGAGAGGACCCCATACCCTGGAAAGCACTTTGTGGACACTCAACCATTGTTTTCTTTCTTTATCCAATTCTATTTTTCCTGATTCAGTCAGCCTGTAATATTTTCGCCGTCGTCCATTTTCGGACATCTTCCATTGGGATTGGATAAAGTTTTCCTTTTCCAGCCGGTGAAGGACAGGGTAGAGCATTCCTTCGGACCATTCCAGCGTACTCCCAGAAATTTCTATAACGCTCTGGATAATCTGATACCCGTAGATCTCTCCATTGGCAAGAATGGCCAAGATTATGGGTTTTGTTGAGGCAGCCATCAAGTTTTTCGACACCATTTTTTAACTCCAATACCTAAAGTATCTATGTATTATACCTAGAATATATAGGTATTTCAAGAGCTTTCTTTTACTTCAAGATCCAATCTTGAATTCAACATCAGTCTGGAGTGCGAAGCAGGGACTCTCGATGCAAGCCGGGGAATAAACGAGAGATACATCCGTGGCCTACAAATACACCAGGTACTAAATATTGATTTTTTTTGAAAAATAAATATAATTTTCCTAGTGAAACCCTTAAATTTATATTTTTATAGAGGGGAAATTGACTGGATGATAAACATTCATATGAGACGCATCTCCTCGTGATTTTACCTGTCTCCATGATTGAATCTTATTAAATCCCATGAGTACTGAAGAAAAAACCAAAAGGCTGGATAGACTCCTCTATACTGACGAGTTAACCAAAATATACAACCGTCGGTACTTGAAAGAAGTGATACCAGGGCATCTAGTTAGGGCTGAAGAAGAGGGCTTTAACGTCGCCCTCTATATGATCGATATGGATAGATTCAAGAATATCAACGATACATACGGACATGGAGTTGGCGATAATGCCCTGCAGTTATTCAGCCAAATCATATCGCAAGAAAGCAAGGAAAAGGGGGATGCAATCCGTTATGCGGGTGATGAGTTCGTCCTCGTCTTGTCCGAGCTGGATAAAAAAGAGGCTAGGCAGCTCGGGCTGGATATTCAGAAAAAGCTGGCAGATACTCCTCTCAAGGCTAAGGGGGAAGAAATCATACTCGGATGCAGCGTAGGCATTTCTCTGTTCCCTAAGGATGGGAAGACCGTGAAGGCGCTCTTCGAAAAGGCCGACGAAGCCCTCTATGTGGCCAAGGATCGAGGAAG
>Ga0209636_10004211_pt1 | contig 14670 bp, 12 predicted proteins | sample DeeMarSWOR152_54_FD_187464 | JGI IMG/M metagenome (GOLD analysis project Ga0209636, IMG submission 187464) | Marine sediment microbial communities from White Oak River estuary, North Carolina - WOR-1-52-54 (SPAdes) (version 2) | ecosystem: Environmental > Aquatic > Marine > Intertidal zone >...
GCTGCCAAGGGTGGGGTTGTTCGCCCATTAAAGCGGATCGTGAGATGGGTTTAGACCGTCGTGAGACAGGTTTGTTGCTATCTTCTAGAAGCGTTGATGCTTGAAGGGAAAGACCCTTTAGTACGAGAGGAACAAGGGTCTGCAGCCACTAGTCTACCAGTTGTCCGACAGGGCACTGCTGGGCAGCCACGCTGTAAGGGATAAATGCTGAAAGCATCTAAGCATGAAGTCCACCCTGAGACGAGGCATCATAGAGCTCGAATAAAAGATTCGTTTGATAGGACTAGGGTGTAAGCATGGAGCTACGGCGACATGTTCAGCCTGATAGTTACTAAACGCTCATTTCTGACTCAGTCGTAAAACAGGTTGTGTATGTAAAAATGATTAGGGTAACGGTGGTTTGACGGTCAAAGCGGTAAGGAAACACCCGGTCTCATTCCGAACCCGGCAGTTAAGCTTACCTGCGTAATTCTCATTACTATGATGCGAGAGCTCATGGGAAGACTACCCCTCACGGGGCTGGAACCTCTGGCCTAGGTGAAGAGCCTCAGTTGATTCCTTCGGGAGTCTTCAGGGGTAAGCTTCACTGCTTGAAAGTCAGAGGCTCTTGGTACGCTGTCAAACCACTCTTACAACTTCATTTTAAGAATTTTTTTATCCTTATTATTCATCAGATCATGTTTCGTTATCAGGAGGAATAATTCTATCAAATCTGATTATAAAAATATTAAAATTTTAATAATTTTAATTTTAAAGAGGAAAAACTTATAAAGATAAACAATATAAATATAATTAAAATAATTGTAGTAGATGTTAAAGGGGGATAGAATTTAATGGATAAAAAACTCACAATAATAGTTGTGTTGGGCTGTTTATTTATACTAGTAAACATGGGTCTAGCGGGTATTCCCTTAGAATTTATAGGAATATCTGAAGATAACTCTAATGAACCAGTTTTATTAAAAACAGACTCTAAATTAAATCTAAATAAGCATGAAGAGGATACGTTTAATTTAGAAGAAATATCAGTTGAACAACAAACTTTGCAATATAAAATTTATACCTACCATGCAAACGCAGGGAGACCATATTCTGGAATTATAGATGAAAAAATTCAATTTGATGCTTCAAGTAGTTATTTTGGATTAAATAAAATGGTTTCTTATGAGTGGGATTTCGGCGATGGGAACAAAGGATATGGAAAAAAACCAACTCACTATTATTCCGCACCAGGCGTTTATTACACAATATTAACAGCTACATTTGAAAATGGAATAACCTATCAAGATATTGCCCCAGTGTATATTAATCAAGAAGGTAACCATCTCTATCCTAATGGACAATGCTTTTATTTTGGAGAAAAGGATCAAGAAATTCTCTTTGACGGATCTCAATCTTTCAGTAACGATCCTGATGCAGAAATTAAGGAGTGGATATGGCATTTCGGTGATGGAACGATAAAAAGTGGAAAACAGGTGTATCATAGTTACTCTGAAGAAAAAGTGTACCTTGTCACATTGGAAGTGCAAGATAGTAAAGGCTACAAGCGCCAAGATGTTTTACATGCAGATATTGGTGTTTCATATTCAAGCATTGAAGATTTCTTTCTAACTACAAATAATGAATTAAAAACAGTAGTTGATGTACTTTTTAACAAAATAGCATCATTAATTCTTTATCCTTTGTTGTTTGTAAAAATATATTCCAACTATAATGGATATGAACAGGATATTGAACTTTCAAATGGCTACCTACTACCATTAAGCGTGGATGTAGACCACGATGGTGATTATGATGTAAAAGTCAACGATATTGGCTTTTTTAAACCAGTGATAAGTAATTCTGAATTTAATAACATCCCATGGTTTGCTTTTGAAACTACTATTTCTGATATAGAAATTATATCTGATGACATAAAAACCGAAGATGATTTTACCATATGCCTTCAATTCTCTCTACAAATTATGGAAGATTTTCTTGATTTAAAGGAACCTGTTGTGAGAATTGGATATCATTCTGCTGCTGGTGAAGAGAAACCAAATAAATTTAGCGCAACCCATGTTTTTAGACCCTATATTTTGTACAGAGTATTTGGAAGAAGTAGTAATCAAATAGGAATTAATGAATTTTATTACAATCAAGCACAAAGTGATACTATTATTACTCAAAATATACAAAATAAAATATCACAAATTGGTTTACCTCTAGAGAATAATGAATTAGAAAAATCAATAAAAACTACAGATTCGGAAAAAACTATTCCTTCAGAGTCAGATGAAAATACCCAACAAGAACAATACATGCCCAAAACCCTGGCAGAAGATGGATTGGACATCATCACAGAAAATGGATTAAGAGTTGAATCATCAGATGTTAATAGTTTTTCATTATTAGTTTCGTTTTCAAATGTTCTAAAAACAACTAAAACAACATTAAAAATAACCTTTGATTCGTTTACTTCAACCTCTTTAATGTATAGAAGAGGAGAGACAATAAGTGATGTAAATTTCAATGGGTTGGACAATTCATCTCTCACTCTTTCAATAACTCGAGAAAATCAACAAGGAAGTGCTACATTAGGAATTCTCGTAAATCCCGTTCAAAGTTTCGGCTTTTCAATAGACATTGGTAAATTAGCAAATGGCGGAAGGCATGTTAAATTTAATATAAATAATCCACCTGAAAACATAGCACTATTTGCAGAAAGTCAGGACCGGACAACTGATTCTGATTTGGTCTATTTTTACCTAAAACATCTACCAACGGCGATTGATTTCGAATGGCTTCCTCGTTTAGCTGATGGATATATTGAATTATCTAAGGAGTTTGAAAGTGACGAACTCGTGGTTGGTATATGCGATAACTTATATAATCCTTATACAAACCTATATATGTCTAATCTACCGACGGAGACTTCCCTATCTTGGGAAATCTCTTCAACCATCCCAAAAACAGTTGCATTTTCAAGTGATACCGATGGGCTGACACTTAATGCTGAGTTAAAGGATGTTACACAAGAAAACCAAACTATAGAGTTCCACGCAATATCAAGCGAAGATTTTGATACAAAGTTACTATGGAGTATACCTGATGGCTATTTTGAATTACAACGCAGTACAAAAAATATTGATTTTGATTTCCTACTTTTACAAGAGAATCTAGAATTGAATATAAATGGCAACTACATTGGTGGACCTGATGATGGTTTTAAGTTTAAATTCGACAATTTTACGCGAAGTTCCTTAGAGTTTCAAAGCGATAAAAGTCTAGAATTAACAATAAATGCTGAGAATTATGATACGACGACTACATTAAATACCGACTTAAAATTTATTACAGGTGGAGATGTACAATTTGAATGGGATGAATCAATTAACACTAACTTTGACTGTGGTGCCAAAATAGGATTATTTGATTTTTCATTAAGCAGTCCAAACGGTAATATAGGAGCAGCAGAAATATCGCTTGAGGAAAATTGTCATTTTGCATTACAGATTGATCAAGATACCCAGTTGCAACTTAGTGGAGGCGGAGGTATAACATTTTCACAGTTTATAGGTGAAATTGGTTACTGGTCTGGTAATATTGACACTTTGACATTAGGAGGTGATTTTGGTTTATTACTCCAACCGAACAATAAATACTATGAAGTGGAAAGTACTCAATCTATTCATTTAAATGGATTTGACATACAATATGACGGAGTGGGTGAGGAGCATGACCTTGATTTTGTAGTTGATTATTTCAGAATGTTTTCTGGAGGGACCACATGGTTTGATTTCAGCACAAGTACTCCAGCATTTTCTATTGATAATAATAATTATGTCGACTTGACAAATTTCCATCTGGCAGTAGGAAGTGGCAGTTCAAGTGTCATTGATTTCACTATTTCTGATGCACTTATAGATAAAGTTGGAACTGTCTATGGAGAATGGAACAGTGATTATTTATACATAGATGCAGCAGTTGATTTTGAATGGTATATTGTTGTATCTACTTTGAACTTTGGCGACTGGGAGACTTACGGAAATATCGAGGGAAGTGCTAGCATCAATGCTAAATGGGAAGCGGGTTCAGGAAGTATAACTTTTGATGTTGGTGAATCAGGATTTTCTCATGAGCTTGAAATAATACATGATGATTTAACTTTAAATCTTGGTAGCATGGACTTAGAGCCAGGTGATATAACGTTTGAATGGCAAAGGGAAGATACTCCTACAAATGGTTATTTCAATATTTTGAACAATGGCATCAGCGGAGAGCTAACACTTTGTAAAATAACCCATAACGATGATGAGGATCCCTTTGTTTTGGAAATTGGTACTACGACATTATCCTCCGGGAATTTGTATATGCAGTGGTCTAGACAGATCGATGAAAAATTTATCTATATTGATAACGGAATCACAATAGATATGACTTTAATTAAAATTAGTTGGAATGACAAAACAGTTACACTTGAAGATCTTATATTAAGTCCAGGGGATTTTAAATTCGCTTGGAATTATGTTGCTAAAGAGGCAACAATCAACAACGGCATTTCTGGTTTGGGACCAAGTCTTAATTACGAAGATAGTAATGGTAAATTGTCCTTATCACTTATAAATCTACAAGATGATTATTCTAAAACTATGACTCTTAAATGGTTTGAAGATGGCGACAACAATATATCTGGTATATACGTAGATACTGATGGGGTTAATTTAATTGATTGGGTTGAATTTGGTTTTATTAAATACGGGCCATCTGGGGAGTCAGGTCGGAAAATTGCTATTGGAGGTTTAAGGGCAGATGACTTCACCATTGTAAAAAATGGTTATAATCAACTCTCTGTTAGCGGAAGGATTTATCTTGCTAACCATTTAACATATTCAAAACTAGTGAGTGGCGAATGGAAAGACCTTGATATACAATGGGATATTGACCTTGATGGCGTTGGTAATATAGAATTCAATGTAGATAATGCATTTAATCTTGGAATAGAAATCTCATCAATGTTTTCAGGGGTAAATATCAATTCGACCTTTGACCTACCAGATCATCTAAATGTTAGTTGGGATGTTGACTTCGACGGTGAAGGTTATATAGCTTTGGATACAGATTTAGAAGAAGTTTATGAATTAGAATTTAAATTTTATAAAAACACAGCGCAATATGAACCCAAATGGGGAATATATCTTCTTTGCTCTGGCTTTATTGCTGAGAATTACACGGTTTCATGGGATTTTACCCCTCCACCTGGTGAATGGATTTTAAGTCAATCAGGATATTTAGAACCAGGTTCAATTGAAGATATGCATCTAGCGTGGAACGGAAATTGGTATGACGTTTTGAATGCAGGTTCACCACTATAATAAATATACCAAAAAACTTCTCTTTTATTTTTATCTAAAGAATTTTTCTTTTTTATTTTATTTAATATAGTTACCAAGAACAACCAAAGGTCCTATCCTTATCCCTATTCGTGATATTTCATAGTCGCCTACTTTAACTGTCATATTTAAGCGGCAAATTTTATTTAAAAATGTTGTGTATATTATTACAGCTTTATGATAAGGTATTGGATCATCAGGTGAGACGGTAAAATTTCCTTTTTGGCTTTTAATAAAATCACCTGAGAAACTTGAATAAACGAGTTCCCAAGATCCATTATAAGATTCTATACCTTCGTTTTTTACTCTAATGTTTGTTCCGAGGCCAATTGTTCTTGAAAACGAAAAACCCGCTATAGTGCCTCTAAGCATTCCTGCTCCTATAGTAATTTTAATGTCACTGTTTAAAGATACTGATTTAGCTTCAATAGAAAATATTGGTATTATAGTTGTAATTATTATTACACCAATTAAAATAATTGCAATCCTTTTTTTCCTCATTTAATTTCCTCTTTAATTATAATGGTGATATATAATATTAAAATTTAAATGTTTTGTATAAAATAAAAAAACTATATTAAATATTAATTTAGGGGATCATAGTGGTATTTGTATTTTATATTATTTTTTCTGTTTTTTCTCAAGGTATCCTAACGCTTCTAGTCTAACTTTTATTATTTCTAATTCTTCTTCACTTAGTTCTTCGGTCAAATTTAGTTTTTCCATGTTATAATAATCGTTAATTAAATCAGCCATTTCTTTTTTTAAAGCGGATATATTTTTAACAACTGGTTTTTCGATCTTATTTATTGGGTCAAAGTAATATAACTCTTCTTTAGAAATTCCTTTTAACCTCTTATAGTATGGCACTATAAAAAGTGTAAAATTTTGTTTTAATTCATCAATTGAATTGGATAATTTAGGTAGTAATTTCAAAGAATCTATAATGAAATTTTTTAAGTTAATAATTTGTGATCTTCTTTTTGTATCAGTTACATACTTAATATTGTCTTTGATTACTGCAATCCTAAAATTTCCTTCTGAATATACTGGTTTCGTAGCAATTTCTATTTTATTTGATAATTCCAACCATAAACTTCTTTTTTTAATCCTATCATCTAATATTAATCCCACTATTTCTAATAAAGTTGGCATAATATTGACGTGAGATACATTTCCTTCTATTGTCTTTTTTTCATTTAAAGTAGGGGAACAAATTATACATGGGATTTTTAAAACCTCATTATACATGTAGTCATTAGCGTGTCCAAATTTCCCTTGTTCAAATAATAATTCACCGTGGTCTGATAAAAAACAAATAATGGTATTATTAAATAGATTCAATTCCTTTAATTTGTCAAGTATTTTTCCAAATAAAATATCAGTCCATTCTACTTCCTTTTTATATAAATAATTAATAAAGTTGGCTTGATTTTTTTCTAAATTAATCATTCCTGTAGTTACTTTGGCAATTAATGAAGATTTTTCTTTTGCTTCATCATCCGACTGAAATAATATATCTAAATCTACTTTATTCATCTGAGGAAATATTGCATTAAGCAATTTATCAGATTTAAAATAGTCACAATAATATGCAAATTCTTTATCCTTTTTTAATTGATTAAGTAGGTATTTTGGAAATCTATATGGGGCATGGGGTGCGCTATGATGGATGAATAAAAAAAATGTATTTTTTTCATTTTCGTCTAAAAAACGTAAAGCTTGTTCTGTTACGTTTAAATGTTGATTTACATCCCAGTATTCATCAAAATCAGAATCTATACATTTGATGTCCATACTGTTTTGTAGTAACTGTTTGATGAATTTAAAAGATGTAAAACCTTGAATCTTATATCCATTGTTTACAAAATTCTCTATAAGGGGTATTTTTTTTGATTTCTTACTCCAACTTATCATCCCATGCTCAGAAGGATATAGACCAGAAAATATTGATAAAAAAGATGGCGCTGTAAAATCAGAAGCAGAAAATGCATTGTTAAATTTAATTCCCTTTTGAGCTATTTCATCAATATTTGGAGTTTTTGCCTTTCCAGAATAACATCCTAAAAAATCAGCTCTAAGGGTATCAATTACAATAAATACTATGTTTAATCTGTCTATATAATCACCTATAGACTTTTCACGATTATTGAAAATGTATATTTAATTGTTTCCTAACAATATTATTTTAATTTGATAAATACCAAAAATAAAACATCTCTTCAGGATTTATTTTTTAAATGTAATACATACAGTGTCCTTGAAAGATATAATGATAGTTTATCTGGAGAATTACTTGAATATTCCTCTTATAGTGTGGTTTCCATAGTACCTAATATATATTCTTATTATACTCATCAAATAATGAAATTTTTTAAAAAAATTCGACGACAATAATTGACAAACGTATTAGTGAAAGACAATTATATTAAAAAAATCCTTCATACGAACTAATTTCTCTTTATAAGTGCTAGAATGATTTTCAAAACTTTCAACAATCTATCTTAACTGGAGATCTTAGTTAAAAATCAGAGGATAACTACCAACTTGAATTATTCAAATTTATTAACACTGGTTTCACTGTTGAATTATTCCAACTTCCTTCATCTTATCATAGTTCTCTGGATGTTTATCAAAGAATGAATGAATTGGCTCAAGGATTTTATTTATATAAACTGTTGTTGCATTTTTTAAATCAAGAGGATGAAGATCTCTAGCAAATGCTTTTTCTAACTCACCATAGTTGTTAAACTCTAATTTTCCACCAAATTTTTCAGCTCTTTTAATTAAGAATGTTTCATCTTTTAGCTCTGGAAATATTACGAGTTTACATAACTCTAAAACAGGGTTTCCTTCAATAATTTTCTCCGGACAAAACGCTTTACTTATTTTTTTATTGACAGTATCAGGATCATCGTGAATTGATAGCATAGTATCAGGTTTACTCTTGCTCATTTTTACTTCAATTGGATCCATCCGTCCTCCACCAGCTTGTAAACCAGTCAGCAAAGGCGTATGTATTGCAACAGGAGTTTTTCTAACAAGTTTTTTAGATGTTTCTCTAGCAAGCATATGTGCACGACGTTGGTCCATTCCACCATAAGCAATATCTAAATCAAGATAAAAAATATCTGAAACTTGCATAGCTGGATAGAACAATTTTGATAAATCCTTTTCCGCTTCCTCTGCGCTTCTTCCCATTATATCCATAGCACGTTTAACTCGTGCAACAGATGTAGATTTTGAGGTTCTTAATACTAGCTCCCAATATTTAGGATCACCTATATAATCACTGGCATAAATAAATTGGACGCTATTTTTATTTACTCCCATGGCAGTGAAACAATCTTCCATGTATCTTCCACAAAGCTTTATTTTTTCAATATCGCCACCTAGTTTGTCGTTAATATATGCGTGCCAATCTGCAAGAAGAACTGTAAAATCAAATCCGCAATCTACGAAATCCTTGATCTTATTTGTACAAATCTTCCAACCTATGTGAACTGAACCCGATGGTTCAAAACCGATGTAGGCTTTTGGATTTTTTTTGTTTAAAACTTCCTTTAATTCCTCAATTGTTACTATCTCTTCAGTATTGTATGTCAGTTTCTTCATCTTGTCCATATTAAAAAAAGGAATACAGCAGGTTATTTATGGTTATTTCGATGTTATCGCATAAATCAATTATGATAATTAATCCTTAAAAAAATTGATTTTACATATCTTATTAAATTATCTTGTTAATTTTTTGACAATATTATCTACAATCTTTTCTGATGCCCCTAGATAATTTTTTGGATTCATGACTTCTTTTAATTCATTTTTATTAAGTAATTTGGATACGTTTTTTTCTTCTATTAAAATTGCCAGTAAGTCTTTATCTTCAGTGGATGCTTTGATTGAACATTTTCTAATAAGTTCATGTGCATCTCCACGGCCTATTCCCTTTTCAACCAATTTTGTCATTACTGCTTCAGCCATCGGAAAACCTTTTGATTTTTTGAGATTATCTTTCATTTTTTCTGGGTTTATTTGAAGATTTTTAAACACATTATTCATTTGATAAACAATCCAATCTGTAAGAATCAATGAATGGGGCAGTATAAAACGCTCAGATGATGAATTACATAGGTCTCGTTCATGCCATTGAATTGCATTTTCAAACCCGGGTATTATGCCGCTTCGTGCTACTCTTGCAATTCCACAGATTTGCTCACAAATAATTGGATTTCTCTTATGAGGCATAGTTGAGGAACCAACTTGTTTTTTAGATTCAAAGGACTCAGCTACTTCATTAATTTCACTTCTTTGTAGATTTCTAATTTCAGTTGCAAATTTTTCCATAGTTGTAGCGATATTTGCTAGAGTAGATAAAAGTTCGATATATCTGTCTCTTCCAACTATCTGTGTTGCTCCTTCTTCTATTCCCAGTTTTAAATCCTGCATGACCAATTCTTGGATTTTTAAAACATGTTTACCCATTGCAGCACCGGTACCAACCGCCCCTGACATTTTGCCAACTAAAACACGTGAGTTGCATTCACGCATACGTTCAAGATGACGATCAACTTCTAGTGCATATACCGCCATTTTAAGACCAAAAGTAATTGGAATAGAGTATTGTCCATGGGTTCTTCCAAGCATTATGGTGTTTTTATGTTTCTTTGCTAAGTTTACAAGTGTTTTTCTTAAATTTTTTAACTCAGATTTTATGATTTCTGTTGCTTTTGAGAATTGTAAGGCATTAGCAGTATCAACTATATCATAGCTTGTAGCACCAAGATGAATATATTTTGCTGCTTCTTTATTGCAGATTTCACTAAGGGCTTTTGTTACTGCCATGATGTCGTGTTTGGTTTCAATCTCAATTTCTTTAACTCTTTCAGTTTTGACATATTTTATAGAAGCTTTTTTAGAGATTTCGTCAGCAGCTTTTTGAGGAATGTTTCCAACTTTTGCATGAGCTCTTGCAAGGGCTGCCTCGACATCGAGTAAAAACTGTAGTTTACTATCTTCACCGAAAACTTCTTTTATTTCTTCTCTACCATATCTAAAATCAATTGGGCATACAAGATTATCCATAGACTCTCCAAACCAGAATAAAAATGATAGTTAATGTCTTTTTGGTCCTTCTAAGATATTGATTTTAATAAAGTTTCTAATTCTTTTGATATGTTATGTATTCTAGTATAATGTCTTTTAAGTTTTTCCACTAGTTCAAATAGTTGTTTTACTGTACCGAAAATAAGTATATTAGCGTTTTTTTCTTTTAATTCAAATGAATCTTTTGGAATTGCTACTTCTCCACCAATTGATAACATATCTTGTTTTATAATAATGGCATCTTGTAGCTTAATATTGTCTAATTTAATGACTTTTAAGACTGCCTTAGGTGCCATGATTTCAATGCTTTTTGGGTCACTACCAATTTTTAATATTTCTTTTTTAGCTTTTTCTATTGTTGTTACTTCAATAAATTTTAGATTATGATCATTCATAATTTCACGAAAATAAGTATTTCTTATAATAAATTATTCAAATACAGTTTAGTATTCGATATTATTTATGAATAACAGGCTAAGAGGCAGTTATCTAATAATAATTAAATTAGAAGATAATAAGAAACTCAAAATAGGCATGCTTGGAAAAATTGATTTTAAAAAAGGTTACTATGTTTATGTAGGTTCAGCAATGAATGGATTAGAAAAACGAATACAAAGGCATCTTAGAAAAAAAAAGAAGATTCATTGGCATATTGACTACTTGCTAAATCATGCAAGAATAATTAATATATTTTTCAAACTTAGCAATAATAAACAAGAGTGTAAAATTGCAAAATTAATAGAAGAAAAACTATTAGCAATCAAAGGTGTTGGATGTAGCGATTGTAAATGCATAAGCCATCTATTTTATGGGTCCTATGAAGAAGTAAAAAATACAATTTCAAATTTACACATGACTGAATATTTGTTAAATAAAATTATTGTCTAACTATATTTTTATTTGGCTCGAAGCTTCTAATTTTCAGGTGTGTAGGTTCCTTTTATCCAACCTCTAACTGGTATTCCTCTTCCTATCCAAATACCTACAAATGTTTGTTGTTCACTATCAAATCTGCATTTTCCAACAATAGTAAACATACTTCCTCTAATTGGGATTCTAATGATAAAATAGTTACTGGAGAATATTCCTTTGAATCGCCTTAAATGATCGCCTGCTATAGCGGTTCCTCTAATTATGAAAAAACGATTTCTTGTATGGTAAGAACCATTGAGGGTAACTATTGGTCTTTCATTTCCTCTTCTTCCTAACTCAGCTTCGAATGTTCCTTGTTCTCTTTCAATACTAACTACAGAGGGAACGCATATAAGTCCAGTCATTAATAGCAATATGATAGTTCCAATTGCCATGATTTTTTTCTTCATAATTCAATTCCCCAACTTACATATCGAGTATCACTATATAAATTATGTCTTCTGTAGCAGACTACCATGGTAAAAATCTTCTTTTCTTTGAAAAGATTTATATATTTAATCTACAAATAATAATTATTGAGAGTGGGGGATAACACCGTCCTGCTTATCTTCGCGATAATTCTTCCTCTCGTAATATTTCGACCATCCTTTTTTCCTCAGCCCTCACTCTCTCAACGATTTTTAAAGCAAATTACATTTTATAGCAAATTGTTAATCGCAATATCTAATAATTAAAAAATTTTTAGACGAGTAAATGACAATTCTCTAAGAAATATTAGAATTATCATACTTTTCTTTTAATTAATGAAAAATCTTAAAACCTTTTTACAGTATTGAAGATGGATATGGTTGTAGCAATTTATTCCACCACAAGCAATGTCGAAGATGCCAAGAAAATCGCTAGAGTATTGGTTAAAGAAAAACTTGTTGCATGTGTAAATATAATCCCAAAAATCGAATCAATTTATCGATGGAAAAATAAAATAGAAGAAGACAATGAATGTGTAATTATTGCAAAAACCACAGATAAAAATATTGATAAAACAATAAAAAAAATAAAAGAAGTCCATACTTACGAAGTGCCGGATATTATTGTTCTTCCGATTATAAATGGTCTAGATGAGTATCTTAATTATATTAAAGATGAGACAATATGAAGTTTGTATCATTGATTTCAAGTGGAATAGATTCTCCAGTTGCTACATATTTAATTTCAAAAAAAGCAGAAGAAATAATTCTTGTACACAGCAACAATATTCCTTTTTTTGATAAACGGGAAGAAGATAAATTCATAAAAATAGCTAAACATCTAAAAGACAAAATTACTAACAAAGTCAGGTTATATATAATACCACATGGAGACACACTTGCATCTTATAAAATTAATTGTGAAAACAGATTTATATGTGTTTTCTGCAAACGTATGTTAGTTAGATACGCTGAAAAAATTGCTGAAAAAGAAAACGCATTTGCCATTGTAATGGGTGATTCTTTAGGGCAGGTAGCATCACAGACACTTAAGAATCTACGAGTGGTTGAACAAGCAACGTCTTTACCGATTCTTAGACCTTTAATTGGCTTTGATAAAGAAGATATTATAATGATTGCAAAAAAAATTGGAACATTTAACTTATCTATATCACCATCTTTTAATTGTAGTGCAGTACCAAATAAACCTTCAACACAGGCGAAACTTAAACAAATTTTAACTGAGGAACAAAAAATTAATGTCAATGAATTAGTAACTAAAGCAGTCGAAAATGCAAAAATAGTTGATTTATAAATCTGTCTTTTCTATCCATCCAGATACGGCATTATTTTTCAGATCAAGTCTGTTTATGTATGGTTTTATATCTATTACTGGTGTACCTTCGATAGCATCCAACTTTTTAACCATAAGTATGTTGTTTTTTCGACTAACCATTTCTACGACTGAATGGCCAATTGGATTTGGTCGATGAGGGGATCTTGTAGTAAATACACCATGTAAATCATTATCCCAAGGCGTTTTAACCAAAAGAGAAAAATCTTTAGATTCATGGAGCCAATAATAAACATGTAAATGGGTAAAGCCATCAATATCTTTTAGACCCTCAAGATATTTTTTTTTAATTTCAATTTTTGAAATTTCATCTTCACCTTGAGATGGTGCATCTTTTGTTGTTTTATATTTTGAATGAACAATTCCAATTATTTTTAGATTTACTGGTATTTCATCCAAATTTATTGCAACTCCGTTCTTCTTCTTTTAATAAGTTCTATCTTATCTAATGGATCTGTTTTGGGTTTTGGGCTGTTATATACAGAGATTGTATTTAAGCCAGCGAATTGTTTTTCTATTTCATCAAGCTCTTTTTTTGATAATGGTTTTACTTTGCAAGGGCGAAGAGGTGTATTTATTTGTATTTCATCAGGTTCAATTTCTTTCACAATTTGGACTATATCTTTTGTGTACCCCTTATTTTCATTAATGAACATCATTTGAATAGCGAATTTACCTTTGAATTTTTTTCTTAGTGTTTTGATTCCTTTAAGTGTTTTTTCAAAAGTTATTCCTTTTGCAGGTCGGTTTATTTTTTGGAAAATTTCTTGATTTGATGCATCAAGTTTTGCAACAATGATGTCTAGTTTACAGAGTGATTTCTGAACATTTTCATCATAAAATAGGGATGAATTTGTTAATATTGCCAACGGTAACTCTGTTAGACCTCTTATTAGTTCAATTGTTTCACTTATATTAGTAGCAAGGGTTGGTTCTCCCATACCCGAAAGGGTGATTATATCGGGTTTTTTAAGTTCAAGGGCTTTTTTTAGCTCGTTTTCCAAGTCTTTTATATTAACAAACTTGTTTCTTTCGGAGGTTATTTTATCTGTTTTTTCTAATTGGCAATATACACAGTCAAAAGAGCATATCTTATTTGGCTTGCATATAAGATCAACTCCTAGTGATCTACCAAGTCTCCATGAAGATACTGGGCCGTATACGATTTTCATCTTTTAAAGAAAATATAGGATCTTTATTTAATATTGATGTTTTTTTACTATAATAATTAAGTTTTTTAGCAAAAAAATTATACTATAAATTTGGTATAATCAAAAATTATATAAACCACTTCGCATATACTATATAATGTAGGAAAAAAATTTTAAAATACAATATATTGTATCCAATGTGATTAGGATGAGATGCCCATATTGTAATAATGAGGAAATAAAAGTCACAGATTCTCGTGATACTGGAACTTATACAATCCGGAGAAGAAGAGAATGCATGAAATGCAAAAAACGTTTTACAACCTATGAATATATTGAGATGACTCCGG
>Ga0209636_10004212_pt1 | contig 14665 bp, 16 predicted proteins | sample DeeMarSWOR152_54_FD_187464 | JGI IMG/M metagenome (GOLD analysis project Ga0209636, IMG submission 187464) | Marine sediment microbial communities from White Oak River estuary, North Carolina - WOR-1-52-54 (SPAdes) (version 2) | ecosystem: Environmental > Aquatic > Marine > Intertidal zone >...
TAGCTAAAGGCTCTTGATGAAGAACACTCGCTAGTTGAAGAATTAATATTCGATTCATCTTCTCACAAAAAAATATCTATTTTTAATCAAGAAACAGAAAAGTGGACGTTTTATAAGAGTATCATTAATATGCTTGACTTCTATCGGACCGAATTACTAGGGTTATTGAAGGGTAAGAATATCGTCAATTTGATACCACTGGGAACACGAATGAGATTCATTGAGACTGGAATTCTCAGAAGGTTTGGGACAAAGTTTGAGTTGACAGACAGGGGTAAAATGATGTTACTTGATAATGTAGTCAAATATCCCTGAGCGCGCGTGGGGCAGAAGGAAGAGTGACGCGTAAAATCATAAAATAAGAAGGCCTACGCCGGCGAGAAGTTCATGAATTAGGTGGTTGATCCTAGATAGAGGCCGGCGCAAAAGCCTTTTTCTAGGGCCAATCAAGTTCATAGAAACAAATCGCCAGATAAGAAGGAAAGAAAAAAGGGAAGAGCTAAGAGTATTTGACTTTTCTTTTATCTACTGGAAGGTGTAGACGACTTGGACTGTCACAGAGACGCTCAGCGAGCCCTCTAGGATGGGCGTGGGGCTCCTTTCTAAGGCGTATGTCTCGGCGACTGGGTAGGCTAAGGGTCTGTAGGGGTAGTAGATGCTCTCGCTGACGGAGTATACCCCAGTCAGCGTTAGACCGAGGTTCTCCACAATGATCCCTGCCTTCTCCGATGCGTCATTCAGCGCTTCCTTGTAGGCTTCCAGCTTCAGCTCATCTGCGAGGTCGTCCGACAGCTCGAAGGAGACCCCGTTGATGCGGTTGGCTCCAGCTTCGCTCGCGGCATCTATCACGTCTCCGATCATGTCGAGGTTCGAGATCTTCACCTGTACCATATTGGTGACCCAGTAGCCTGTGAGGCGCTTCAAGTCGTAGTCGTATATCGGTTGGACGGCGTAGGATATCGTCTCTATGTCGTCTTCGCTTATGCCCAGGGACTTGATGGCGTCTATGACCGCCGTCATCAGCCCGGCGTTCTCTTCGACGGCCTCAGATGCGTAGGGCTTCTCCGTCTGCACGCCCACCGTCAGTTTCGCCTGGTTGGCTCGCGCCGAGGCGCTCCCCAACCCAGACACTGAGATGGTGTTCGCCTGTTCTTCGCCGACCCATGTTGAGGCCACGGTCCCCAGCGACGGCGATATGCCGACCGGCAACCTGAACCCCTTGGCTTCAGTCACCTGCGGCCTGTAGGCGATGATCGCTCCGGATAGGATTATAGACATGCAGATCGCGACTACCGAAAGGTACAGCCTTTTCGACTCCATTTTCACCACATCTAAGCTTTGGCCTCGAGAGTTATTATACCATGCTTTAGAACACATGTTCCAAACAATAGAACGGGTCGATGAATCACACGTCTGGGGCTGTTTAGTGCGTTTTCACAAAAAAGGCAGCATAAGGCTACACGATGATGAGAAAATGATAATATCTCAGGTCTTCTTCATCGGTGGGATCTACCCCTCTCTGCCACGGATGGTAGTGATGTATTCGGGCCAGCGGAGGTCGATGGGGGGCTCAAGGTCGGCGTAATTGTAGATCTACTCGAAGGCTGTTCTTCTCCATTGTGAGCTCTCCTAAAACATTCAGCGGCCATAGAGGAGCGTCTGGGTGCTATAAAAATATAAAGCGATGCGATAGGCTTGATTAGCTTAAGGAACTCAGGCTGAATGAGGTTAAGAAAAATGATTAGACTTGAAGAAGGAACTTTTCTGGGGTTTGCTTTGGTCATCCTATGCTTCATACTCTTTCCACTATGCATGGAGTATGCGAAGCGGGCTAGACTAAAGCCAAAGATTAGAACATTGCCTGCTATTACGCGGATAGAAGAAGTTATTGAACGAGCAGTGAAGGTAGGGCGTCCAGTAATGTACATCCCAGGGGTTCAAGGCCTAAGCTCCCCAGCCACGTTAGCGGGTCTATCAATACTTGGCTACACGGCTAGAAGGACAGCCAAGTTTGGTGCAGATATTATTGTGCCAGTCAGGAATCCATTAGTGCAGCTTTCAGTATTGGACATACTCAAGGAATCTTACTTGATAGAGGGCAAGTCAGACATCTATGAGGCCAAGGTTAAGGACGAAGTGGTATTCTTGTCCACCTCCCAGTTCGGTTTCACCTCGGGAACATTGGGTATAATGGAAAGGCGCGAGATTGCTGCAAACTTGCTTCTTGGGGGTTTCCAAGCAGAAAGTATGGCACTCGCAGAGGCTGGAAATAGGTTAGGTGCAACACAAATAGCAGGCACACACAATATTTACCAAATCCCATTCTTCGTTGCGGCTTGTCATTATGTACTCATCGGGGAGGAATTATTTGCAGCTGGAGCTTACTTGTCCGAAGACTCTATTCAACTCGGAGCTATACAGTGTGAAGACTACATTAGGTTTCTTATCCTTGCATTTCTCATTTTGGGCATCATATTAGCGACGGCAGGAGTTGATTGGTTTATCAATTTAACAAAATTGTGAGATGGTTAGAACATGAGTACAAGAGTATATAAGGTGCGTATACCTGCTCTCCTCTGCTTTATAATAGGTATAATAATGATCGTTGGATACTATTTTGATGATCCTACCTTAAATAAGTTCGATACAGTTACTAGGACCATTCTAGTTTCTATGGGGCAGTTTGCTATCGCAATTGGTACAATCAGCTTGCTGCGGGCGCATATCACAAGGGTTTCAAGAAAAAAGGAAGGGTGGGTTTATAGCATCGCGTTAATAGTGTCCATGCTGTCAATTATGGTGACAGGGATACTTTTGGGTTCGAACCATCCCTGGTTCATAACGTTATACAACAACATCTATGTCCCTTTGAACTCAACAACGTTCGCACTTATCGCATTTTTCATGGCTTCTGCTGCGTACAGGGCTTTTATTGCCCGAAACGTCGAGGCTACGTTGATGTTAGTAACGGGAGGTATTATGATGATGGCTAGGGTCTCAGCCGGAGAGATAATGTGGTCGGGCTTGCCGGCGCTTGGAGACTGGTTTTTGAACGTGCCCAACACAGCTGGTATGAGGGCTATTCAAATATGTGTTTCTATAGGGTCTGTAGCGACAGCCATCAAAATACTGCTAGGCTATGATAAAACCTACATGGGTATAAGAGGGGGAAAAGAGAAGACATGACGACAACCGATAAAGGCTCCTTATCTCGTCTAGAAAAAATAGATAGAAGAGCGATCTATCTTGTAATATTCATTGTGGTTACCGTCCCCCTCCTGTGGCCCATAGGTTTGCCTTTATCTATTGGAGAACATGTCCGAGCCCTATATGACTTCATAGACGATTTAGAACCGGGATCGATCATTGTATTGTCTTGGGATGTCGACGCTGCGACTAAGCCTGAGTGGTACCCCCAGGGGGCCGCAATTATCTACCATGTTGCTCATAAAAAGGAGGCAAAAGTGGTTACTTTAGCACTACGGGTGGATGGCGCAATATTTGCTGATGAAGCCCTCAGAGAAATCTTCAACATACCTGAAAACATGCCGACAGATGAGCACCCAGACTATGGTGTGAGGTTCATCAACTTAGGATATGTCGCTGGTGGCCAAGCAGCTGTTACGACGATGGCAACGGATCTAAATAGCCTGGTGAAAATAGATCACTACGGGAACTCTCTCGAAGATTTGCGTTTAGCAAAGGACCTTGTAGGATTGAAGGACGCAGCGCTTGTCATTGCCCTGTCGACAGGCGCACATATTTGGATGTGGTGGGAGTTTTTACACGTGCCTTACGGAACGCCCTTAGGAGTCGGTGGCACAGGCGCACTAACCGCAGCTGTAGCCCCTCTCTACCCCTCTGACTTAGTCGGATACCTCGGAGGACTTAGAGGAGCTGCGGAATATGAGTACCTTGTGATGCGTCCGGGCTCAGCAATTGCTGCCATGGATGCACAGTTATTAGCACACCTCGTAATAGTCATCTTTGTCGTATTAGGCAACTTCACTTACTTTCTGAGAAGGATCACAAGAGGGGAAGATGAGAGAAGATGCAAGATTTAGGGATACTAGTTTCAGGGGCTTTAACACTAATGATATTCAGTTTTCTCTATAAAGAAAATCCGGCTTATCGTTTAGCAGAGCATATTTTCATTGGAGTAGCAACAGGTAGGGCTGTAGTTCTGTCCTGGGAATATGTTGCCAAAAACGCTTGGAGCCCTTTGTTTGCGGGAGAATACCATTACATCATAGCGTTCATCCTTGGATCTCTTTTCCTATTCCACTTTTCAAAAAAGTATTCTTATGTTAGCCGCTACCCAATAGCACTAACAACTGGTATGGGCATGGGGCTAACTTTAGGTGCAACCCTTCTATCTTGGCTAGTACGACAAGTGCAGGCCACATTTATACCGCTGTTCGTGGCAGGAAACCCGGTTGAAACCTTTTCAAACCTATTCATCGCCATCGGAACGGTATGCGGAGTGTCATACTTCATACTGACAAAGGAACACAAAGGAATTTTAACTATACCCACGAGCATCGGGAAATACGTTATGATGATCGCCTTTGGCACTCATTTTGGATATACTGTGATGGCAAGAATGTCTTTACTCATAGGCAGGATCACAGATCTAATTAGATATCCGTCATATTATGAGATTCCCATAGCCCTCATCATAGTCATCGCCACAGCATATCTTGAGAGGAGAAGGGTAAGATCCCTATAAAATGGCATAGTGAAATAGTAAAAGCCCGTTCTTTTACGGTAGATAGAGTTGAGTAAAGTGTTTTGAGCACAGAGAAATCTGAAAAGCTTATCCCTCTTCTCGGTGTCGACGGCCTTTACGTAGTCCCTGAAGATGGAGGGTGGCACCCAGAGGGTTCCTGGAAACCGCCTGTGGAGCTCCGAGAACCCGCCTGTGGCTGTTCGGGGCGTCTAGGGCCTACAAATATATGAAGCGGCGTGATAGATCGCCTTGATCTGCATGTATGATCTGGTCATAAAAGGCGGAAGGGTGGTGACAGGCTCGGGCAACCCCTGGTTCAGGGGCGACGTTGCCGTCAAGGATGGGCGCATCGTCGAGGTGGGGCGAGTCCAGGGGGAGGCCGAGGAGGAGTTCAACGCCTCCAGCATGGTCGTCTGCCCGGGCTTCATCGACCTCCACGACCACTCAGACTTCACCCTGCTGGTTAACCGGCGAGCGGAGAGCAAGGTCCACATGGGCGTCTCCACCATCGTCTTCCCCAGCTGCGGCTTGGGCGCGGCGCCCATCAACGAGGAGATGAGGGCCGAGATCGAGCGAGATAACCCCTACCTGAAGGAGGCGGGCGTCGTAGTCGACTGGTCGACCGTCGACGAGTACCTGAGGCGGCTTGAGGAGGGAGGCCTCTCCGTCAACGTCGCGCCCCTCGTGGGCTTCGGCACTGTCCGCCAGTACGTGATGGGGACAGGGATGAGGGCGCCAACGGAGGCGGAGCTCGAGGCCATCAAGGCGGAGTTGGCGGAGGCGATGGGGGCAGGCTGCTTGGGCATCACCACCGGCCTCAGGTACACGCCGCAGAGCTACGCCACCACGGAGGAGGTCATAGAGCTGGCCAGGGTCGTCGCAGGCTACGGCGGCTTCTACACGAGCCATATCCGGAATGAGGGGGATCGCGGCGACCCCGTCGGCGCCGTAGAGGAGATCATCCGCATCGGCGAGGAGGCGGGGCTGCCCGTCAACATCTCCCACTTCAAGATCCTCGCAAAGCAGTTCTGGGGGATCTGCCCCCGGCTCATCAAGCTCGTCGAGGAGGCTAGGGCCCGAGGCGTCGACGTGACCGCCGACCAATACCCATACAACGCAAGCGGCACGGGGCCCGACGCGTGGATACCAAGTTGGGCGAACGAGGGAGGCATAGAGGCGCTAGCGAAACGTCTCCAAAACGCGGACCTGGCTCCTAAGATCCAGAGAGGCCTGGTCGAGGCGATGGAGGAGCGGGGCGGCCCTGAGGCGGCGCTCATATCCACATACCCAGCCGACCCCTCTCTGATAGGGAAGACCATAGCAGAGGTCGCCCAGATGAGGGGCGAGAGGCCCGAGGACGCAATCTTCAACCTCTTCAAAGCCCACGTGGAGGGGGTGGCGGCCGGCGCGTTGAAGGGTGTTTTCGGCTTTGTCAACTTCAACCAGATGGAGGAGAACGTGGAGAGGATCATGGCTAGGCCCTGGGTCGCCTTCGGCACCGACGGCCGGGTCCACTCACCCTACGGCATCCTGGCCCGCCACATACCTGCACCCCACCCCCGGTTCTACGGCACCTTCCCGAGGGTCCTCGGCCACTACGTCAGGGAGAGGGACGTGCTGAGGCTGGAGGAGGCGGTGAGGAAGATGACCTCCCTGCCGGCGCAGCGACTAAGCCTCCTCGACCGCGGCCTCCTCGCCCCAGGGATGTGGGCTGACATCGCCGTCTTCGACCCGGAGACCGTCATCGACAGGGCCGAGTTCGTGCCGCCCGAGGCGACCATGCGCTACCCTGAAGGTGTAGACCACCTGTTAGTGAACGGCGTCGTGACCCTCAGGGACGGCGAGCACACAGGCGCCCTCGCGGGTCGCGTCTTGAGACGGCCGAACAGGTGACAGGGACTCCATCTTTTGTAGACCACCCTCTCTCATCCCCGATCCACTTTCAGTTCGGTCTCTTTCCCCTCAGCCCATAGTACGGGGTTGATCAAAAGGGATGATTTTTATTACATCGGTGTGCTAGGTGGGATTTGAACTCAAGACATCAAACTTATTCAAGAGGTTTTTATCGCCATCCTTAGCATCAATCTCAAACCTTCTAAAAAGGATAGGGATTGAAAATTGTATGCAATTACTTAAGAAGAAACACAGAAAGTTATTAACTCCTTAGAGATACACATGAGTTTATGCTTGTCCTCTTTCATCAGTCTTTCATCCAAATCATCTTATAGACAGCTTTTTACAAGGTTTCTAGGTGTGAAGATAAGGGCTTTATGTACGGGAGTATATTCGTATAGGTTTGAAGATGCGTGTTAGCCGGCGCTCGATCGATATTATTATGAACGGTTGAAACATATTCTTGGTCGAGAAAAGCGTTCCATATCGTTAGCCCGGCTTCAACCGTTAAAATTTCCCAAAACTGGGAAGACACGGATTATTTTTCCATATCTTGGGGAATGCTGACCGTTTTCATCAGAAAACACTTTTATATCCCGTAGGGTGATGGCGTCTCAAAGATAGGCGACCAGGAGGCGATGAACGAGATGTTCTGGTTGATGGTTTCGGCCTTGATGGTCTTGACGCTCAACACAGGCGTCATACTCCACATAAGGAGAGCAATTGAGGGCAGGAGCGCCGACCGCTTCATCACGGAGAAGATCTAGGCCTAACCAGCTTAATACACGCCTCCTTTCCCCCATTCGCGATTGAAGCTCGGCTATGCTGGTTCCCGCGCTAGGGGCTCAGCTATAGTTTGCGGGACTAATGAGCCCGGATAAAGGCCTAGATAAGAGTTGGGCGCAAAAATGATGGGGGCTAGGTCTGCCAGACGGCGTTGGAGAACTCTATCGCATTCAGAATCCTCTGGCCGAAGTCCGTGTCGTCGCATTCTTGGCTGTACATCACGAAGCCGTCGAAGGCGAAGAAGTGGTTCTTCCCCCTCCTGTATATGATCTCGGGCTTGGCTATGGCCACCAGCTCAAGGAACTCTTTCCTCCGGAACTTGACCCGATACGAGCTCGTGTGCGCCGCTGCAGCCGCCGCTGCAGCCGCTGCTCCTCCTGCCACCGCCATTTCGAATCGAGCACCAAAGAGGATCGTGGGATAAATATGTTATTGATTTATGGGGCAATCCTACAGTTGCACTCCTTCTTCCAGACCCAGCCGTCACGGTATTATAAGAAACTTTCACAGAAAAAGTAGTGGAAAGGGCAGTTAGATCTATAAGGCTTCTAGGAATTCGGTTATCTCTTCGAGGTTTCCGCTTGCAACCACCGTGTAGCTCCCGTCGGTTACATCCACGTCGTAGAGTTTTATGCTTTTGATGACTCCTGCGGCCTTCCATGCTTTGGAGTATACTTCGAGCTCGACTGGGATCTCTCTCTGTATTATGTCGCCAAATTTGTTCGTGAAGTAACGTCCGGCTGGATCGAGGATGCAGAGCTTGTTCTCTTTGGTGCGGCCACCCATCACTGGGAGGAAGATCGATAGATGGGGTTTGTCGGCTGTGAACTCGATGTATGCGATGAAGGTTGTGTACTCCGTCTCGTAGATGTTCCTCTCGTAGTATTTTATCATCGCATACAGCAGTATGACCTGGTCTTCGCAGTCGCCCTGTTTGTAGCTGAGGGTGAAGTCCGGCTTCTGGACGTAGTTCATCGTCGTGTCTACTGAGAAGCCCGTTATTACCTCATCTCCGTCCATCGTCAAATGATGATATTCTCCTATGTAGGGGAACTCTATGTCTGGTGCGTAGTTGATCTGATAGGTGACGTGTTTGTAGATCTTCTCATACGCGTACCAGTTGTTCGTAGATCCCAGCGTTATGGTCTCCACTGTTGAGGCTATCTTCTCCAGCTCTTTGGCGTTGAGGGTATATCTGAAGGCCTCTGGGACGCTGCTGTAGTAGGTTAGCAGGTCGATGATGCCCTGCACGTCGCTGGATAGACCTCTCAGGTAGGCGGATACTTCTTCGTATTCGTTTGTGAGGAGGCTGTAGTCGCCTTGTAGTGCGCTGTACTCGGTGGAGAGTGCGGTGTACTGGCTCTGGAGGTTTTCCATCTCAGTTTCGAGGTTCTCGTACTCCCCTGTGAGGTCCTCGTACTCCCCTGTGAGTGTCTCGTACTGCCCCGATAGGGTCTCGTACTGTAATTCATAACCGCTTAGTTGGATTTTGAGTTCGTTGATCTGGGGGGTGAAAACCAGATAGGCTGCACCATAACCGACGCATACCCCCACAATTATCCCGACAACCAACATCGCAATGATTTTCGATTCCATGAAACTTCTTTTCGATTCCATGAGACTTCAGATGAAAATTGAATCTTAATAGATAAAAATTATTCGTGTGCAAGTTTGCTCACGAATTGTATCCTTTCTCACGGCTAAATTCAATGTATCTAGCAGCATCACGATACATTGATGATCCGTGGAAAGCTAGAGCTACGCGTTCTGCTCTACTCTCAGAGACTCTGTTTCTTATCTTCTCGATGGTCTCGTCGCTGAACCAGGGGGATCCGTGGCTGAATAGGCGTGAATAAACCATCTTAGAATCCGAGATGGGCTTCTCCTTCGATAGGTCCACCACGGGCATGATTCCCTCATCTAACATCTCCCTCTCCATCTTGTGAAACATTCCAGCGTTCCAGGGCGTTCTGGCCTCCCAGAACACTTGGATGTGTTCCAAGTTCGTATTCTTTAATATGGTTGAGACCTCGTGGATCTTGTCCTCGTCCACTTTCAGGCTTGTAGGCGTCTGGAGTACGAGCATCTCTGAGCGGAGAAGTCTGCAGACCATCGACATCCATTCCATGGCGCGGAAGGTCTCTTCGACGGGTCTGAGGCTATACTCGTGCGTGGCGACTCGGTTGCACTTCACCGAGAAGACGAAGTCTCGGGGGACTCTCCTCCGCCACGATCTTACGGTCTTGAGGCGGGGGATGTGGTAGAAGGTGGAGTTCACCTCCACGAATCGGAAATGTCTGGCGTAGGCCCTGAGTCTGTCCTCCTCGGCGGTGTCGAAATAATCCCAGCCCCCTGCCCCGACTAGAACCTCCAAGGCCCTTCCCCAATTAATTAGACAGCAGAAAGATATTTCAGTCATTACTTGATCTAGCAAGGCATTTTCACATGCCTCTCTGTTTCATGGATGTGAGTCGGATTTATCAGGCCACCATTCAAGTTCAATCTGTTTAAAATGGTCATCATGGTGATCGAGTTGGGCCCCTTCGGCTGTCGGATCGATCGAGGAATCGCTGAGGATCTCGACGACCTGCCGGAGGGATACGAGGTCAAGCGAACTGAGACGAAGGATCATACGGTGATCGTCTACATCGAGCCTGTCTCATAGGGAGGAGCCAGGCTATAGATGGAGTCATTACGCAAATTATGCCAGCGCGCATATGTGAGGTCAGGGAGATGAACGCGCGCACGAAAATCTGTAGAGCGCGCTTCTAATTAGCTGAAGATCCATTTCAGGAATAATTCAACCAACATAGTTCTTTGCTTTTATTCATTCAAAATGAAAAGTTCGGTTTCGCGCGCGAGAGATTTTCATCTCAAAACTCCATCAAATTATAACTTTGCATGTAAACTCCACTAGTAGTTATTAATTGATATGTAACATGTATCACATATTATAGTGCTAAGATACTAGTACCCTTTTGAGACGGTCTTGAGACACACAGGTTTATTAGGACGTTTGCTCTTGTACTCGTTCGCGTGAATAGGCTGATTGAAGAGAAAGGGAAGAAGAGTATCACTGCTTCTATTATTGAGAAATCTATTGAATTGTTTGGCTGCACTCCTGATGAGAAGTCAGACGAGAATCTGAAATGGATGCTTGAGAACGGGTATAGAATTAAACAAATGCACAAGCGCGGCCGTCGGCGGAGAAGCCGGACCTAACGGGGCTATTCTAGCGTGGTAGAAACGGAAAGAGCCTATAAAATAGTATCTAACCGAGAAAATAAGCCAGAAAATGGAATCTCCATACACCGATGTGAGGAAAATGATAAAAGCTAGCTACTTAACTACTACGACTCCGTCGCTATCTCTTTTTGTTGCCCATAGGGCGAGTGCTACGGCCCAGAGCAGGTCGTCGTGACTTCCTGGGGGGTGCCAGAACCTGAGCTGCCCCGACGGAGAGTACTCATATCTCTGCTCGTTCATCTGGGTGCATGGCTTCAGGTCGTAGGGCACCTTGAAGCGGCCCTGCTGCATCGTCAGCTTCATGTAAGCCAGATACTCCACATTCTTATCTCGAGTGAACCTGGCCCCCTCCGCGGAGGCCACCCCCTCCTTCCTCAGCTCGTCCATGACGGCCTCGCCGATGCCGCTGCGATCCACAAGGAGCTTCCTAAAACTCAGCTTCCTGTCCACCTCTACGACGTCGCTGATGACCTCCGGGTAGGGGGAGAAAGAGATCACCAAATCCGCTTTCCATCTCCTAAGCTCCCACAATTTTAAACCCCCTTCACGCGTTAGAACACGACGGTGGTAATTCGATGAGTTCACCGTTTCCTGCATAATTTGTCTGATTCTTTAACTCGATTCCTCATCGAGGAGGCTTAGGCTCAACTCGCGCGAATCTTTAATAGATACGGTTGAAACGGATCTTTTGGGGGATCTTGAAACCAATTACATTTATTTTGATAGGAATTCTTATAGGGGCCTCCGTAGGCGTAGGGGCAGCATATTTCTTCATTCTCCCAAATCTGGTGAAACCACAAATGGAGGAATTGTCTCAGAGGCTCTCGGAGGTCGAGAGTTCAATAGGTCTCCTAGCGGAAATACAATCGAGGGCAGAAGATAGGCTTTCAGGGGTTGAGGAAACCATCAAATCAATCGGCCCCTTAGCAAATAGGGTATCAGCCATAGAGGGGTCTATTCAAAGGTTGGATAATTTATCTCAAAGTATTTCAAGTATAGAGGGTTCCCTTTTTTCTATTGAATCTGATATGAAAAAAATAAATGCCCAACTTTTAAACTTTCAAGAATCCCTCAATGATTTGTATTATTCCGATATTCCAAACCTGCAAAATGATATAGTCTATTTGGGGAATGGTATAGCCTCTCTGGAGAACAACATCACGAAGCTGATTTCTGAGGTTGATAAAATAGTTTTAAGACTAGAAAAGGACCTTGCCTATAAATTGTTAAAAAAGACGTTGGCAGAACCAAGTGAGGATATAGTAACTCAAATTACAGACGAAATTTTTAACGAACTTAAAGCATCAAATAATAAATTTATCCAATGGATAAACTTAGCTGGAAGCGAACATGTGAAGAACGTTTTAGGGGGCGTCATAGATTCTCAATTTCCCACTCTTGTATGGAACGACCAATATATCGATAAAATTAAAACTAATAAATATATGATTTATGTTATAACCTATTTTCCATTAACTATAGATACGGGGTTGCCATCGATCGGGGAAATCAAAGTTTCGAGGGTTAGTCTTATCATCATGGGGATCGTTAATGTCTCCAAAGAAAATGTATCTTCAATAGAAGCATACTCATTAAACCTCTAATAATTAAAAGAAGAAAGTTGAGTGAAACTGTTTTTAGCTTCTCAAGGATTTTCATGACAAGTTCCTCGCTCTCGAATTGACAGCCTCAGGATATAATGGTTTCAAGCTCCTTCAGCATTCTAGTGATGGAAAAAAATATATAATATATTGTTAAATTACTATTATGTATCCCTTAAAATTTATATTTAATTTATTGCTTATCTTTTTTAATGTTGAATTCCAACAAGATTTTATTTTAAATTTTTTAGATACATCTAATATAGTTAATATCATGTTATTTCTTTTAACTTTAATTACTGCGATACTATTTTATTACTTCACAAGAAAAGAACAGTGGATTTCTTTATATTATGAATTTAACAAAAGATATGCAGAAATTCGTTGGAAGCTCCCTAATGATATATTATTTGATGATTTCGATTTAAGTAAACTTAATGATGAAAATTTGATGAAAATTATGCGTCAATACTTTGACCTTTGCTCTGAAGAATTCTATTTGAAAAATAAGAAAAAATGGATCGAAAAAGAATTGTGGCAAGAATGGCATAAAGGAATCGAATATTATATGATTAAACCAGCATTTAAAGAAGCTTGGCGAAAAGTCCGAAATAATGAAGATTATTACACTGGTTTTATCAAATTTATGGATGGGATTGTAGGTATCTAAATTTAAATGTGAATTTTCTCTCGCGCGAAAATAGGGGGGAGTTATGCCGCTCGTCCGAATTATCCATAATTGCATTTCGTCCCACATAACCCTTAAATACAGCCGTAATTCTACGTATTGAACCCATGAGAATGAAAATAGAATACGTAACAGTTTCTATACCGAAGGCAATGGCCGATGAGATAGACGAACTCATGGAGCAGCTTGGATATTGGCCCAGTAGGGGCTCATTCGTAAGGGAAGCCCTAAGGGTAAAAATCGAGGATGAACGCATAAAACTTCGATCCAACTTCCAGCGCGAAGCCTGAGGCTTTTCCCAACTTTACAATATACTTTTTCATATCAGAGAACGTCTCGCTGATAGGTCTTCCCATTCGTCCAGTTAGCCATTATTCGCGCGTGAGAGGAGCATGGGCGAGGTGATGATTCTCCGCTTACATTTCATCCGCGAAGGAACAGAACTAAAGTTTTCGCTCTAGATCCTCTATATCGTCTATATTTAGACGGCGATCCTCCTTCAGTGGCTTATAGTTACATGGATCCTTGCAGAGGATGGAGACCCGACGATCGCCATATTTGTGATTGACCTTGTTGGCGCAGCTGAAGCACTCAGATGCAGATATGAGACCTCTACTCACCCATGTCGAATCGCGTTTGCGGGTTTTTTCCATGGCGTGCGCCTCTAAATCACTTGAATGGGATAGAAGTAACCCGCTTTTATGCAGTTACGGGTCAGGCGCGGGAAATGACCAGCATCAGTGCGCCGCTGCAATACCTAGCTCTCCTATCCCAATACGCTTTCGCTCGCGAAGGCGCGTATGTAAAGATGCGTAACAGATATTAGAGGAATCCGCCGGAACGATCTGAAACATCTGTTCCAAGTGCTATATCGCGAGTTAAATTATAAAATCAAAGGCGTTTCTATTAGAAATAGGGTCACATTCTGGCATAGTGGGTTCCCAAGCCTGGTATGAGGCTGGTCTGATAAACTTTTATATCGATCGATATACACGAGTTCAAATCCCGCCTGGGTTCAATCCGGGAAACTTAACTTTTAGTGGTGCAGACTTACGAATTCTCGCCGAATTACGGTTTTGGCATCTGTTCTTTAATGTGTCCACGCTCATCTATCCAGACAAGTTTTCGTGTGCTTATTGCACCATGTCTCGGATCGGGTTTTAGATCGAATGTTACTTCTTTATTGCAGAGTGGACAACATTCACTTTTAGTTTCCATTTTACCTCGTCTAGTATATTAAAAATATAAATAATCTTCGCACACATGAAAATTGATGTATTTAGGCTCTCGCGCGTGGATCTGACTATAATCTTTACGTTCCTCCCGCGCGAAGTGGTAAATTCAGGATATCATGTGGCGGTGCCCGAAAATTTTTTATTAACATACATTAAATATGGATTCGAGGTCAAAGGTATGCCATTTATATATACTGGTCAAGGAGTTGCAAGCTTTTATCAGGATTTTGTAGAGCGTCTGATGTCAGAATTGGCACTTAGGGGTACTGAAATTACCAATAAGAAGATAGAATCTGAAAAAGCAGAGATGGATGTAAAATATATCGATGAAACGGGCAAGATGTTTATGATTATTGATGGAGAGAATATAAAGGTAGTTTATCAAGTCGAAAGAGAAAGAAGGGAAGTTGGGAAAGGGCTCAGAGGGGCGCTAACAGGAGCAGGAATCGGCGGTCTCATGAGGGGCGTATTAGGAAGACGCGGTGAT
>Ga0209636_10004213_pt1 | contig 14662 bp, 13 predicted proteins | sample DeeMarSWOR152_54_FD_187464 | JGI IMG/M metagenome (GOLD analysis project Ga0209636, IMG submission 187464) | Marine sediment microbial communities from White Oak River estuary, North Carolina - WOR-1-52-54 (SPAdes) (version 2) | ecosystem: Environmental > Aquatic > Marine > Intertidal zone >...
CGCGAAAGAAAACTGGCATTTCTCCGCCACCTCAAAGGTCTTGCGGAAAATCTTCTCCGCATCAGGGCCGAACTTCCTGAGAGCCAACGCTTCCTGGTGTGGTCCGAAAAGCTTCATCCTGCCCTTCAGCTTATCCCTCTCCGGGGGGAAGGGAATTTTCTTCTGGATGGAATGGATAAGAATCAACCTCTCAGGGTTGCGTATAAACTTCAAGGGATTTACCCAGACCAGGGGCAAATCGTGATTCCGGGCCCAAGCAAGGGCCTTTTTAAAGCTAAAAAAATCGACACCGATGTAAAAATCTTCTCTTGAAAAAGAGAGTAAAGAGTCCGGAGATTCTTCTTCTCTCGGCTGGGGGATAAAGATAACAACCAACCCTTCTGTCTTCTCTATCTTTTTTTGGTTGAGGATCTCCATCAAATTCCAGTAGCCTTCTTTGTTCCTGACGAGGAAGAGGAGCTTTTTCTTCTGGATTTCTATCTCACAGCCAAAGAGGGGAGTGAAACCGCGCTCTGTGGCTGCTCTCTTCCATTTCCCCCAGCCGTAGAGATTCTCCATATCTGTCAGGGCTGCGGAAGGAAGTTTTCTCTCGAAGACCCAGGAGGCGGCTTCTTCCAGAGTTGCCCCTCCTTTTCCTTTGCTGTAGACAGAATGGACTCTGAGTGGTATGAACATTTTTTTATTTCGTCAGGGAGGCTGTCTTCAGGACAAAACCTCTCTTCCGTTCAAAACTGTAGAGACTATCGAGCATCCTCTCCCGGACCGTAAGCACTGAGCCAAACCCGTACTTCTCTCTCACCTCGTCCACAGCGCGGCCCAGCTTCTCCGGGCGTTCTGAGTAGGGCTCGAAAAGAGAGAGAGGCCTGGCGCTCACCAGGTCAGAAGCTTTGACACCCACCAGACGAAGCGACAAGCGGGAGGAAGAGAAAAGCTGGAGGAAAAGCTCTTGGGAAATCTTGTAAATTTTTCCCATCTCCTGGAGGGGACTGAGGAGAAGCCGTCTTCGGGCTTCGGTTTTAAAGTCAGAATACCTGGCTTTGACTTCGATGATATGGGCAAAAAGGCGCTGCTCCCGCAAGGAGAGGGTCAACCTGTCACAGAGATAGGCCAGATGAGCCAGGAGCAGGCGTCTATCCCAGATGTCTTCAAGAAAAGTCGTCTCCCGGGAGATAGATTTGGGCACAGAAGCGGTCACCAACGGCCGGGTATCAATCCCTCTGGACTGGAGATAAAGCTCTTCTCCGTTTAAGCCGAAGAGTGAGCGCAGGGTTGGCCGCGGCAGCCCCCACAGATCGCCGATTTTATGGATGTTGAGCATGCGGAGTATGACCTGGGCTCTGGGCCCTATCCCGGGTAAAGACTCGATACCCAGGTTCTTCAAGAACTCTTCCTCTCCGCCCGGGTCAATCTCGACCAGTCCGCCTGGCTTAGCCTGGCTTGTGGCCAGCTTGGCCAGAATCTTATTAGGGCCCACTCCCGCCGAAACAGTAATCCCCAGCTCTTTCTCCACCTTCTGTTTGATCTCTCGGGTGGTGCGGGAAAAAGAGGAATAAAGGGGGCGGCAGCGGGTCAAATCAAGGTAAGCTTCATCCAGAGAAGCTTCCTCCACATCCGGAGTGTACTTGGAGAGAAGTCGGAAAAACTTTTCGGAGAATGCCCTGTAAATCTGGAAGTTTCCCCTTACGAATATTCCGTGGGGACAGAGCTGGTAGGCTTTCCGCAGAGGTATACCGGCATGGACACCGTATTTTCGGGCCTCGTATGAAGCGGTAGCGGCTACTCCCCTCTCATGGGGAAGACCTCCGACGATGAGCGGTTTTCCTTTGAGCGAGGGGTTAAGAAGCACTTCGACAGCCGCAAAAAAAGCATCGATGTCAATATGGACAACACATCTCCTTCTCATTTTTCTAACCTTTTTCAGTATATTGGTCTGTTTACCGCTTACACGTTGCTTCTTGCGGCTGGTTCATCTGCAGGGGCTTGATTTCTCTGTAGAGGCTTGATTCATCAAGTCCAAATTTTTGATCATACAAATAAATCGTAGGCACTTGACTCATCTTGTGTAGGGGTTTGATTTATCAAACCCGCAATTTTGACCCTACAAATGAATCCTCTGTTCACCGCTTTGTGTTTCACGGTATAAAGCCTGATCGGGAGACCGGGCTCTACATATATGTTAGTCCGTTACTCCGTTTACGCCGTTTACGCTGTCTCAGCGCTCTTCGACGTTCAGTACTTCCTCAGAATACCGATCACTCTTCCCAGGATTCTCAATTCCCTGACTTTGATCGGCTTAAATTCCGGATTTTCAGGCATGAGAAAGACATTTCCATCTTCTATCTTCAGCCTTTTCAAGGTCACCGAACCGTCATCCAGAAGGGCTATCACCATCTCTCCAGAGCTTGCCGAATTTGTCCTCTCCACGAGCACCCGGTCTCCCTCATCGATGTAGGCATCCACCATACTTTTCCCGTCAACATGGATACAGAAGATGTTCCCTTTTTTTCGGCCCACCATCCAGTCCGGAACTTCCACCGCCTCTCCTGAAATATCAAAGACCTCTTTCGGCTCACCAGCCGGAACAAAACCTACCAAAGGCACTCTGGTTTGATTCTCCAAAAGAGCCGGGAAGCCTTTGAGCTTCAGTTCTCCCTTCATCCTTTCCAAATAGCCTTTTTTCTCAAGGCTCTGGGTGTGCTTGAAAACAGCCGAAGGATTGGCAATGTTCAGGATCTCTCCCAGTTGCCTGATTGTGGGAGAATAGCCCTGGGCGAGAATGAACTCTTCGATGGTTTTCAACACTTTCTTCTGCCTTTCTGTGAGTTTCTTCCTGGTTATGTTTACCATTTTGTTCACCATATATATTAATAAGCCTTCTTCCGGGTTTTGTCAAGAAAAAATTAAAAAAAACAAAAAAGGGAAAAAGGGGACAGGCTACTTTTTTCCCGCGAGGAATTAGGGATAGCTTTTTTGTTTGTAGGGGTTTGATTTATCAAACCCTAACGGAAAAGATAGGAACTGCCCTTAAAAAAGTAGCCTGTCCCCTTTTTTATATTTTCCAGCCGCCGGCTACAACCAAATTTGTTCCGCTTATAAAATCAGCTTCTTCTGAAACCAAAAACAAAACAGCGCTCGAGATATCTTCAAACTTTCCCAATCTGCCCTTTGGGACGCTCTTGCTCTTAGGAAGAATTCCGCCTTCCATAAGCCCTGGAGATACCATGTTAGCCGTTATTCCTGCCGAAGCCTCTGAAGCAGCTACACTCCGCGTCAAAATCAGGAGACCTGTCTTGGCAATTGCATAAGGAGTTATTTTCGAAAAAGCCACAAGTTGCTCGACCCGGCTGTAACCAAGATTTATAATCCTCCCCCACTCTCTTTTACGCATGCCAGGAAGAACTGCCTTAAGACAATATAAAGCACTCATTAAATTGCTGTGCAATATATAATCCCACTCTGATGATGTAACCTTTTCCCAGGATTTGACAAGTATCGGACCAAAGTTGTTGACCAAAATGTCTATTTTGCCGAATTTCTCTTCTACTTTTCTGACCAGGACTAAAGCTTCTTTCTCCTTTGTTAGGTCTGCACGGAAGCAAGCAGCCAGTTTGCCTTTCTCTCTAATTTTCTCTACAACTTTTCCTGCGGCATCCCTATTGTTCTTATAATGAACAGCCACTCCTGAAGTTACATCTGCCAGGTTTAAGGCGATATCTCGTCCGATCCCACGGCTGCTTCCCGTTACCAAGGCTATTTTGTCTTTCATTTAGTCTCTTTTCTTGCTTTTGAGTTAAGCAATTATATTACATTCCTCTCTAGAATAAAATCCTTCTTTACAGCAGGGTCAGACCTTTCAAACTTTTAATTTTTTGATAATGGGATTGCAATGAGGTCCCGCCTTTAAAACTTTTAATTTTTGAATTAGAATAAAAAATCGAACATTAAAAATATTGAACATCAGAAATCTAGAAAATAATAAAAGTTTGAAAGGTCTGACCCCATAAACTAAGAAAGGAGGAAGGCTATGAAGCTTGTCATAGAAGTTATTGAAATAGAAGGGAAATGTCCTGTATACAAAATGGGAGAGAGGATTGTTCTCGATGAGGGCTACAAGGTCAATCTCAAGGAAACAGATAATATCTGCATGCACTCCCTTGGCTCTCTTCTACCTTATTATAATGCACTGGCTAAAGGAGTCAGTCCTTTAGAGTTCGGCCTCGCCAAAGAAGGAAGGGATGCTTACATCCAGTGTCTCGACCCAAAAAAATACACTGGAGGCGGCACTGTTACTTTTAAAATTAGCAAAAAAGACTGAGATAAAAATTTACCGCAGTCCGTAGTTCTATAGGAATAAAAAACCACTTATCTTTAGTCCCACGTCGCTTTAGTACTAAAACCGAAGTCATAAACATATCCGGTATCTATATCAACCTTGATTATTAGACCTTTTTGGCTGGTAAGCATACCCATGAGTAAGAGAGCTTCGGACTTGTTGAAGTTGACAAAATCCAACCTTGTGATTTCCTTTATTTCTGGTTGTAGTGTTAATGAAACCGTTTTGCTAGCCCTTCCATAATATACCTCTTTAATATCTTTTGCGTCTAGCCTTAAAATTTCTGTTTTAGCTCCCTCCGCTGGTCCAGGGCTGAATAAAATGGCTAATACTAAAGAAAAAATAAGAATACTAATAATTAAAAGAAATTTTTTCATTTTGCCTCCGTAATGAGAATGTTTTTTTGTCTTGTTCGTCCACTATATTGATTGAGGTGCTATTCAAGCTCTGCTGTCTTTTTCAATCCAGGGAAGCCAAGGCTTTAGGGTCCTTATATCTTCAGCCCAGCCAGCCTCTTCTTCGAATCTTCTATCTCAGCAATACCAGGATCTGCTTCTTTCCAGAGTTCGAGGAATTTCTCGTGTTGTTATTCTTTCTTATCAGCCGGAAGGTTCATCCGGCGTAGAAATTCCTGAAACCTGGGGTCGGGGCGAATGTCGTCGAAATAGGGGTATCCGAGGTACGGCAACGCCGGATCATGTATCTCCAAACCCTTCTCGAGCCAATCGAGGGCCTTGTTTTTCTCCCCGGCCATAGTGTAAAACCCCGCGATATCGCTCGGCAGACAGAAAGTCTGGGGAAGGCGAGCGATCAGGGCCTCGGCCCCGCGCTTCATCGCCTCGGCGTATCCTCCCTGAGCATAACCCTCATCGAGCGCCGCTTCGATTCTCGGATCGTTATACGTGACTCTCGCAAAGGCTTTAGCGGCCTCGAAGGCCTCTCTCTCCATCCCTTTCTTTTCGTGCATGATAAACCAGAGGGCGTTCGTGGCGACGGGAAAGTCCGGTTGAAAACGGAGGGCTTCCCGGGCCGCCGCGATGGCCTCGTCGTAGCGCCGCCGAGAATACAGGACGAACGCATGCCAGCTGTGGATCATCGGATTGAACGGGTCGAGCACGACGGCCCGTTCGCTATGAATCAGGGCCTCTTCGCCATGCCCCATGATCATCAGGAAATGGGCGTACAACGCCTGCGCGCTCGCGACATTGGGATTGAGCTCGATGGTTCTCCGCCAGGGTCCCCAGGCGCCGTTCCAATCCCAATCGATAATTGTCCTGACCGAAGCCAGGGCCTCGTGGGCGCCAGCGGAATTTTCGTCCAGTTCAATGGCCCGCAGCGCCGCGGCCTTGGCCTTCGGTCCTGCCTCCTCTGGCGGAGACCAACCCCACTGGTTGCGGATTATCCAGACCCAGGCGCGACCGGCGTAGGCCGGTGCGTAGGAGGGGTCCTTCTCGAGGGCCAGGTCGAAGTATTTCTCTGCGATGTCCAGATCCCCGGGCGTCACAAACCTCATCCATTGGTAGGAGCCCCTGAGATAGGCATCATAAGCCTCGGGATTGACCCGGCGGGCACCGGCAAAAGGTGCTGCTTCATCTGAGGTCAATTTGACCTTAATATTTTCGGCAATAGCGCGGGCCATTTCGCTATACATCACCAAAACATCTGTTGCCGGCCGATCGTACCTCTGTGTCCAGAGGCTCCGCTCCTCAGGGAGCGCATCAAACAGCTGTAACTTGATACTTACGTTTTCGCCGACCTGATAGACCGTCCCTTCCACCAAGGCATCCACCTTCAGCTCCCGGGCGATTTCAGGTAAGGATTTGTCCGTATCCTTGTAACGCATAACCGATGTGCGGGAAATGACCCGCCGCAAACCGCTGATCTGTCCCAACTGCCCGATCAACTCATCGGTCACCCCATCGACGAAATACTCCTGCTCCGAATCACCCGTGAGGTTTTCGAGAGGCAGGACCGCAATGGAATCGATGGTCTCCGGAGGGCCTTTGAGAAGAGTCAATCCTAAAACAGCCAGAATGATGATCAAACCTGCTGCGCCTGCATATAGGATGGCCCTTTTCCTCTTTCTCAGCTTTTCTTTCCTCAGCCTGGCTTTGATCTCTTCCGGCACGATGCCTGCGGAGATAGATTTTAGGTCATCAAGGAGTTCCTCTATCTGCTGGTAGCGTTTTCCCGGATCCTTCTCCAGGGCCTTGGCCACCACCTGCTCGATGGATTCGGGGATGTCGTCCTGGAACTCCGTGATCGGCTTGTGTTTTTCCTTCAAGATGGAATACACGATAGCCTGCTCGTGTTCCCCTTTGAAAGGAAGCCGCCCGGTGAGCATTTCATACATCACAACGCCCAATGACCAGATATCGGTACGATGATCCACCTTCTCTCCTCGAGCCTGCTCGGGGGACATATAGGCAATCGTCCCCATTGTCGTCCCTTCTCTGGTCACCAGAGTCCCCCCAGCAACTCTGGCCAGTCCAAAATCCATGATCTTCGCCTGGCCTTTCTCAGTCACCATGATGTTGGCGCTCTTGATGTCCCTGTGAACAACTCCTTTATTATGAGCCTCCTGCAAACCCTCAGCTACCTGGGTGGCAATCCTCAGAGCTTCATCCAGCTCAAGTGGACCTGATTCAATCTTCTTCTTTAAACTTTGACCTTCTACATATGCCATCGATATGAAGGTTTTCTCCTCGGCCTCGTCAAATTCATGAACAGTACATATGTTGGGATGATCCAGGGCTGCAGCAGCCTGCGCCTCCCGCATGAATCGCTCTTTGACATCAGGAATGTGGATTAACTCTGAGGGAAGAAACTTCAGAGCTACTGTCCTTTTCAGCTTGGTGTCTTCGGCTTTGTAGACAACACCCATCCCTCCTCTTCCAAGCTCTTCAAGGATCTGGTATCTTCCTGCTACAGTACTCCCCTTTTGCAACCTCTCCGTAGGGGTTATTAGGGTCTTTGTTACAGAGATTTCTTCAGGTGATTTTAGCGGCGCGGCACACTTACCGCAATAAACAGTATCATCAGGATTGTCAAACTGACACTTAGGGCACTTAATTCCCATTGTTCCCTTTTCCCTGTGTGCCAAAAGAATATCAATTTGTGATGAAAGAGTCAAATTGAACAAATCTTCCCGAAAAACCTGTGTGGACACGGTGTGGACAAATCGACTTAAAATGGCTCAGTTTAGGCGGTCCAGACTAAAACTAAAAACAAAGAAAAGTGCTGTAAGTAAGGGAAAAGGAGGGAATGAGATGGTGGAGCTGAGGGGATTTGAACCCCCGACCTCTTGACTGCCAGTCAAGCACTCTCCCAGCTGAGCTACAGCCCCACCTAGGAATTTCCATATTAATAAAAAACCGGTTTACAGTCAAGATTCCCTAAAAGTGAAATTTATACAGCTTTATCATTTGAATATTTCCGCCTGAATAATCGTAATATTTACGCCCCAAAGAAATAAGAAAACAAAAATCTAAATTTTAAAAGTCATAAAGGTCTGACACAATAGATTATCAGAGATAAGGTTCATAAGCCTTAGAATCTTTATATTTATTATAAGAAATGGTTTTTTTATGAAGAGTTTTGTTAACAATTGATAAAAAACATGTTAAAATACCTTTGAAAAAGGAAGAAGTCATGCCACCACCAAAGAAACAAGCAAAATCTTATAGAAGCATTCTCTTCTGGATTGCTCTCGGAGTTGTCCTTATCATCCTCTGGAGCCTCCTTCAATCTGCAGGCACAGTAAAAAAAGAACCACCCTTCAGTGAGTTCTTAATAGAGGTTGAAAACAACCAGGTTGAAGAAGTTACTATTGCCGGAGATCAAATAAACGGAAAGTATGTCGACGGATCCACATTTAAAACCACAGCCCCTGCTAATTATGATGATCTGGTCAATATCCTCCGGGAACACAAAGTAAGTATCACCGTGAAGCCCGCCCGAAACCCGTGGTTTTCCTATCTTTTCACCTGGTTTCCTATCCTTCTTCTCATCCTCTTCTGGATATTCTTCATGCGCCAGATGCAGGCCGGAGGCAATAAAGCTCTCTCCTTTGGCAAGAGTCGAGCAAAGCTCTTTTCTGGAGTGCAGAAAAAAATCACGTTCAAAGATGTGGCTGGTGTGGAAGAGGCCAAAGAAGAGCTTCAGGAGATAATAGGATTCCTGAAAGACCCTAAAAAATTCCAAAAATTAGGAGGCCGAATTCCCAAAGGAGTGATCCTGGTAGGAGCACCCGGTACAGGCAAAACTCTGCTTGCCCGAGCAGTTGCCGGGGAAGCGGATGTCCCTTTCTTTTCGATAAGCGGCTCTGACTTTGTGGAGATGTTTGTCGGAGTGGGCGCTTCTCGAGTGAGGGATCTTTTTGACCAGGGAAAAAAGCAAGCTCCCTGCCTGATTTTCATCGATGAGATTGATGCTGTGGGAAGACAGAGAGGAGCAGGACTGGGTGGCGGCCATGACGAGCGCGAACAAACCCTGAATCAGCTCCTGGTGGAGATGGACGGCTTCGACTCCAACGAAGGAATCATTCTTATAGCCGCCACAAACAGGCCCGACATTCTGGATACGGCTCTTCTCCGACCTGGAAGGTTTGACAGAAGAATTGTCGTTAACATGCCAGATGTGAAAGGGAGAGAGGATATCTTAAAAGTCCACATAAAAAATATTCCGTTAGACAAGGAAGTTAATCTATCAGTTCTTGCTCGCTCTACTCCCGGATTCTCTGGAGCTGACCTGGCTAACCTTGTAAACGAGGCAGCTCTCCTTGCCGCTCGTCTTAGCCAGCAGAAAGTCACCATGAAGGATATGGAAAACGCCAAAGATAAAGTGCTGATGGGAGTGGAGAGAAAGAGCATGATCATCAGCGAAGAAGAGAAAAAAAGCACATCTTACCATGAAGCAGGTCATGCCCTCATAGCTGCTCTCTTACCAGAGGCAGATCCCATCCACAAGGTGACCATCATACCCAGAGGACTTGCTTTGGGGACAACGCAACAGTTACCCCTGGACGACCGCTACACCTACTCAAAAGAATATCTGGAATCACAGCTTTCTGTGCTTATGGCAGGTCGAGCCACCGAAAAAATGTTCCTGGATAAAACAACCACAGGAGCGGCAAGCGACTTTGAGAAGGCGACCGAAATTGCCCGAAAAATGGTCTGTCAATGGGGAATGTCTGATTTAGGTCCTGTCACATTCGGCGAACGGGACGATCTAATCTTCCTCGGCAAGGATTTAGCCATGCATAAAAACTTTAGTGAAAAAACAGCTGAATTGATAGATGCCGAAGTTAAAAAAATTATAACCAGAAACTTCAACAGAACAAAGGAACTTTTAGAAAAAAACAGGGATAAATTGATCAAAGTTGCCGAGGCTCTTCTTGAAAAAGAAGTCTTAACATCTGAGGAATTAGAAGAAATTATAAAGGGGAAAAAAATAGCCAAGGGTAAAAAGCCATCTGTAGCTTCAAAAGTCAAGGAAGAAAAGGTAAAAAAAGAACCAAAAAAAATTCAACATATAAAAAAACCTGATTTGGCTAAAGCATAAATAAAAGGTGAGAAAAGAGTACACCCTCCGGTTTAACGGCAAAAAATACACTTTAGGCCAAAGAACCTGGATAATGGGTGTCATCAATATCACTCCTGATTCTTTCTCCGATGGGGGCCTTCACTTCGATAAAGATAAAGCTGTGGCAAGGGGATTGCAGCTTCGAGAAGAAGGCTCTGATATAATCGACATAGGAGGAGAAAGCACAAGACCTGGTTCAGAACCTATCAACCAAGAAGAAGAACTGAGGCGTGTTATTCCAGTAATCTCTGCCTTAAGAGAGAAAACAGACAGCCTGATCTCCATAGACACCACAAAGTCAGAGGTGGCTCGGGCTGCCCTGGATGCAGGTGCAGATATAATTAACGATATAAGCTCTTCTAGCTTTGACCCCAAGACGTTTTCTGTGGCAGCCGAGCGCGGTGCGCCCGTTATTCTGATGCACATGAAAGGGATACCCAGAAATATGCAGGTCAATCCTTTTTATGAAAATGTGCTGCTTGAAGTCAAATCTTTCCTGAAAGAAAAAATAGAACAAGCTCAAGCCGCAGGCATCAAAAAAGAGAAAATCATCATCGACCCAGGAATCGGCTTTGGCAAAAGGCATAAGGACAATCTTGTTTTGATCAAAAACCTTCATTTTTTTGAGACCCTCGATCAACCCATCCTCATCGGGATTTCCCGAAAGTCCTTTATCGGGAAAATATTAGATTCTCCGCCCCGGCAGAGGCTCGAAGGAACTATTGCTTCTGCCGTACTGAGCATCGTGCATGGAGCTCATATCCTGAGGGTCCATGACGTTGCCTCGGTCAAGAAAGCCGTGCTGGTGGCTGAAGCCATCATAAAAGAAGGCCAGCCCACGACAACTTTTGAGGAGAGCAAAGAGAAAAAAAGTAGCTATGCTAGCTGATATCATTACTGCCCTGTCTCGTTTTAATATCGGAGACTTAATAGATATCCTCATTGTAACTTTTATCCTGTATTACATTTTTTCCTTGGTAAAGGATACAAAAGCCTATCAGATGGCAATCGGCATAGGGATAGTGGGCGTTGTCTTTTTGATCTCTGAGTGGGGAAATTTAGTCGTCCTAAACTGGCTGATTAAGATATTCTCTCCGTTTCTGATTATCGCTATTATTGTTCTCTTCCAGGGAGAAATAAGAAGATTCTTGACAACCCTGGGCTCTCGTTCTTTCCGGAAACCACTTTCTCTCAAATCCTTTACAGAAAAATTGGAAAATGTCTTTTTAGCTGTCGATTATCTCGCCTCCAAGAAAATTGGGGCCCTGATTGCGATTGAAAAAGAAATTTCGCTCAAGAGTTATACAGACCGGGGCACAAAAATAGATGGCGACCTCACCAAAGACCTTCTGGTCAGCATCTTTTTCCCTCACTCCCCTCTTCATGACGGAGCTGTCATCGTCCAGGGGAGCAAGATCTCTGCTGCTGGCTGTCTCCTCCCCCTACCTGCTTCCCATAATTTGGGAAAGAAGTACATGCCTCGAACAAGGCATTTAGCTGCTATAGGCCTGTCTCAAGAAACAGATGCTGCCGTTATCGTCGTCTCTGAGGAAACCGGAACAGTCTCTCTGGCAACCAAAGGTCATTTGGAAAGAGGGCTGGATAAAGAGCATCTTAAAGATAGTCTGCTTAACTATTTACAAATAAGATGAAAAGATTTTTAAAGAATCTGTTTTTAAAAAACTGGGGACTCAAACTATTCTCTTTTCTTCTTGCCCTAATTCTCTGGCTGACATTGATCACTCCAGAGAAGGTATTTTCGGAAAAAACGTTAACCATCCCGTTAGAACTCCACAACATCCCTTCTGAAATGGAGCTTATGGAAAGGCCCCTGGCGACTATTGACGTAAAAATCAGAGCATCCAAAAGCCTGATCAATGATATAACATCAGCTAATGTCCATGCCGTGCTCAACCTCGAAAAAGCCAGTCTCGACCAAGAGGATTATCCCCTCAACAAAAGCATGATCAGTATTCCTTCTGGCGCTGAAGTCAGAGAAATCTATCCCAGTCAGGTGAGCCTCAAGTTAGAAAGGACAAAGGAAATCCTGTTGGACGTCGAAGCAAATATCATCGGCAAATTAAAAAAAGGACTTAAACTAGAAAACGTCGGGACCTTTCCTCCTCAAGTTCTCATCAAGGGACCAGAAAGCAAGTTCAAGGATCGCTACAAAGTGAGAACAAGTCCCATCGATATCTCCGCGCTCACTGAGACAACAGAACTTGAAGCAGACCTCATCCTTCCTAATCCTGATCTGAGATTGGCCTCTACGGAAACAACTATAAGAGTCAGGATAGTGATTCAGGAAGAAAATCCTGAAGTTAAGAGAGCCAAGAAGACAAAGAAGAAATAATCTTTATCCTTGAATCCGCGCGTTTTTTAGCTATAATCTATTTTTGAATTAAGGGATCAACCTCAAAATGGAAAAACTTTTCGGGACAGATGGAATAAGAGCAGTAGCTGGCCAGCCGCCTCTCGATTATCCCTCGGTATATACCTTGGGGAAAGCACTGGTCTCCATTCTCAAAGAAGAAGAGTTAGAACCCCGGATTATCATAGGTCGGGATACACGAGTGTCAGGAGAATGGCTTGAGCAGGCTTTATTTCAGGGAATAAATGCCGGGCAGGGAGAACCTGTTACAGCTGGTATCATACCCACGTCCGCGGTTTCTTTCTTGACAAAAAAACATCTTTTTTCTGCAGGAATTGTTATTTCCGCCTCTCACAATGCTTATCAAGATAACGGCATTAAAATCTTTTCATCTCAGGGGATAAAAATATCGGAAGCGTGGGAAAGAAAACTTGAAAAGGCTATCACAGAAGCTCCCTTAAACGTCAAAAGAGAAAGCATCGGGATTACTCCCCAATCTTCTCTAGTACAGGACTACACGGATTTTCTGAAGAGCCGGTTTTCTCATATCAGCCTCAAAAGAAAAATCAAGGTTGTACTCGACTGCTCCAATGGAGCCAGCTCTCTTTTTGCTTCTCAGGTTTTTTCAGATTTGGATTTTGAGGTCATCGCCATCGGGGACACCCCTGACGGAAAAAACATCAACGAAAACTGCGGCTCTCTCTATCCCCAGAATCTAGCCCGGAAAGTAGTCGAGACCAAAGCTGATATAGGAATCGCATATGATGGGGATGCTGACAGAGCTATATGGGTTGATGAGAAGGGCAGAATCTTGAATGGTGACCACACTCTCTTTGTCCTGTCCCGATTCATGAAGGAAAAAGGGCGGTTGAAATCGGATTATGTCATATCTACAACCATGAGCAATATGGGTTTAGAGAAAGCCATAGAAAAATTAGATTTGAAGCTTTTGCGAACCCAGGTTGGCGATAAATATGTCCTTGAAAAAATGATGAAGTTGAAGGCAAACCTGGGTGGTGAACAATCAGGTCACACGATTTTCCTGGATGATTGCCCAACAGGTGATGGAATCCTGACCAGTCTAAAAATGCTTGAAGTTATGGCTACGCACAATCTTCCTTTATCCAAGCTTGTGGAGGATTTGGAAGAATTTCCTCAGATTCTTCTGGATATCCCGGTAGGAAAAAAGATCGGTTTCGATCAATTTCCAGAAATAATAAAGGCCAAGCAGGAGATCGAAAACCGATTGGGAGATTCTGGGCGCCTGAATGTTCGCTACTCTGGAACTGAACCAGTGGCCCGAGTAATGATCGAAGGCCAGGATAAAGCCGAGATAGAAGAATACGCCCGCCAGATGGCCGCTGTCATCTCCAAGCATCTCGGAAATTAAAATGAAAAGGGACAGGCTACTTTTTTCTGATATTGGGGTCGTGCCTTATCCAAATGAGTGCTATAAAGGCAAACGGCAGGAAAAGCACTTTTCCCGTTGGCAAGGCCTGACCCCAGAGAAAAAAGTAGCCTGTCCCCTTTTTTCTTTTATATAGGGAGGAAAAAATGAAACTCTCCGTCAATGTGGATCATTTTGCGACAATAAGAGAAGCCCGGCGCAGTCATGAGCCAGAACCAGTTCTGGCGGCTCTCTTAGCTGAGCAGGCAGGAGCAGAAGGCATTGTCTGTCACTTAAGAGGAGATAGACGTCACATCAAAGAAAGAGACTTAAAGGTGTTAAGAGAGGTAGTCAAAACCAAGCTCAACCTGGAGATGGCCGCAACAGAAGAAATGAAGGAAATTGTCTTATCAATAAAACCGGATATCGTCTCTTTGGTTCCCGAGCGCGAAGAGGAATTGACTACAGAAGGGGGGCTGGATGTTCAGTCAAACGAGAAGCATCTGACTCCTTTTATCCGGGACTTAAAAAACGCAGGGATAAAAGTCAGTATTTTTGTTGATCCTGATCTAAAACAAATCGAAGTCTGCCACAAGGTTGGCGTACCCCTCATCGAAATTAATACCGGAAAATATGCAGATTTAAAACCAGGAGAAGAGCGCGAGAAAGCCCTGGAGGAGATTAAAAAGGCAGCTGAACGCGGCCATGAATTAGGCCTTGAAATTCACGCTGGCCATGGACTGGATTATAAAAATGTCCTTCCTGTTGCTGCTATCCCAGAAATTAAAGAATTCAGCATCGGCTTCTCCATCGTGGCTCGATCAGCTATGGTAGGGATAGAGAAGGCCGTCAAAGAGATGAGAGCCCTCATCGAAAAATACTAAAATAGGTCAACATGGACATCAGAATAAACCTCAATCGATTGAAAGAAGATATTGAATCTCTTTCCAAAATCGGCCGCGATCCAAATGGTGGAATAACTCGTCCC
>Ga0209636_10004214_pt1 | contig 14658 bp, 14 predicted proteins | sample DeeMarSWOR152_54_FD_187464 | JGI IMG/M metagenome (GOLD analysis project Ga0209636, IMG submission 187464) | Marine sediment microbial communities from White Oak River estuary, North Carolina - WOR-1-52-54 (SPAdes) (version 2) | ecosystem: Environmental > Aquatic > Marine > Intertidal zone >...
CCCCTTGTCGATTCCAATAGAAGCTCTTGTAGGCGTTTAGTCGCAGTCTCCATCCCCAAAGATTGGGGAGAACGTCGCGTTATAGTTTTGATGGGCTTAAACAGGAAGCCTTGTGAATCAATTTTGGCCATATTTCCCGGAGGAAATGACTTTACGTTTTTTATCCCGAGAGCCCACAAAGCTTTTCGCTCCGAAGCTATAGCACAAGTTGTTTCATTCTCACCGTAGTAAAGCGAGGTTGATCCCATGGCATCCCGTCCGGCGATCAACTCGTTGGGATACGCGATAGCGAATGCGTATGAACCGTTGAGCCTCTTGATAATGTAGTCCGCTTTTTGGGGATTGGGCTTGAGCATTTCCAGGATTTCGTCGACCTCGGATTTATTAGGGGGCGGGAATAAATGGCCTTCAAACACAAATGAGAAGTTTTGTCCCTGAACTGGCTGTGGGCGATCCCTCATATGGATGCAGGAGAGGTTATGGCCTAGAGCTGTGCTAGATTCAGCCTTCTCTTCGAACATCTCCTTAATCGACTTGGAAATGGTTGCTAGATCGGGCGTGGAAATTCCTTGGGCGTCGGTCCCTCGATGCACCATCTCCCTAAGCATAGCAACTACATTAGGAACGACGTTTTCGTTTTTCTTGTTAATGGCAGCCGCTAGTGCGCCCATCGCATCAACCTTAAGCAGGAAGGTTGATTAAGATTAGTCCCCGGTTGGTAAAAAATAGTTGCTTTTATGAAAGATGCGTGAGGAGCGGAGAGTTATCTTTGAGGAGTGTGTTTATGCCGTTTTAATGCCTAAATAAACCTTTCCCAGCTCTCGGTGATTCAATAGCTCCAATGAACCACCTTCATACATGATTCTTCCGCTGACGAGTAGAATAGCTTCATCCCCGTGTTCAAGAGCTCTCCTAGCGTTCTGCTCGGCTAGCATCAGGGTTATTCCGTGCTTGTCTCTTAGGCTTACTATTATGTCGAGCACCTCAGTAGCCATTTTTGGGGCGAGACTAGCGGTAGGTTCGTCGAACAACATAATTTTTGGCATTCTCACCATGGCCATGGCCATAGCTAGCATCTGTCTTTCTCCACCGCTGAGGTTGCCAGCTCTTTGATCCAGATACTTATTCAGTATGGGGAAGTCGTCTAAGACCTCTCGAGTTCGTTCTTTAACCTCATCTCTGCCTAGAATGTAGCTGGCCATAAGCAGGTTTTCTTTAACTTTCAGGTTTGCGAAGACGTTGTCAACTTGAGGTAGGTACGCTATGCCAAGCTTCGTCACTGCGTGTGGAGGTAACCCTAGGAGGTTGTTCCCGTTGAAGAGGATCTTTCCAGAGTATGTTTGTGTTATCCCCATTACTGTTTTCAGTAGTGTACTTTTGCCGCTTCCGTTGGGACCCACAAGCACATTGATCTCCTTGTCCTTCACCTTAGCGTTGATGTCAAAGAGAACGTGAAGTCTTCCATATCCGGCATTGATGTCCTTGATTTCGAGCATGTTCATCCACCTAGATAGCTTTCTATTACAACCGGGTCATTCAAGACTTTTTTCGGCTTTCCCTCTGAGACGATGTTTCCTCTCGCCATGGCGTAGACATGGTCAACGTAGGGTAGAACTAGCTCGAGCCGATGCTCGATGATTAGGAAGGTAACCCCAAGTTTCTTCTTCATCTCAGTGAGGTGGTAGAAGACCTCGTGTGCTAATTTTGGATATATGCCCGATGCTGGTTCGTCCATAAGGATCATCTTGGCTCCGCTCATGATGGCTCTTCCAGCCTCGACCAGCTTCATTTGTCCTCCGCTTAGGTGGGTCGATGGCCGGTTCCACATGTGTTCGAGTTTGAGGAGCTCTAGAAAATCGAAGGCCTTCTCCGTTGCTTTCTCTTCTTCGCTGATCCATGACCTTCTGAACGGGGCTTTTAGGAAGCTTTCACCTGGGTTTCCCGGGTAGGCTGTGAGCAGATTCTCTAGGACGGTGAGCTTTTGGAAGGGCTGCGGTATCTGGAAGGTTCTTACGACGCCTTCGTCGTACACTCTATGTGGCGCCCATCGAGTAATCTCCTTATCCATAAACCAGACTCTGCCTCTGTCTGGCTTGTAGAATCCAGTGATGCAGTTTATGAGTGTGGTCTTGCCGCTTCCATTAGGGCCAATGAGCATGGTCATTAGTTCCTTTTTTACATCCATGTTAACGTCATCTAGGGCAACGATGCCGCCGAAGGTCTTTCTAACGCCTTTGACGAGGAGGATGTCTTCCATGACTATCACATAAAAAAAGAGGAGGTAGATATGGCTATACCCAAGTTACGGAGTCCGTCAAGGTAATCCAAATACCCACTGGCACCCAGTCGTATACGCCAGTAGAGACTTCCTCAATTTGCCATACGTCATAGTCGCCTTGTTTTCTGTCTCCAGCCTCATCGAGCTCTACCCAGCCTGAAGCACCGAACAGTGACTTGGTTACGGTAGGCAGAATTTCCTTAATAGCCTCAGCGTCGTACTCGTCTACTGTTAAGAGGGCGTAAGCATACGACCAAACGATGTCGTAGACCGCATACGAGTAGGATTCTGGCTCCCTTCCTAACACTTCCATTCCGTGTTCGCGAACCATCTCCCACTTAGGGGATTGGGTTGGGGCGAACATCGTACAAGGATACTCGACTGCCATAGCAAACGTTCGCACTGTCGGATCTTCAAGCATTGACCCGCTTCCGAATGTTCCGTCGCTCCCAAACCACTTAACCGTCGAGAGAACGTCATATTCACTAGCCGCGGTGAAGAAGGCAGTGACTTCTTCAAACGATATGTGCCAGACAGCTACGTTGTCCGCTCCATACGTCACCACCGCGCTCTCAACTTTGCTGGCTAGATCCGCCACTTCAGCTGAGAACTCTGCGGCTTCGGGAGCGTATCTTATACCTTCAAGGAAGGTGCCTCCTATCTCTGTAAATCTCTGTTTTCCTGCTTCCTCTAGTCCAACTCCCCAAGCGTCGTTTCTCGTGACCGGAATCACGTACGTCTTTCCATCGTCGTACATTACCCTTGACATTGCGACTCCTTGCCCCCCGGGTGCGGCGTCGGTGGGGCAAAACCTAATGATGTAGTCGTCTGGTATAGCGAGGTCAGGTGCGGTTGAAGATTGGCTTACCGCCAATATTTTGTTGGCGTCACAGTACCCTTTGATAGCCCGAACTTCTCCGCTGCTCAAAGGACCTATAAGGAGTTTTATGCCCCTCGCCGCGAAGCTTTCGGTCTTCTCTAAGGCAATGTCAGGCTTCGTTTGAGTGTCTTCAATGACAATTTTCAGAGTCCATTCTGCTCCAGACGCCTCGAGAAAATCGTTCACTTGCATAGCCGCAAATTCTGCCGCGACCGCTTCATTTTCACCAAAGGTCGCCAAGTCTCCGGTCATAGCTCCTAGAAAACCAAGCTGAACTTCACCAGTTAATCCTACCTTCTTTAAGTCTTCGATTTCCTTCAGTGCTTCTTCGAGGTCGGCTTTAGCTACGTCTAGGTCGGCTTTAACTGTATCGAAGTCACTCTTCAACGCATTGTATTCTTCCTCTGTAACCACTCCTGCAGGTGGAATCAGAGCTGGAGACGCGTAGATGCCTATGACAACGCCCACAATGAGGGTGACGATTGCCGCAACAGCAGCCATTGTTGTAGTCATTCCTCTTTTCGACATTTTTTCCACCTTGATATTACTTTTACTAAGGTCATATTTATAGCTAATAAATTTTGCTAATAAAATTTATAGCTAATAAATTTCTATATTTTTAGCTAATAAATTTCGAATATTTCCACAAATTTTCATAACTCTAATGGAATATACACTTCATAGGAAGCTTCTTGTAGTTAAATCTTGAATCGTTGGAATGATCTTTTGTATAGTTAACGGTAAACTTTAATTTATACCTTCCAGATTATTGAAGAACATGGTCGATCCCATCTTATTCAGCAGAGCAATCATATTTAGCAGTCTTCTCACACTTTTGAGTATAGGTCTTACCCTAACTTATCTTACCACCAAGGTTCCTAACTTCGCTCATGGAACATTTGCGGCAGTAGGAGCTTACGTCACTTTATCGGTGGTTAGGATGTATGGAGGAAATCCATATCATTTTCTCTTTTTGCCCTTCATAATTGGTGGGACGATTGCTCTAGCTCAGTTTGTAATAATTTTTAGGCCCCTCCTGCGGAGAGGAGCCACAATTATTGGGCTTATGATAACAACTCTTGCCATCGAATTTATACTGCTAGCTATATTGAACATCTACGCCGACTACTTGTCGAGGATGTTGAAGTGGCGCTCAAGATACTTCCTACTTACACCTTACGACTTCAATATTGGCGAGTTTCGAGGTCTCTTGATCGTTTCTCCAATGTTCGTGGCGATTACAGTAACGTTGCTATATTTAGCTCTAACTAGGACGAAGTTTGGAGTTGCGATGAGGGCGGCCATTGAGGACTCATCTCTAGCCAGCGTGGTGGGCATAAACGTTAACCTAGTCTACTCGGTCTCATGGTTCTTAGCGGGAGGGCTGGCGGCACTCTCAGGAGGACTTCTCCCCCTCTGGTTTCCCGGCAACCCTGATATGGGTGGAAAATTGATAGTAAGCACATTTGCAGCAAGCATAGTAGGGGGGCTCTCAAGTATCTACGCTGCAGTATTGGGGGGCTTTTTGATCGGACTTGCCGAGATACTCGGAACTAGCTATATGGCCTCTTGGGTCGGTGCATGGGTAATACCATATAGGCCTCTGATTCCCTTGATCGCAATAGTGGTCACTCTCCTTCTAACTCCTAGGGGTCTCGTAGGGGTCAATTGGAGAGGCGTAGCGATGTCGTTACGGAAGTTAGCGTCACAACGTGGTGTTAAAAGTGAGGCTTCATAATTTTCTAGGCTAGTCCTTTCAGTCCTCTCTTTTTGTTGAACTCGATCTTCTTAAACTGGCAACCTTCTCAAGCTTCTTGTAGCCTAACGTGGATGTAGGCTTCTCACGTATAAGGCCCTCCGGCCTATACAACTGTATCAATATCAACATTATCCCAATCACTAAGTAGTCGAGCCAAACAACACTAAAGGGAAGGAAAGGAGTCAACTGTACTTTATAATAATCTATAAACCTCCTGAGAGCTACAAAGGTAAAGGTCCCTAGTGTAACGCCCATGTTGTTGGCGGCACCTCCCAAGACTACTACAACCCAAGGCCAGAACGTCCACGACACCCTATGGTAAGTCGTGCTGATTACTCCCATACCTTTAAATGCGTGTAGCGCACCAGCGATGGATCCGATGACCGAGGCTAGTATAATGGCCTTCATCCTTATGCGGGTAACGTCTTTGCCAAGCGATTCCGCCACATCCTCATTATCCCTAATCGCCCTTAGCATCCTACCTAACGGAGTCCTTACTAAGCGTTCAAGGTAAAAGAGAACTACAACACATATACCAACTAAGACTAAAGCCACTACCATATATCTGAGTTCTCCAGCCCACCCAAATGGATCAGGCACTATGACACCGATGTTTCCTTTGGCAATTGGATCATAGTTATAGCCTATAACTCCGATGGCCTCCCCCATTGCGAGCAGTACTATAGACAAATAGTCCTCACGAAGCCGTATGGCTGGATAGCAAGCTATGAAACCTAAAAAAGCACCGACGACTCCAGCAACCACTAAAGTAGCGAAAAATATGGCTAAGCCAACCGCTGGATCTCTCTGCAGCACCTGGTTCACTTCCGTAACTATTGCCGTATTGTCTTTAATATAGTCCAAGCCGGAACCTATTCCGAAGAGCCAAGCTATCACCTTACCAGGAAAGGTGGCAACAACGAAGGCGCCTCCAGCCACGGCTAATACTTTTCCAAAGTTGGGAACCCCAGCGTAGCCGTACTCTAAGTTGAGACTTAGTGCCACTATAAGATAGATGGCAAAGAAAATGGCGAAGTCCCTCACGAATATTATTATTAGTTCAGGCGAGACCTCCATCAACCTTCACCTTCATCTCCAAGCTACGCCAGCAAATTACTACTAGAAAAGAATAAGTTTATTATAAAGATATTTAAGGGATCTCTTATCCTCCCCATCAAAAATCTTTGAGTTGAATATCAACCGTTCATACCCTCAACAACTGGCTAATAGAGGAGGTTATCACTCGTACTCAGTGATGGCTTGCTGTTCCCAAGCCTCCCCCTTCTTCAGCCTCTTCCACTCCTCCGATTTCACAAATCCACCCACCTGCTCCTTGACTCTTTTGGCGAGTCTGGGTCCAATGAGGGGTAGGTTAGTTATGTTTTCGAGGGGAGTCTTTTTCAGGTCCTCCAGAGACTTTAGTCCCGCGTTGTGGAGGACGCGCGCCCTAACTCTGCCGATTCCCTTCAGCCTGACTAACGGCAGCAGTTCAGCTTTCACCCCCTTTTCGACGCGCGCCATAAGCTCAGCGAGATGATTGATGAGGTCCTTGTGACCGAAAAGATTGGCTAATTCGTGTGAGGCATGGAGGAGCCATCGTGCAGTTTGAGTGAGCCGATACAGGTCGCCGGGTTGAACTCGGAATTTCTCGATGGTCTCGTCTTCAGATGTCTCCTCTATCCAAGCGTTTAACACCCAAGAAATCTTGACTTCTCCCAGAAACTCTTCATAAGCAATTCGGTCCTCCCATTCATCGGGCACGTCAAACATGAACTCTTCTCGGTGTTCATCCACAAAAAGGGCAAGCTCATCCATTTCTTTTGAGTAGGGGCGAAGCCTTGGAAACATGTCGGGTGTGTGGGCGATCATGTGGAGGAAGCTGATGTCGGTGAGCCAATTCGCTCGGCTTATCAGAGCGTTTCGTATCATAACAGCGGAAACCGGGTCGATATAGAGCTCGGAGACCCTGCTTCCAAACCTTGTGGCGTAAACGTTTTCGCCACTCACCTCGATCATCTTCTCATCATAAAGAAAACTGAGAATCCTAGTGATGACTCCTTCGATGGCGTGCGGGTCGTACTGATACGCATAGAAGGTTTTCCCGAAGAAGTCATAGATTCCCTGCTCTGTGTGGGCAAAGTCGGCGGCGATAGTGGCAAGAACATGAGATCGAAGGATACGCTCCACAGCCAGCTTGGACCATATCCTCTCTGGCTCAGCGAAAACGTAGCTTTCCATCAGATAGTCACGTTCATCCTCGTTTTTGGAGATGAGCAGGGCTTCTCCGATCTTGTCGTAGCGAGGCCTCCCAGCTCTCCCAGCCATTTGTTTATACTCAAGCACAGTGATGGGGTAATAACCATACCCGGGTTGATACCTCCTATAGTCATCAATGATCACCATTCTGGCCGGGAGGTTTACTCCAAAAGCCAAGGTGGGTGTAGCGGTCAACACCTTGATCTTTCCTCCTCGAAAAGCATCCTCGACTATCCTTCGGTGGGCGCTACCTAATCCAGCGTGATGAAAAGCGGTTCCATTCCGGATGAGTTCTGTCAAGAGCTCGCTTATCCTCGTCCGCTCACCTGTGGTTAGAACTTCTTCAGCGACTCTTGTTAACGAACGCTTCATAGGCTTTGATAACAGAGCTGTCACTTCAGCCGCCGCTTTTCTGGCTAAGCTCACAGAGTTCTTCCTCGTTGATGAAAAAATGAGCGATTGGCCACCGGAGCTTATGATGTGTAATGCGAGGTTTACAGCTGGGTTTTTAGACCTCTTCTCTATCTTCAGGGCTCCTCCGTCCTTGAAGTGAACCTCCTCCTGGAGAAGCACGCCTTCTCTTAGCATGATTGGCCTCCACCCTGTCGTAACTGAGCCGGCCTTCAACCACTCAGCCACTTCCTCAGCGTTTTTTACGGTGGCGCTTAAAGCTAGAAGTTGGGCGTCTGGGTTGACCTGTATAAGCCGGGCGAGCACCACTTCTAGCGTTGGTCCCCGATCAGCGTCGTTGAGCAGGTGTATCTCGTCTGCTACGATGAGGGAGATTTCATCCATCCAACGTGTTCTGTGCCTCAACAGCGAGTCGCATTTTTCATTGGTGGTTATGATGATGTCGTATCTTTCGAGCCAAGGATCACTGCTGTCGTAGTCTCCGGTGCTGATGCCCACGCTGACGCGTCTTCCGGACCCTTTCCTGATGGTGGTGTATTTCTTGAATTCCTGGTATTTTTCACTGGCTAGGGCTCGTAAGGGGGTCAAGTAAAGGATTTTCCCGTCTCTTTCTAGGATGTGTTTGAGGGCGCAGAACTCGGCGATGAGGGTCTTGCCAGAAGCTGTGGGACTCGCTAAAACAAGATTCCTCCCCTCCAAGGCTCCAGCTCGTATGGCTTCCTCTTGCGGTGGATAGAGCTCAGTGATTCCTGATTTGATGGTAACATCTTTTACGGGTTTGGGTATCGGTAGTTCTTCAACGTTCAATGTGTGCTCCCTAGCCAGTTCTTCTTGAGGCAGCCTCCTCGGGCGGAGATATCCCCCGAAAATTCTCCTCTTTTTTCTGTTAATTAACAAGTTTGGACGCCGTTTAAGTTTTGCTCATCCCCTTACAAGCTAGGTTACTAGTTACATCTAGTTATGCTGACGTCGTCATACAGGCCATCTCTCACAAGCTTATCTCGAATTTCCTCGGCGATATGAATAGCGTAGCAGGCTCCATAGTGAAAGGGGGAAATGATAAACCTAACCAGAGAGACCCTAGGTTGAAGCTAGTTACTTGAACACAGGCTAAGGTGATTTATGCATATTCAGCCAAATGATTAACAGCGTTGCCACTGCTGATATTGCTGCTGCTACCATGAAACTGTATTCCAGTCCATATTGGATAACTAAACTTGCCGTGATCAACGGTGCCATTCCCTGTCCAAAATCTAATCCCATTACGTAAAGCGAGTTTGCGAGCACGTTCCTAGAGGGCTGAATATGATCTGCAATAAGCATTGAGCCTACGGGGAAGAGCAAACCTTGAATTGCGCCGATTAAAGCGAAAATTCCTGCAAAAGCGAAATCATCTACAGAAATCGCTAGGGCAAAAGAAAATAATGCCGCAAGTCCTATACTAATGATTACTAGCGTCGATTTGCGTATTCTTCCGACGATTCTTCCTACGGAAAGGCGTGTAACCGTGGTGGCAAGGTAGTACATGAGGAAAAGCACAGAAACTAGTTCATCATTAAAATTAAGTATCTCTTTTGCGTAGAGCGGAGCATAGGCTAAGATCACTCCAAAAAGAATGAAGAAAGCAAAATTTCCAACAAAAGCAATGCCAAACATCTTATTGCGTGTAATAGCTGAAATCTTACTTCTAAGGGATTCCCTGTTAACGGTTACACCAATAATCTGCCAGTCCTTTTCAATTGCGGAAATCTTCCTATTAAGAAAGAAAGCCGCAAAAATCCCAACAAAACCCATCAAACTGGAAAAATAGAACGTGTTTGAAATACCAAAATATGGAATAGAGAACGTAGTCACTGCCGGTCCAGCTAAAAAGCCGAGGCTCAACGACCCAGTGTAAGCGCCAAGACCCTTGTCTCTCTCAACACTTGAGATTGTCAAAGTAGCCAAAATCAGAGATGCCGTTCCGATAAAAGCATACGCAAAACCTTGCACAACGCGCAAAAAAATTAGAACGATGACGCTATCAGTTAAAGGGTAAAGTGTAGGGCAGACGGAAAAAATTACGAAGGCAAGCAGCAGAAAAGTTATTGTCTTTTTTCCGCCAGCCAAAACACCTAAAAAAATTTTCGCCAAAGCAGAAGCAATAAAAAACACAGCCGTAACCAAACCAACCATTTCTACAGGAGCATTTATCACATCTTTCACATAAATCGACAATATAGGGGCAACCACTGAAGAAGAAGCTATGAAACTGAAACCCATCATGCACACAACTAAATGCGGTGTTAATTGCAACCTTTTCAATATAGATACGCACACTGTCTTGAAATTAGCCGATCAGACGGGAATATCTGAACAGAAAATCCCACCATTTCTCATCTTGAACTCTTTCGCTTTCGCAAACAAGCTCATACACACGCTTCATTATTGCGTGATGTCTCTTCTCGTCGCTAATCATATCCTGAAGAAGGAACCTTATGCGATTATCCTCTGTCTTATCAACGAACCTTTCGAAACCCTCAAGCATTTCACGTTCAATTTCAACATGCTTCTCAATAACTTTACGGAATTCTTCGCCTTCACTTTTAAAACCTTCTTTTGAGGAAGATTCTAACAACTGTAAAATAGTCCTTAACATGTTCTCATGTTTAATTGAGTCCAAGGCAAGCTGATAAAGCAGAAGTCGAATAACCTGGTTATTTGTCTTTCTCACGGAATCATGTAGAAGTCTCGCGGCTTCTTTCTCATTTTCAATCTGTTCCTCAACCATCACCTTAAACTCTTGCTTGCCTACCGGCAAATCAACCCCTCAATCACTTTGAATAGAAAATATATTTAAATACTTTGAACTTTACCTGCGACACTGGAAAGGCACAATCAAGAAACAGAAGCCGAAAAATGAAAGAAAAAACTCATATTGCGATAAAATTCCTCTTTTCTATTTTCCCCGTTCCCTATTTTTTTAATCAGGTGATTAAACAAGTGACATTAACTTTCCCCCAAATCCCCTTTTTTATTTACGAGTACACATGCTTAGAGCGTCCTAATCCTGAATAAAACAGATAATGTTAAAGTTAAAATTTGTTGATAAAGAATAATGACTTAAAGATGGGGGTAAAAAGGATATGAAAATTCTTATTCTGTCCGAGAAAACTATTAAAAGAGTACTTTCACTTGAGGAGGTAATGTGTAGAGTTGAATCAGCATTCAGAATGAAGGGGTTAGGTCATGCTCAAATGCCTCCTAAACAATACCTTTTTTTGAATAAATATAATGGCGATCTCAGGACTATGCCCGCATATCTTGAAGAGAATGATGTGGTTGCTGTAAAAGTTGTGAATTCGCATCCTAAAAATCGAAAAAAATATGGATTACCTACAGTCATGGCAACGATCATATTGGTTGACCCAAGAACTGGTGCACCTAAAGCAATAATGGGTGGAACATGGATCACTGCCTTAAGAACTGGTGCAGCTGGAGCCATAGCAGCGAAGTACCTGGCTAATCCAAACCCAAAAATCATCGGCATTGTAGGTGCAGGAACCCAAGCGAGAACCCAACTCATGGGGCTTCATCTTGTTTTCAAGAAGATTGAAGAAGTAAGAGTGTGGGATCTAGCTGAAAAAGCAGCCTTAAAGTATGCTGAAGAAATGAAAATGAAGTACAATCAAACATTCATTTATCCTGTTAAAAGCATCAAGAATGCCGTCCAAGGGGCTGACATAATCGTAACTGCTACGCCTTCAAGAAAACCTTTGGTGTCTGTAGAGTGGGTTAGTGAGGGAATACATTTTAACTGTATTGGGGCTGATGCTCCGGGGAAACAGGAGTTGGATCCAGCTATCTTGACTAAATCAAAAATTGTTGTGGATAACTGGGATCAGGCTTGCCACAGTGGTGAAATAAACGTTCCACTATCAAAAGGAACAATCGATGAAAAAGACATTTGGGGAGATATTTGTGAGATAGTAGCTGGACTGAAGCTTGGAAGAACTTCTCCAGATGAAATCACAGTTTTTACATCTACTGGACTTGCAATACAAGACGCCGCCACAGCGAATGTTGTATATCAAAAGGCCTTGAAAGAAAGAATTGGTGAATTAGTAGAGTTTCTGGATGTTTAAGAAGAAAATAAATGTGAGAATATATCTTAAAAAAGGTAAAAACCGTAACAACCTCATTAACCTAGTATATAATATATTTGCATAATAAGATCGGGTGAAGCATGGTGAATGTAAAGATTTTGCTTTCTTCGATCATCAGCGGCGTAATAATAACCCTGTTGACAGGTCTGATCTCTAATACATCACCCATGTGGGCGGGTGCGGTTTTGTATGGATATCCGTTGGCTTGGCTTATTCGGCGTGTAGTGGCTCCAGAATACTTTCCCTGGCAGGTCAACTTGTTAAACTTGGTCGCTGACATAATCATCTGGGCGGTAATTGTTAGCGTAGTACTGCTCGTTTTGGCAAGGACAAAATAGGTTCTTTAATTGGGAATACTCCTAAATCCTCAATTGAAAAGGAGTATTCTCATTCTAGGAAATATAACTACTATGTCAGATTTAGCTAATCCAGACGGAAGGGTCCAAAGTATTTGCCTTGACTGTGGGAAAGAACTAACTTCCCATTAGCCTGAGTATTTTGAGAAATACAGAGACAAAGAGAAGGAGAGAGTTATCTATTGGAGTCTCAATATAAGGTAGATAAATTCAATATTTCTGAAAGAATGTTTAATCCTTCTGAGAGGAGATTTTTGTCAAAAGAATAAAAGAAAGAATCGAAGTTCTTCCACAAGTTATAGAGGCTGTAGTGGAATATTAATTAAAAAATGTGTTAGAAGGGGAAACTAGAAGAGTTATAAAAAAGAGATAAATCATACAAGATGAATGAAACAGTAAAAAAGTTAAAATTTAAAATAAAAGAACCCAAAAAGATTTGAGGGGAGATTGTTGATTTGTCTGAAACTGTTATTACAAAGCTGAAGTTGTTTCAAGGCTACAGGTTCAAGTTGGAATTTGATGTGGAGGACATCCCAAGCCTCCTTGTAGATGAAATGAAGCCCATCGGAGATGGTTCTGGACCAAATCCTCCGCAACTGTTGTCCGCCGCTGTTGGCCAATGTCTCAGTTCAAGCTTGATCTATTGTCTAAATAAGGCGAGGATAAAAATTGAGGACATTGAGACAACCGTTAAGGATAATGTCACTAAGAACGAGGAGGGACGGTTGAGAGTGAAAAACATTGATGTACAAATCCATCTGGAGGTCGATAACCAAGACAAAGCACGTGTCCCTAGATGCTTGAAGATTTTCGAAAATTACTGCACAGTAACTCAGAGCGTAAGGAAAGGAATAGAGGTACATGTTAAGGTTTAGAGTTCTCCTTTGAGCGTGCGAACTATAGAAGATGACGTTTTGTCTAATCATTTTCTAATCGGCAAGTCCCCAGTCAACTTCCTTAGCGTTTTTTCCGTTTTCGTGTAGAATAGTTATTACAGTTTCAAGGTGCCGTCAACTCTACTATTATTATCAATTTGCGCTTTGCAGTTCAAAATCAAGATCTGAGAAGACCACTATCACTTCGATTTTTCGAAATTATCTTAGGCTCAATGATAGAAAACTCTTCTTGGGCTCCCCCACCAATGGCGTAGAAATCTTCTCTTTTTATAGCTAACACTTTTAATAGTGATTTAATTCTTTCAACCAATTTCATCGCTATATAAGCAGACACGATTGATGCAAATCTGGTATAACTGCTTCTTTTGATGCAAATCTGTGTTTCCCTGTGGTAAGGAAAAATCATGTTTATCAGGTGCCCGATAGTAGAGCTTGCATTCTTAACCCCTTTTTATTAAAGATCAAACATAGAACTTAATCGCATAGTAGAATTAAGGTCGGGTATCTCTAAATGGATGACAAGCTTGTCTCAGCAGTTGAGTGGTGGAAAAAAGAAGGAAAGTGGCTCTGTAGTCTCATTTGTTATGATGGAATTTTCAGTCAAATATGGCTAAAACCAGAGATAGATTTATCTTTCAAGATTCAACCGGGACGATATTGTATAGGTTATACAACCGTATCCTCACGTGCTTCAAATACTCAAGTAGCTTTAGAACCTTGGAAAGCCATGGTACCTTGTCCATCAAAAGCCAAAATCAAGAAAGGCAATAAATGCTTATTATGCGATAAAACAGATCTAGTACATCCTTGTTTGATCTGTGATGGAACAAAATGTGCGGCCGAACCTTCTCTTCAAAGGATATGCGAGAAAGCTACCGCATATGTATATATAGCATCCTTTGGTTTGAATCGAGTAAAAGTTGGAGTTGTACACAATACAAGAATTCCCCAAAGATGGATAGAGCAAGGAGCGAATATGGCTAAGAGGATCATCGTAGGGAACGGAAAAGAAGTTAGAAGGTTTGAGAAAGCTATACACAACGCTCTTAATGTGCTTTCAGGACTAAAAACTAACAAGAAAGTTGACACCTTGTGGAAAAGACCCAACAAAGAAGAAGTATATGCATTAGCAAGAACAGAAGAAGAAATAACGAGACGATTTCCTGAATTCCCCTTTTATCATGATCATCTCCACGATCTATCTGAGATTTACAGCCTACCACTGCTAGATAGAAGACCGATTGAATTAAAGATCAAGAAAAACCGTCAAATATCAGGAAAAATCCTTGGAGCAAAAGGTTCTCTACTTCTACTAGATATAGGGAATCTTCCTTACTTCGTAAACTTGAAACATCTTCTTGGTAGAAAAATAGAGCTGACAGAAGCTAATAGAATGGCAATGCAAACAGTGCTAGACAGATTCTAAAATCCACGCGCGCGCTGAAAAAACGATGTCTACTTTACCCATTTTAGAGATACTAGTTCTTTTTCTCTGATTTTGGTATTCCTATCCATCTGGGGGTTTTATTCATGTATTCTCGATATGCGTATCCATACTTTTGGAGACAAAAACGCTCTTCGAAAACTACAACAATATACGATAAAACTATGAAATCAGCCGTAAGAAGCAGAAAAAACCAGGAGACAGATGCGATGCCTGTACCGACAAAAATTAAG
>Ga0209636_10004215_pt1 | contig 14655 bp, 10 predicted proteins | sample DeeMarSWOR152_54_FD_187464 | JGI IMG/M metagenome (GOLD analysis project Ga0209636, IMG submission 187464) | Marine sediment microbial communities from White Oak River estuary, North Carolina - WOR-1-52-54 (SPAdes) (version 2) | ecosystem: Environmental > Aquatic > Marine > Intertidal zone >...
TTGTTTGATTCACTCGAAAACAATGGAAAAGCTGTAATTGTTTGTGGCAAGGCAAATGCAACTGTAGGAGGAAAGAAAAGACCTATAAAAATAACAGATCTTTTTTTGATTGCACTAAAAAAAATAGGTTCATCGCAATAATGAGTACCTGAGAGATTGACATTGTGGTAAAATCAAAATAACAAACGATAATAAGGGGGTAGAAATGAAAAAATTCACAGCTTTGTTTCTGGTATTCTCTATCTTGGCATTTTCAGGGAATTTGTTTGCTAAGGAAAGACGTGGAACTAATATTGAAATTTATAAGACAAAGATAAAACTAAAGATGGAAGCAACACCGTGGGAAAAATCCGCTAGTAAGCCTGATTTAAGTGGTGAGCTTATTGCAGTTAAAGAAAATTCTCTATTAATATTAGACACAGAATCAGGGACTGATGTAACTGTTGGGATTAGAGATGTTAAAGTGATTATAATTGCGAAAAAATCAAAGGATGGGAGAAAAGCTCTTTTCGGATTAATGATTGGAGGATTCACAGGAGGAGTATTGAGCTCTTTTTTTAGTGGGGATGCTTTGGGAGCCCTTATATTTGGAAGCCTTGGTGGACTAGTTGGTTTATTAATAGGAGGGATTACTGGTTTGGCTTCAGGAAGAGATGAAACAATCCAAATTGAGGGAAAATCTGATTTAGAAATACAAGAAATACTGGAAGACCTTAGCAAAAAAGCAAGGGTTCGGAGCATTCAGTGATTTATTCTCCCTAAAACTTTGGATACTGAAAATATCCAATTCTTATCTTACTAGGTACTCATTATTGCGATGAACCAAAATTGAATAAAGAAAAAGGGCACTGCCTCAGGTTTGAGAGAGTGCCCTTTTATTGCTTATAGATAGAGAGTTAAATTACAGTGACTTTTGTTGCCGCAGGTCCCTTTGGTCCCTGCTCTATGTCAAAGGTAACTCTATCGCCTTCATTGAGAGACTTGAAACCGGTTGCATTGATTGCTGAATGATGGACAAACACATCCGGACCATCTTCCTGCTCAATGAAGCCATAGCCTTTATCGCTATTGAACCATTTAACAGTTCCATTAGCCATTGTGACATTCTCCTTTTCTAAAATTCTCAACGTCCCAAACTGAGGAATGCCACTTTAACAAATGGAAATTTCCTTCAGAACGAAACCGGTCTTTCAATTGATGACAAACCTTAATTTATTGATAATATTTTAATATATTTCAAAAAAAAAGCCAATAGAATATATTCTCCCTATTCCTTCAACCCAGCCAGGCTCTTCCTTGCATCTTCACCCTCATCTATACCAGGGTCAGCATCCTTCCAGAGGGAGAGGAATTTCTCGTAATGCTCCTTAGCCTCGTCAATCTGTCCTGTTTTCTCATACAGACGGGCCAGGTTGTAGTGGAAAGTGGGATGGATCAGATACGGCATGAAACTCGCATCTACAGAAGGAGACAACAGTTTTTCGAATTCTGTGATGGCTTTTTCTACTTCTCCGTTATTTTCGTATGCTCTTGCCAGCGCGTCATTCGGATTTATCCGGAGAAAGCGCTGGTATTCATCCAAGTTCCAATCTACTACCGGCTGTTTGTTGAGTTTGCGTAGTGGTTCAAGCACTGAAATGGCTTTGTCTGGTGAACCTTCAGCCAAATAAATTTCGCCTTGAAGGTAATCACGGATATATATCAGGTCTTGCTTACTAGGTCTGACTATAGACGTAAGAAAAGGTTTTATCTCATCGAGCTTGAGTTTTGCTTCTTCGATTTTTCCCTGTTTTAGAGCGATGAAGCCCATCATTCCGACATATCTTCCTTTGTAATATGGGGTTTCATTCGGGAAAAACTTCTGTCCTAATTCTGAAAACTTTTGAAAATGGGATGTACTGAGAGCAAACTTTCGTTTTTCGAGATAATTCACTCCTTTCATCCATTCCGCCCATATTTGGATATACACATTCTCGACTTCTTCCGCCAGCTCTTCAGCCCTATTAAGTTCTATTAACGCTTTATCGAACTCACCGAGCCAGTAATGATAATTCCCTTTATAGAAATATCCCAATGCCACTTCTCCTGATGTTGTTGACTTTGTGATAGAGTCCTCTATCAGATCAAAAGATGTCTGATAATCCTCCTTCAAGGCATGAAGGTAACTGAGGCTGAAAATGCCCCAAAGATAATCGGGTTTAATAGCGAGCAGTTCTTCATATTTGGATTGAGCAGCGCTAAAATCACCCATTCCGGTAAACATATAGGCGTGAATAAAAAGATTGTATGGATCCGGGGGAGAAACAGTGCTGTGGAGTTCAATGTATTCTTTGGTCTGCTCATAATCCTCTGCATAAACGGAAGCATGGGCAACGTGGTTGATCATGGACGCATCGTTTGGATTCAATTCCAGTGCTTTTTTGAACTGGACGATGGCTTCGGCATATTTAAGTTCGTATATAAAAAGATAATCCCCAAGATAATGTAAAGCTCTTCTCTCCCTAGGATATTTGCCTATAAGTTCCTGGAGAGACCGGAAGTGTTTGTCATAATCCTGCTCGATAAAGATGGCATAGTCGGCTTCAAAGTAAAGCCTGTTTTTTTCTGAGGTCTTATGCATATGGACTTTGGCTTTTTCCAGAGTCTCATCCCGGGATTTAAAGTCCGCCAAGAAATTATAAGCCCAGACCAGATAGAGCGAAGCCAGAGTGAATGTGGGATCGATCTCAAGGGCCTTCTCCATCCATTGCCTGGCTTCATCCCAGTACAAAAACCAGAACGCTTCTCTGCCATTCAAGAAATACCTGTAGGCTTCAAGGGAATGAGTGGTGATGTCTTTGACTTGAGTGAGCGAACTCTCGACTTCATTCATTCCTGCTCCCAGGCTTAGGGATATGGCCTTGCTGAGGGCATCGATCTGGGTGTTAAAGATGCTCTCTTCACCGTTACCTCTTGCGCTCTCACTCCTAAGAATATTTTTTGTTTCCACATCCAGGACCTTGACATCAGTCACGAACACATCACCGGCTTTGGAAAAACTTCCCAGTGCGATGGCCTGCACTCCTTCCCGGCGGCAGACCTCAAAACCCAGGTCCTGATCGATGATCTCAAAATCTTCCTCCCCGATCTGTTTGAGGATATCCCGCATCCGTTCCCAGGTGACCACATGGAACAGGCCTGTGTTTTCGATGTTGGTGATGAGTAGGTTCGGGATGACCTTCTGCATGTAATCGTATTTTTCGTCTCCTGTTTGGTTTTCAAAACTGATGATAGCGATCGAGTTTTCAATCTTTTGAACGAAAGATATTTCTTTCTGTGGAAGAAGCTGCCAGACAGCAACAACAATCAATGCTAGTGCCAGCACTAAAGCAGGAATAAAGACTTTTTTCCTGATCAATGTCGAGATGAAAGTCTTTCTCCGAGGTTGGATCTTTGTGCCCAGGGGATATCCTTCTTCGATGTTCTTAAGATCGGTCAAGAGCTCTTCAGTCGTCTGGTACCTCCTCTCTCTCTCCTTCTCCATGCAAATTAGAATCAATCGACTTAGATTGTCTAAAACCTCAGGATTAATCTTCTTGGGATCTTGAGGTAATTGTACTTTATGCTTTAAGGCTACACTGAAGGCAGTATCTCCTTTAAAGGGAACACTCCCTGTGACCATCTCATATAGGATGACTCCCAATGAATAAATATCAGATCTCTGGTCCGCTTCCTTTCCCTCTGCTTGCTCAGGAGAAATGTAGTCAGGTGTCCCTATCATTACCCCTGTCTGGGTGACTCCCGGGGCCTCTACCGAACGGGCTATCCCAAAATCCATGATCTTTGCATACCCTTTCTCATCAATCATGATGTTCTGCGGCTTTAAATCCCGATGCACAACTCCCAACTCATGCGCTTCAGCCAATCCTTCACACACCTGCTTGGCTATGCCGATGGTCTCTTCCTTAGAGAGCTTCCCCTTGCTCTTCACAAGACTTTTCAGATCCACCCCAGCAACATACTCCATTGTGATGTATGGAGCCCCTTCCTCTTCATTAATGTCATGCATCCGGCAAACATTCTTGTGGGTGATCTTACGGGCTATTTTTAGTTCGTTCCTGAATCGCTCGATCATGTTCCCATCTGCAGCAATCTCAGGTTTTAAGAGTTTTAACGCTATCTCTTCATTTATCTGTTTATCTAAAACCTTATAAACTCTACCCATTCCTCCTCTGCCCAGCTCTTCTACGACTTCATATCTCCCAGCAAACACCTTTCCAGCGGATAATTCTAAAGAGGGCATTTGCATAGTTCTGGTGGGAGCGGGCTGATCTGGATGCAGGGGTGCAGCACACTTACCGCAATAGATAGTATCGTTGGGATTATCAAACTGACATTTGGGGCATTTAATGGCCAATGTTCTCCCCCATTTAGCCTGGAATAAGAATATCAATTCAGGAGAAAAGAGTCAAATTTTAAACTTCTCTCATTTTCTGATCATAAATATTCAATAAAAATGACTGAATTATACTGAAAATATGTGACGGAGGCTGAAAATCATCGAAAGGGTAAATGATTGAAAATAATAAATGTTCCCTGGTACGCCCGGCAGGATTCGAACCTACGGCCTTCTGATTCGTAGTCAGACGGTCGGTCATATGCTTTGAAAAGGTATCATGTATCAGGAAGCGGATTAACTCAGCTTCATCCCCTCATGGGGGGAATTGGGTCTCTTTCAAAGATCAGGCAATCCTCTGGATTTCCTCAGTCTATTCAGGAAAGGTTTGTACAGAAAACTCCTCTCATCCAGCTCACAAAGCTGTTTGAACATCGGTTTTGTCACAGTAAAAGCCAGGATATTGGGAGGGAGATGTTGACGCATGGCAATGTCAGTGGATCCAATAGAAGCTTGGGGAATGGTCAAATCTTCGAAAGGAAGGAGCAGCATGCATCCTGACCCGAATGGAGCTATGACTGGCGGAGGATCTTCTGGAGCACTGTTATACTGAGCCCCTATCACCAGTGTGCTTAACTGGTCTGGATTAACAAAAAAAGTGACACTTTTAGCATACTCCCACTGGTCTTCTTTGAGTGGACCGATGAGAATATTATGATGGGCAGATTGGTATGGCCTTCCGGTATCGATCCACCTCTCCATGAGCTCGCGGGATGCCTTGAGTCCTTCGTCATCTGCCAAAAACTTTATGAATTCTTCCCTGGACCGCATTTCTATGCCACACATCCATCTTCCTGCCCCTCCACACCCATAATGATCCTTCGTGATATGGAGAGTTACTCCGTCGGCCCATTTTTCATAGAAAGCGAAAACACACTCGCCTGGATTCGGGCGAATAAGCGGCTCGAAGGATTCAGGGTCAGGCGCATCGTAGAAACCGATGAGAGGGATTTTAAGGTCGATCCTTTTACACAGATTTGTCGGTTTTGGCATACTTCCCATAATACCAGGAATTTATCGCATTTTGAGAACTAATCGCAAGAGAAAAATGCCGATTTTATGAATAATTCAGGCTATTGGATGATGGATCGAATTTTTCGCTGTAACTCTTCAGGAAGTTTCGTCTTTCTCATCAAAGCTCTGCCTTCTCTCCGTTGTCCAGACTCTAGGAGGACGAGTCCCCCAAAATAGTGATTTAGGAGATTCTCAGTCAGATGTTCTTGTGTAAAATCATAGATAGCCTTTCTGATTTCTTCTGCTCTGTCCTTTTCTCTCATTCTTTCATAACAGACCGCCAGGAGATAATCCTGCATTCTTTGGTCCGGGTTGTAAGGTCGACCTGTGCCCAAATTCTCCGGATAGGTCTTGGCAAGCTCCAGATCTTTGATGGCCTGTTCATAGTCTCGTTTACCTATGTTTTCGAGGCTTAAATTCACATGACAGAGAACAAAAAGATTGTGTATGTCACTTGCCCCCTCATATGGGAGTATCTCCAAGCCACTAAGGATCTCGGCCGCCTCAGCATACCGTTCATTTCCCATTAGAGCACGAACCAGGTCAACTTGAATGAAATCTTCCTTCGGAAAATGTTCGGATGCTTGTAGAGCCGATTCCAAGGCCTTTTCAGACATTCCTAGTTGATTGTAAAAATCAATCAGAATGTGCCAGGTTTTCCAACTCCTCTCATCGACCTTGACAGCGGTTTCAAAATCCTGCTGCGATAAGGCAAGGTCGACACTTTTATAAAAATGACCGCGGGCAAGATAGAAAGGCGCAAAATCTGGCTGGCCACAGGAATCGAAGAGACCTCTAGCCTCTTCCACCCTCCCTTTGCTCCAGAAGATCAAGGCAAGATAATATTTTGATTTCCAATCTTCAGGTTCCTCCTGAGATGCCCATTCAAACACTGGAATCGATTCTTCACGGAAAGGAAAAACCAGCCAGGGAGATATGGCCTGAGCCTTTTTGAGATACGTCTGGCTGTTCTCTTGGTTATTTTCTTTCAACAGATAACCCAGCCAATAACAGGCTGTGGGATGGTCTGAGGCAAACTCAAATAGCTGAACTCCGGGTTCGTTCAGACCCAGTTTGACATAATGAAGAGCCATCTCGATATAGGTTTCGTTTGGGAGCTCATTGCGTATCATGGACTTGAAAACGTCCAGTTTATTCTGGCTTGGATCCAATAGGTAGCGCTCATACCGAATGAGGTGGTTGAGAGGTTCGAGCTCATGGATTCTTTGAAGCGTTTCCCGAGCTTGTATCGGTTCCTTCTTTATTCTGTGGATTGTGGTTTTAAGGAGCAAGGCGCTGATATTGTCTCTATTATAATTTAGCGCCCGCTTAATGTATTCCAAAGCGAGGTCATAATGACTTTCCAGAAAGTAGATCTCTGCCATCTGAGCATAAGCGCTCGAACGATACTCAAGAGAGCGGGCGGCCCAACCTAGGCTCTCCTTTGCATCCATGAAGTCACCCAATCTGCGGCAAATGATCCCATAGACAAAGTTGGCCTCTGGCTCGTACATTTCGTTCAACAAAGCCCTGTGCGCATAGAATCGGGCTGTCTCGTATTCCCCTCTGCGGCAGTAAAGCTCAGCCACTCTGCACAACGCCCGTGTATGGAGGGGCTCTTTGTCCAGACAGTTCAGATACATCTCCAACGCCTTGTAATAATTTCTTTCTTGCTCGTGACGTATGGCGGACAGAAAAATTCCTTCGGCTGTTGTCTCATCAAAAGGATGAAACCGGATCGGACGTTTCAAATCATTGACTTTTGGATCGCTGGAAAAAGCCAGCTTGTCGCTAACACGGACTTCAACGGTTTGATCATCAAAGAGGTTCTGACGGATTTCCTTTACATACACTTTGGCTGGATTCAAGCTGAGAGTTTCACGATAGATTTCTTTTCCTCCATATGTTACAACGAGGTCATCATCTATTTTATCCAGAGGAAAGAGCCCTAATTTAATCGTTTCTTTATCTTGAGTGACATTCAGCACACCCCAGGGAGATGCTTTCACCATGGGACCTATATCTTTGTAAGGGAACCAAACATCTCTCCAGCTATCGGCTGTATAGGGGATGAACAGGCTGTGGTCACTCTGGTTGAAGTGTCGCCCTGCCTGGGGCTCGCTGTACTGACCATCTGAGTCGGTGAGAAGCTCTTCCCAGATCATTCCTTGACGTGAGTGTCCCCAGATCCAAATCTTATGTCCGGGCATGTCGTCGTATAAAGCCCAGTGTCCAAAGCCAAATCGAGAATCGTGCCAGTACCCTCCAAAAAAATTCTCATATTCACCTATAGTAAAATAACTTTTATAAGAGCCGAAGTCGTTATTCCTGTACCAGGAGAGGTCCCGCCCTTCCTCATCCACAGGCCACGGTCTCAAAGGCACGGAATAGTTGTGGCCAATATGGTGTATTCCGGGAAATACATACTGAAGGTCCTCTGTGGCTTTCACGGCGGCATTCATCCATGAATAATAAGATTGATGGAAGGGCGAAGGATTATACCAGAAAGCCTTGGTCTCGAAATAGGCTCTATCCTTTGGAAGATGTATGGTTACACTCCAACGTGTGCGAGAAGGCAAATCCATCGTGCCAACCACGCAGCTCACGCTCCCATCTGGATTCTGCCTTATCATGTAGTCAACTGGAGATGCAGTGGAAGGTGTGTGTCCTACAATGCCAAAATTGAATTCTATCCCGCCTGAGGTCCATGGACCACGGAGCGCAATTTCTCGAAATTTCATCACATGGTTGGTGTAGATGAATTCATTTCCCGTGGTTTTTTCCGAAGCCCCCCAAATCTTTCCTCCTACCTCCGGAAGAACTGAAACTTGAATATAGGGATTCTCCATTCGTATGACTTTCCAATCTCTATCTACGGCTGTCTTGCTGAATCTATCGAAGAAATAATAGGGATAGAGACGCGCTCCTCTCCCCCACAAGCTTGATCGTGTAAGGATTGGAACCGGGTCAGGTTCAGAGAAGGGATAAGTCAGAATGGTTTCTGTCTGCTCGACGATCGTAGCGCTATCCGATGGACGACAAGAAACACTTATGAGAGCAAAAATAAATAGACAACACGGGATGGAAAACGACTTAAATCTTTTTTTTACCATGGAACGCTCCTAAGCGTTAAATTTTAGTCGTATAAAGCATAGTTATATTGCTCGTAGTTATACACATCGAAAAAACGGTAAAAAATCTTGCTGTGAGTTAGGGAGTCTTATTCGCCTCCGATTTGTAAGGACTTGATCCTGAAAGTCGGCGCTGTGAAGCTTCGGTTCAAGTCCAGGTTATCGGCAACCATATCGATATCCTTCAACATCTCGAAAGCCGTTCCCGCGATGGTCAATCCTTTCACTGGAAAAGCAAACTTTCCGTCTTCGATCCAGAAACCGGAAGCTCCGCCGCTGAAGTTCCCATTCACCGGAATAATTCCGTACCCTGTGACGTTCTTCAGATACAGCCCCTTTTTTGTTGCCTTGATGATGTCTTCAGGTGTGCTCCTTCCGGCTTCCATGTAGAAATTGTGAGCACCAATTCCTGGGAGACTCGTGAATCCACCTCGTGAAGCATTTCCTGTGCTCTTGATACCGGCTCTTTTCGCCACGATGGTGTTATATATAAAACCTTTCAACACGCCTTTATCTAAGATTACTCTTCTTTGTGTTGGAACTCCTTCTCCATCAAAGGGTTTACTCCCCAGACCTTTCGGACGGATTCCATCATCAACAAGCGTAACCAGTTCAGAGGCTATCTCCTGATCCAACTTATCCGCCAGGAAACTTGCGCCCTGAATGACACGCTCCCCGTTCACGCCTGCCAGAATACCACCCAGGATCGCCCGCGCCACATCAGGATCAAAGATCACGGCTGCTTTCTGTGTCTTGACCATCTGTGAATCAAGCATTTCATAAGCATCTCTGGCTGCCTTCTCAGCAATTTTCTCAACAGGTTCAAAATCACTAAAAGATCGCCTTGAACAGGACTCGCTTCCTGAAGACTTCTGCTCTCCCTTCTCAGCTACCACAGAGACACCGAAGGAACAGGCGGATTCCTTATACGTTTTTAACAGGCCGTTTGAATTGGCAAGGAAGGTTTCCCCTTCTCCCTCCGAATACCTTGCTCCAGCACTCTTTGTGATACGCGAATCCTCCATGGCCAGTTTTTCGACTTTCTTGGCCAATTCTATCTTCTGATCCATAGGAATCTGACCGATTTGAGGATCGTACAGACCCATAACGTCTGTGAAGCCTTTATCATCAGGGAGAACATTGTTCTCATCCGGAGTGGTGTTTTTCGCGAATCCAATGGCGCTCTCTATGGTTTTGCCAAGGGCATCTTCTGAGAATTCATTGCAACTTGCAAAGGCCATTCTTCCTCCGACAAAAACCCTGAAACCGACTCCGTGGGTTGCGGCTTGCTGCACGGTTTCAATCTCTTGGTTACGGACTTGGATACGCATATTGCGCCCGGTCTCAAGATAGACCTCTGCATGATCCGCTCCCCTATCCATACATTTTTTTACTAATTGCTCGGATAAAGCTTTATAATCCATGATGATCTCCTTCCATCTCTTCCCTATCTTCTGGCTCGACTTCCACCCACGTTTATGCCCCGAATTCTGACAGTGGGTTGACCGGCCGAGACCTCAGCGCTTTGCCCCTTTCCACAGATTCCAGGGCCAAAAGCCAAGTCATCACCAACTGCATCGATATTGGAAATGATATCCAAACAGTTCCCAATAAGAGTGGCGCCTCTGACCGGAGTTGTCTTCTTCCCGTCCTCGACCAGATAGGCCTCACGGCATGTAAAGTTGAACACACCTGTCGTCGAGTTGACACTCCCACCGCTAAGACTCTGCACATAGATGCCCCTCTTTGTGGAAGAGAGAATATCCTCAGATTTATCTTTTCCCTTGTCGATAAACGTATTTGTCATACGTGGAATGGGGAGATAGCGGAAGCTTTCTCGTCGACCATTCCCCGTACGCTCCATGCCCAACTGCTTGGCTGATAGAATATCTGTCATGTATTTCTCCAGCACACCGTTTCTGATCAAAACATTTCTTTTCATCTGCGTGCCCTCATCATCAAAATTTGTGGTTCCTCTGAAATTTGGCAAAGATCCGTCATCCACCATGGTGAAGACATCGCTGGCGACTTTTTGTCCCAGTTTGCCGGTGAAGACACCAATTTTTTTGGCGATGCTGTCTCCCTCCAGAGGATGGCCTACAGCTTCATGGACAAGAACTCCTCCCCAACCGTTTTGCATGACCACATCCATCTTTCCTGCCGGACAATCTTTTGCTTCGAGCATGACGATGGACTCTCGAGCACATGTTCGGGCAACCTCTTCGGGAGTAACCATATCAAACATCTCAAATCCCGAATGTTTGCTCAGTCTTTCTCGCCCCATGTGACGAGTGTTCTCAGCTACTCCCAGCGTTTCGACGATAAAAAACAGCAAGGGCAATTCATCGCTGAGCAAGAGCCCTTCGCTGTTGGCAACGGTGCGTCCTCTTATTTCGTCATAATAGCTGATAGAAGCCATCTTTATCCTCGGATCGTAATCCAATGCGGCCTGGTTTGCCCTCTGCATGACTTCCAGCCGACCCTCGTCAGCGATGTCTTCAAGAGGAAGCTTGATCGTGATAAATGAATCCCTGCTCTGCTCCTTTACATCAACAGGCTCGATTTTCTTTGCGCCCAGAGCAACATAGGAGGCTACCTCTGCCGCTTTTAATAGGTTTTCTTCTGAAATATCGTCGGTATAGGCAAATCCTGTTTTATCACCAGAAATAACTCTCACCCCTGCTCCCTGGCTAATGCCAAAGACAGCGCTTTTGAATTTGGACTCCTCCATGATGATGTTCCGAGAAATCCGATTTTCCACATAAACTTCGGCGAATTCCCCTCCCTTCTCCAGAGCTTTTCGGATCGTTCTATTAAAGAGATCAGGATCCAGCTTCATCTCTGTGCTTAGACTCTCTTGCTTTTTACACGAGAGCAGATGCATCATAAGAGAAGGTGTCGCAGCAATTGCTACTCCTCCTTTCAAGCTCATCTGGAGAAATTTCCGACGGGGAATGTCTTCAACGAAAAAATTTTTAAATTTCTTCATGTTTGACCTCACAAGAAAAGTTTTGGATATTATATGTCAGACTTTCATATAAAGCAAAAATATAGAAATTATAGGTTCAACACATTGAGATGGGATTTCTTTTTCAGGCAAACAGACTGATTTGTTATGGAAAAATTATTCTGCCGAAGACCTAATATCAGTCAGTTTTATATTCTTTTTATTCAGAGTTGTGCCCTGTGCTCTATCCAAAGCTGCCAAAGAGAGATTGTAATCGATAACAGCTCTGAGTTCAGCGCTCCGCGCATCGGCAAGATCTCTTTGGTGCAGCAGAACCTCGTAGTTTGTGGCGAGCCCCACTTTAAGCTTTTTCTCCTCAGCTTCCAGCTTTTCCTCTGCTAGTTCCCTGGCAACTTTATAGGCATGAACGCGTTTATAATTGGTCTGCACATCTCTTAACGCGTTCCTTATCTCTAAAAAGGCCTGCTGTTCTTGATTCTTTAGGCTTACCTGTGCCTGCTCAAGGCTGACCTTAGCTTGAGCATATTGCGCACGGGTGATTACCGACGTTATCGGGATAGAAAGTGTTAGGCCAACTGTCCAATTCTTGTATTTGAACTTGAGTGCATCTCTCAGAGAATCTGAAGTTTTCCCCGGAATCTCTCCGATAACATCTCCATAAATGGGATCATCACCCTCATAGAGTATCTGAGTTCCTGATACACCAGAACTCCAGTAGGAAGCTTGTAAATTCAACTCTGGCAGGAGTTGATTTTTAGCAAAACTCAAGTCCAGGTCTTTATTCTTCAGATCGATCCGGAATGCCTCTAAGTCAGGTCTGTTCTGTAATCCTATTGTCAACGCCTCTTCCAGACTGACTTCTCTTTCTTCGTATGTCGGTGTATCTGTAGGGATGATCTTCGTCATGTTGATATCCTCTTCGGCTGTAAGGTTCAGGATGGTTTTCAGCCGGTCCTCGGTGCTGCTAATCAAACTCTCCGCTTGAAGGATGTCAGCCTCTCGCCTTGCCACTTCGGACTCAGCGCTCAAAACTTCAATGGGTGCAAGCATGCCTACCTCCACCTCTCTCTTGTTTTTCGCCAGCAGATCTTGTGCAAGTTTCAAGGATTCCTGCATGACTTTATAGTTTTCAATGCTCCCGACATAATACCAGTATGCTTCCTCAACATTGTAAATCGTATCCAACAGGGTTTGCCTCAGTCTGCTCTCAGATATTGCCGTATTATTCGTGGCAATAACGATTTCCCTTCGACTCACCTTGAATCCAAAGTCTTTCAGAAAGGGTTGGGTGAAATTAAAACGTATCTGGCTTCCATACCGCGGATTGATGGTTTGGAATCTTCTTGTTGTTTCTATTTCGTACGAATACAAGGAGATAGAAAAATTTCCGCCTGTGGGTATTTCTTGTGTGAGTTGGCCGTAATAATCATTGAATTGCTCTGTAACTTGGTCCTCAGCATCTATCCAGGAAAAGGAGGGCTCATTGGTTTCTTGCCTGTTTAATCCGAAGTATAAGTTGGGAAAAAACTTTTCTTTTGCCTGAGTAATAGATATATCAGCAAGCTGAGGATTATAAACTTCCACAGCCAAGCCTAGGTTGTTTTTCAAGGCACCTAGGATACAATCAGTCAAAGAGAGTTGCTTCTCCATTTGTTGTCCCCACATCAGTGAAACGAGCACTGGAATGAAGAGTAGATTCACAATTTTCATCTTTTTAAACATTTTTATCCTCCGAAAGAACAGTGTTTTCAGACTAAGGCTCATCCACTACCCATCCATCGAGCAGGTTGATGATTCGCCGGCCGTAGGAGGCATTTTTTTCTGAGTGGGTGACCTGAATGATAGTCGTTCCGTTTTCATTCAGGTCCTTTAGAAGCTCCATGACCTCCTCGCCTTCCTTGGTGTTCAAATTCCCTGTTGGCTCGTCAGCGAGTATGAGTTTTGGGTCAATAATCACCGCTCTGGCTACAGCGACTTTTTGCTGTTGACCACCGGATAGCTGGTTGGGAAAGAGATTTTTTTTAGCAACCATATGGAACCTGTCGAGCATATCAGCAATTTTACCTTTACGTTCAGAGCCCTTAACTTTTTTGTAGAGAAGCGGTGTCTCAAGATTTTCATAAACCGTCAGGTCATCGATCAGATGGTAGCTTTGGAAAACAAAACCTATATGGTTTTTATGAAGGTCAGAAAGCTGCCTCTCGCTCAATCTGTGAGCGGGTTTATCGTAAAAAAAGTATTCCCCGCTGGAAGGCGTGTCCAACATCCCGAGGATGTGGAGCAACGTGGACTTTCCTGCTCCGGAGGGGCCCATGACGGTCAAAAACTCCCCTCCTTCCACATCAAGATTGATGTTGCGTAGAACAAAGGTTTTAACAAAACCTGACGAGTAGTACTTGGTGATGTCTCTCATTTTTATCATGTCATACTCCATTCATAGAATGATCTCCGATATTTTACTGTGGATTGCACATTAATTCTATTCATATCATATCCAAAATAACATCCGAATTTCTAAACATTGACCTCCTCTATCTTGACTTCTCGTCTTTTTCGAAACATGATCGGAATGTGTGTTTCTGTGGGCATCCCGATCTCGATCAAGCACCAGTCTTTGTCATATTCTCTTATGACCCGTTTAATCACATCAACCTTATCTGCTGTTTCTCCATCATAATCTTCCCACGCTATGATTTCCACCCTATAGTGCATGGTCCTTTTTTTTCCATTGATCTTTACCTCGATGTCGATGTTTTGTTCGGATTCCAAAGTTGGTATCTGAAGCACAACTTCTCTCATTTTATACCTCCTTTTTATTCACGCTACCTGGGACTGTTTCCCAAGTGGACATCCCTTATTTCTATTCATACCTTAGGCTTTCCACAGGATTGGCCAGCGCGGATTTAATCGCCTGATAGCTCACCGTAATCAAGGCAATAATAAATGATAAAACTGCTCCAAGGATGAACGGCCCGAATCCTATGCTTGTGCGATAGGCGAACCCTTGAAGCCACTTGTTCATGGCAAAGTAAGCAATCGGCCATGCCAAGATATTGGCCAACAAGACCCATTTAGTGAATTCGGAAGAAAGAAGCAACATGATGTTG
>Ga0209636_10004216_pt1 | contig 14653 bp, 13 predicted proteins | sample DeeMarSWOR152_54_FD_187464 | JGI IMG/M metagenome (GOLD analysis project Ga0209636, IMG submission 187464) | Marine sediment microbial communities from White Oak River estuary, North Carolina - WOR-1-52-54 (SPAdes) (version 2) | ecosystem: Environmental > Aquatic > Marine > Intertidal zone >...
TCCCCCGCATCATCCAGCCTGGCCAACAAACCTGACACATTCGCCCCCACCTGCTCAGCCTCCAAAACAGCTTCATACGCCGAAGCCACAACCTCCTCTGATTGGCTGATAGCCGATGCAGCCAATGCTTCATCCGACGCACTAACTCTGCAAACAAGAACGGAAACAGTGAAGAACAAAAGAAACAGCGAAACACCAAGAAGTTTTTTCACAGACATCCGCATCAACCACGTTCAGCTTCGGGAAGAGATTATTCTGCTACTTGCCCTCGCACATGAATCACTGTTCATCTAGCTGCGTGCGCGTAGCTCCTTCTCTTTGGAGCACATGTTCTCCAAATCCTGTTTCTCCTTTTCAAGATTGTTCAAGTGCTCATCAACCTTTTCACAACGCCTAGAATACTCACTGAACCTATAGAGAAACAGCTTACCCTTCGACGTAAGCACGTAACAGCCTGAACGGTTATCCATCACCAACCCAGCTTCCACAAGTTCATCCAAATATCGATTCAAAAGATCCCAACTCAAATTCGCCAAATACATAATCCGCGTCTTCTTGGCATCATCACCACTAGCCACAGAGAGCATGTCCGCCACAATCTGCAACTTGCTTCGATACTTACCCATCGCTAACCACGCCACATCGTCAATTCGTCAAAGAGGAAGAAGAAGCCAAAAAGAACAGCCGAGACAACTGAGATTGACGAAGTTTCATTCACAATGCATGTGCATAAACACGAAGCAGAAAGAGAAACAGCAGATTATTCTATTCTAAACGTGAAGCCAGCCCCGTCCACCCTTCTTGCGTTGCTGATTCCCTTTACGCTTCGGTATTGAAGGAGCAGGTCTCCCCCGTTTGGTGAACCGTTTCTGGTTGCCAACAAAATCTTTTACGAATCTTCCCCATCCGCCAACCGCAGGGCGCGGAGGAATCGCATTCGGCACCTCAGGAGGCTTGTGGCGCTCTAAAATCTCCGCGAAATCTAAGGACTTGAAGTCCCGCGTAGCCATGATAACTGTGCCACGATCAACAAACAACGACGAGTAATCCTCCCGAGCAATACCTTCGGCCCTCACCCTATCGTCTATCCGCTCCCACCACAACCTCTTCCAAACAGTCCGCAACTCGTCAACGAACTCGTTCCATTCTACACGTTCCACTATGTAATCCCTCCCTGAAGGAAGCGGATGAGAATCCGAAACCCTTTTCCACTAACCTTAACATGTCAACTCACAACTGACACGCTCGCTTCAACTCATTGCGCTTAAACATTGACTGGTGCTGAAACCACTACTGGCTTCGCCACGACCTTTTATAGAAAAATGGAAACAAACTTATAAAACGATAAGGAAGGAACTTCTCGAGGGAGCCTCTAGAGTCCTGTTCTAGAATCTTGTTCTAGAAGTTCTTTACTGGAAAGTTCTAGTAAATCCACACGAGGTTTTATGAAAACAGGTTTCACAAACCATTTATCTCATCCAAATCTCTTCAGGAAGGCGTAGATGAAGGCAAGATGTGGGTAATCGATGAGATTCTGATGCTGCTCAGAGATGGGAACTGGCACGATCTACGCCAAATTGTCGAAACATGCTCATTAAACGAACTTAAAGTGGAAATGATTGTGAGCTTCCTATCAAAATACGACTTTATAGACTGGAATAGAAAAAGTAGAAAAGCAAGGCTTCGCCCGTTGATGCTTGAGTTCTTAAGTGCAATTCGATATGACAGCTAGAAGGAGGCTGTCACGCCATAAGGGCTTTGAGCCTGCTATAAGCATTGAGGAAGGCGTGTCCCTTCGCGGAAGTCTTGAAAAAATTTTTTGGGCTACTTTCCTTCTTGGAGATTAGACTTAGGAGTTCCATACCGAGAAGAAGCCGTAGGTATCGTTCAAGCTGCTTGTAGCTTAGATTGCATCTATACATGATGCGCGTCTTCTTGGCCCCTCTCACCGCCTCATTCAAGATGTTTGCCATAATGTCTATTTGGCTTCGAATCTGAATCAAACGCGAAGGACGAGACTTCTCCTTGACTTCAACCAAAGAAGACACCGACGCCTTATTTCAAATATTATGTATAGATATATAACCATATTTAAAATTTGAGGTATACACCATGTTTCCCGGCATTGTTAGTAGTTTGTCACATCTCTCGCAGCATACAAGTCCCCCTGACGTACATGTGACGCTGCCGCGGTATTGTTGCACAATTGATACATGTGCTAATCCTTTGCCTTCTGTGTCTTTCAAGTTTACATCTTGGAATTGCGACGAGTCTGTGCAAAATTCTATATGAAAGATCGAGGAAAGGTCTGGCACAAGAGTTGATGACGGCAATGTTTGATCGAGAATTGTTGAGTAAGATTAGGGCTGAGTTTCCAAGAGCAGAGGCAGACTTGAATGGACGCAAAAGAGCCTTTTTCGACAACGGAACTGGAACACTTGTTGTGGGAAGGGCAGCCAAGGCTGAAGCTGAAGCCCGCGTCAACTGTAGCGCCAATGTAGATGGAATTTTTTCCGAGTCGAAAAAAGCGGAGGATATAATACTCGAGGGAAGAAAGGCCGTAGCAGACCTTTTGAACGTTCCATCGCCAGACACCATTATCTCAGGCGAATCAGCCACTGCGCTGCTTTTCAACTTAAGCTACGCTATTGGACGAGAACTCACTGGAAAAGAAAACATAGTCGCAACTGACTATGACCACTACGCGAACATCAGCCCCTGGATAGAACTGGAAAAGAGACGAAAAATCCAGAAAGTCAGGTTTGCCCGCTTCAACAAAGATGAAGGCACCCTCGACATGGAATATCTGCAGGGTCTAGTAGACAACAAGACAAAGGTTGTGGCTGTCACTGCCGCTTCCAACCTGCTCGGCACAAAAAGCCCCCTCAAGGAGATTGGAAAAATGGCTAAGGAAGCCAATGCCTACTTTGTGGTTGACGCAGTTCACCATATTGTTCACGGCCCGATGGACGTCAAAGCCTTAGACTGCGACTTTCTCGTATTCTCAGGATACAAGCTCTTCAGCTCTCACGGAAGCTTCCTCTACGGCAAGAAAGACCACCTGGAAACGCTCAAACCCTACAAAGTTGCGTCCGCTCCGGATCATGCTCCCAAAAAGTGGGAATGGGGAACCCGAGATCAATCTATGTTCGCAGCCATACGAGGCGTCACAGACTACTTTGTTTGGCTGGCCGATCACGTTCAAAACCGCTACGAAGGCAGCTTCACTGAATACTCCGGCCGCAAAAGATCCTTAAAGGTTGCACTGAACGCTGTTGAGAAGTACGAGACAGAGTTATCTGAGATGGTGCTTGCTGGCTTCGGCGACATCAAAGGCTTAAAGGACATGCCGAAGGTAAAAGTTTACGGACTGACGGACCTGAAACGTTTAGAGGACAGGGACCCCACTTTTGCGTTCAAAGTAGAAAACAAGTCGGACCAAGAGATAGTCAACCACCTCTGGACTGAAGGAGGCATTGCAACGCGTACTGAAGACTATTATTCGCGAGCCGTAGAACCGTACAACCAGCAAAACATGATTCGAATTAGCCTGGTCCACTACAATACTCCAGCGGAAATTAGCGTCTTCTTAGAAACATTGATGAAGTATGCATGACCCAAGGTTGAGGGAACAGGTGCGCGCGCTCTGAAAATGAGCAACAACAGCTTAAGGATAGTCTTCGAGGTCATGGCCGCCGTTGCCATCGTAACCGCGCGCGAAACATTCTAGAAGAAAATGGTCGACTAGTGCACGCATCTAAATAGTCCAGCACACTCCGTTGAATTCTCATGCCGAAACTCCCCTCGACAAGGTTCTAATGGAAAGCATAATATTCCGTCTTCACAAAACATGCATGCATGTCGTCAGGTGGAATCTATGACTGCTGTATCGCTGCTAGAGAACGATCAGATCAACGTCGTCATTGACTCCTCTGAAAAACTTCTTGATGAAGTGGGTGTAAAAATTTGGAATGATGAAGCCCTTAAGATACTAAAGCAGAATGGAGCCGATGTGGACTTCGAACAAAGAATAGCCAAGATACCGACTCAGCTTGTGGAGGAGGCAATTCACAAAGCGCCGAAGTCCATACCCCTCTACACGATGGACGGCAAGTCCAATCACCTAATGCGCGACAACAATGTTGTCTTCGTCCCGGGTTCCGCTGCGATAAAGGTGATTGATAGACCCACAGGTCGTGCGAGGACACCAAAAACGCAAGACCTTGTCGAATTCGTTGGATTGGTCGAAGGGCTCGACTACGTCAAGCTGCAATCAACTGCAATAATCCCAATGGATGTCCCTGAGAAATTGGCGGATAGATATAGACTTTACATAATCTTGTGCAATTCAAACCGGCCGATTTATACGGGAGCGTTCACGGAGGATGGCGCCGTCGACATGAAAGATATGTTGCTCGCTGTATCTGGCGACGAGGATAACCTAGCCAAAACGCCAAGGGCGGTGTTTGTGTGTTGTACGTCTCCACCGCTTAAGTGGAGTGATTTGACGTCACAGAATCTAATGGACTTGGCTAGGTATAATATGCCGATTTCTGTTATACCAGTTCCAATGGTGGGCTTGGGGGCTCCTCCAACATTGGCAGGGGCGTTAGTTCAGCATGTTGCCGAAGTGTTCTCAGGCATAGTTTTGACCCAGCTTGTTAAGCCAGGCTGTCCGGTGTTTTTCGGCGGTTCACCAGCACCGGTCCATCTCAAAAGCAGTGTTTGTCTCCTGGGCTCAATCGAAGCAGCTATGCTTGATATAGCAGCGGCTCAAATAGCTAAGGCTTTCAACTTACCCACCGACTTCTATGCTGGATTAACCAATTCTAACACAGTTGATCAACAGGCAACCGCTGAATCCGCCATCGGTATGACGCTAGCAGCCATTGCGGGAATAAACATGATTGAGGGCGCGGGGATGGTAGAATTTGAAAGCTGTCAGTCATTTGAGAAGATAGTCATAGACAACGAAATAGCAGGCTACATCTATAGATTTCTCAAGGGCATCGATGTGAAAGATGAAACCCTTATGTTCGACCTGCTTGGAGAGATCGGATCTGGAGGCGTCTTCACGTCAAACATCAGAGCTATGAAGCTGACGCTTCAGCATTTCAACAACGAAGTGCACCAAATTGGGTCTGTGTTCAACATTGACGGCAGAAAAACGTGGGAGTCGAAGGGTGGGAAGGACACGCTCACGAAGGCCAAAGAACTTGTAGAAAAACTGCTGCGAAGTTATAAATCGAACCCGCCGCCGCGAGATGTGGTGAATGACCTCAACAAAATCATGGATGTGTCGGCCAAAAAATACGGCACATCGTTGGATAAGCTTCCATGGAAGTGCGAGGTATGAACTATCCAGGCGTCTGCGTTGCTTTCAGATCCATTTTCATTGTTCTTGAGCGAGACATGTAGATCCTGATCAATTGGTGACATAAGCCTTGAAAATTGATGCTGGCGCGCGAAAGGTGAGTATAACCAGTGACATGTTCGATTATTCATTCAAGCCGACGAAGGAGAGGAAGCTTCAACTCTTTGCTGATTACGGCTTCAAGTACATTCACTGGTGCGACGATTGGCAGAGTGAGATTCTCTACACAAAACAGAAGGTGGAACATTCCCGACGACTCCTCGAATCATGTGGACTGCAATGCGTAGATGTTCACGCATGTGAAACTGAAACCATTCTCATCGATGCTGAAGAGAGAGACGCGTTGAACAAGTACATTCAGCTGCTACAGAATCGCATAGAGTTTTGCTCGGCGGTTGGAGGAGATGCAGTCGTCATTCATACCCCAAGCGTCATGGAGTGGGGCGGAGATTATGTAGAGTACACAAAACCGAATATTGAACTTTACCGGCAACTTCTCCAATCGCAGGGCGGAAGCGAAAGGTTGAGCTGGAAATTAGATAGGTCACTTCAAGTCTTCGAGAGCGTGAAACCTCTTTGCCAGGATTTAGGCGTCGTCCTCGCGGTGGAGAACTGTTACCCATTCGACGAGAAAAGCCTAGAATACTACTTTGAGAGATATCCGCCGGAGTTCGTCGGCTTTTGCTTCGACTCGGGACACGCCCATCTTAACGAGAACCTTGATCTGCTATTGAAGTTCAAGGATAGACTCAAGGCCTTACATCTGCATGACAATCGAGGAAACGATGACGATCATCAACCTCCATTTTGGGGAACGATCAGCTGGAAAAGAGTGATGCAGTGGATCGAACGAAGCGGATATATAAAACCGATCAACTTCGAGGTAACGCACGATCCAAGATTCTTCGAGGGTGGTATGGAGGAGTTCCTAAACTATACTGTACGTTCGATTCAAAAGGCTTTGGCTCTACTCGGTTCTTAGTGGCGACTCAACTTCTACTTCGGAGCAAAAGTGACTATGCTTGTCTAGATTGTCTTACCGTAGTTTACGCGGAACGTGCTGAAGTCAAAGGGATCCACATCCCCGTCTAGGTCTAGGTCTGCCTGAAGGTTGTAGTTTGCGTCGGCAGGGTCTTTTTGAGGTGGACCTTTGCTTCCGTAGGCGACACGAAAGGCGCTGAAGTCAAAGGGATCAACATCCTTGTCTCCGTCGATGTCGCCTGGAATCTTGTCGCTGAAGTAGCCGTGCCGTATGTGGTCGGCGTCAATCTTTGCGTTTATTATGTCGTATGGCTCGTGAGTAATTGTGTTGTATCCTATCAGGATGGTGTCGAATCCTAAGGTTAGGTGTGAGAACCCGTAGCCCACCACTGTGAAAGTTACGTTTGCCAGGATTCCTGGTCCAGATGTTACGTAGGGATCAGCTGGAGCCATATAGAAGAACCATCCTACCGTCAGCGACAATTCGCCTAAGGTTTCGTTGAAGGTGCCCGGTTCAAACTCGGCGCTGGGATCTCCTGTGATGAGGTCTCCATTGACGACTCCGTAAAGGTATTTGGCAGTTATGTTTGCGCCCACCCCAGGTATGCTCCAAGGTGCAAACCACACCTCACCTATGCCATAGTTCATGAGGTAGTCCGTTCCTAAAATCTGAAGGGTTCCATTCACCCAAACATATTCGGACCCCTCAATCATCGGTGTGTATGTTGTGTAGAATTTATCTGTCACACCGTTGCCAGTCCATGTATCTGTCTTGTTGACGCCTCCTCGAAGGACACTGGAATTATAGGATAAGGTGAACTGGTAGCTCCAAACATCACTCCCGTTGTAGTCGGTATAGAGCGAAATCGTCACGTTGTCGCCAGGCACAAGTGTTTCATCCAAGATTTTGTCAGGAACAATTGTTATACTAGGAGATTCCACAGCTGAAACCTGTGAAGTGTTTACGTTGAGCCCGCACAAAACGCTGATAGCAAGTATGGCAACAAGCGGTGTCCAATAAATCTTTTTGGTCATGTGCCTCTCCTTCTCTTTCCTTCTTCTCTATTTATTGTTAGTTTTGTTTGATTTAAGTATTTTTGTTTTTCTACCAGTCCATCGCCTTAAGGATTTACCTTTTCAAATGACAAGCGACAAAGTGGCCCGTTCGAACCTCGGCTAGTTCAGGATCTTGCTCTGCACATTCAGGTTCACTGTATAAACATCTAGGATTGAATCGGCACCCTGGTGGAGGGTCAATTGGGGTTGGCACGCTTCCTTTCAGCACGATTCGGTCCTTACGTTGCTTGCCAGGAATAGGAATAGCGGACATCAATGCTTGTGTGTATGGATGGCGTGGTTCAGCGTAGATGTCTTTGACGGGAGCTAACTCCACTATTTTGCCAACATACATTACTGCAACTCTGTCGACCATCTGTCTCACTGTACTCAAGTCGTGTGAGACATAGATGGAAGTGAATCCGAATTCTTTTTTCAAAGCTTTTAGCACGTTGAGTATTTGAGCTCGAACAGACACGTCTAGTGACGAGACAGGTTCGTCAGCCACCAGTAGCTTGGGGCTGCAAGCCAAAGCTCTAGCTATTCCGATTCGCTGTTTCTGTCCTCCGCTGAACTCGTGTGGATATCTGTACAAATGATGTGGAGCTAGTCCTACTTTTTTCATTAGCTCGACAATTCTCTTTTTTTTGTCCTTCCCTTTAGCGAGACCGTGGACGGTCAGCGGTTCACCGACGATGTCTGCAACAGTCATTCTGGGATTAAGCGATCCATATGGGTTTTGGAATATCATTGCCATTTCCATCCTTGTCTTTTGCATCTCTCTTTTATCTATTTTAAGAAGGTCGCGGCCCATGTACCGGATTGTGCCTGAGGTTGGCTTGATAAGTCGCATAATCAGTCTCGAAAGAGTTGTTTTTCCGCATCCGCTTTCTCCGACTAATCCTAGAGTTTCTCCTCTAATTACGAAGAGACTCACTCTATCAACGGCATGTATTGCTGCCACTTGTCTTAGGAGTATTCCTCCTCTGATGGGGAAATATTTTTTCAAATCTACGGTTTCAACGATTGTTTCCGACATTCTTGATCAGCTACGTTGCCGATTTGGATCGCTATCGGAATCGTAGAGGTGGCAGCCCACCGCATGTGTCTTGTTAACTTCAGTAAGCAAAGGTACTTGTTCGCTACAGATTTTCATGGCATGTTCGCATCTGGGGTGATACCTGCACCCTGTGGGAGGCTTGATAAGATCAGGAACTGTTCCTCGGATAATATGAAACGTTTCCATATCCTCATCAAGTTTAGGAATACACTTAAGAAGTGCTTGAGTGTATGGATGCATTGGTTTCTGAAAAAGGTCTGCCAAATTAGCGTGTTCTACAACCTTTCCAGCATACATAACTGCAATCTTGTCACTGAGCTCGCTTATGACTCCCAAGTCATGTCCAATGAGCAAAATAGAGGCGCCAAAGTCTCTTCTTAGCGCTTTCATTAATTCCAAGATTTGAGCTTGTATAGTAACGTCCAAACTTGTGGTCGGTTCATCGGCAATAAGTAGTTTTGGATTGCACGAAAGAGCCATGGCAATCATAGCCCGTTGTGCCATACCTCCACTATATTCATGTGGATAATCTTTCATTCTTTCTGAGGGGTTGGGAATGCCTACTTTGTAAAGTATCTCCTCCACTTTTTTCTTTATCTCGCGTTTTTGCGCGTTTTGATGCAGCTTTATGGCCTCAGAAATCTGATTTCCCACGGTAAAAACAGGGTTCATAGAATCCATAGGGTTCTGGAAGATCATTGATATTTCTGCTCCTCTCACTTTCCTCATCTGCTTCTCCTTCAGTTTCAACAGATCTCTACCGTTGAACCAAACTTCGCCCCCAACTATCTGGCCCGGTTCTCGAATCAGTCTCATAATTGAAAGGGCTGTGGTGCTTTTTCCACATCCTGACTCGCCCACGAGTCCTAGAACTTCTTCCTTGCCTATCTTCAGATTCACATTATCGACAGCTCTAACTACGCCTTCCGGTATGAGAAAGTATGTGTATAAATTCTTGATATTTAGAAGAGGCTCGTTCATTTCTCATCGCGCTCTTGTCGTAACGTCCAAGGCATCTCTAAGGCCGTCTCCAAATAAGTTGAAGCCTAATGAGGTGATGAGTATTGCCAGCCCCGGAAAAGTTGCTATCCACCATCCTTCAGTGCCCAAAAAAGGTCTCCCTTTTTCCATTAATATTCCCCATGATGCCGCGGTGGGATCGCCGAAACCTAGGAAGGTTAGAGATGCTTCGTAAAATATGTACCAAGGTATGTCCATAGTTAGAAGAACGATGACCGAAGCCATGGCATTAGGCAAAATATGACGCGTGATTATGCGCCAATTACTGACTCCCACGGATCTTGCAGCCTCAACGAACGTTGCCTCCTTAAGAGTTAAAAACTCGCTTCGCACCACCCTAGCCAAAAAAGGCCATCCCAGCAACCCACTTACAAGTATTATTACGTGTAGACCTCCTATCTGAAACATAGAAACAGCGATGATCAACAGCATGAGTGTAGGTAAGGTTAGAACGACGTCTGTTATCCGCATTAATACCTCATCAATCAATCCTCCGAAATAGCCTGCAATCATTCCAACGGTCAGACCAATGGCTGCTTCCAACAAGACAGCGGAGAACCCAACATAGAGAGATACTCGAGCGCCAAGGACTAACAAGCTAAGCATGTCTCGTCCCCATTGATCTGCCCCCAATATGGCTTCAGAAAATGGAGGACTCAGTGGCTTATGGACCCACATCTCTCCTGGATCGTATGGAGTGACAAAGACCCCGAAAATGGCGATCAGGATCACTGCTAAGACTATTCCGCCCCCAAAGACCGCCAGTTTGCTTGCCTTAAGTTTTCTCCACACAGTGAAAAGTTGGGTGGCTGCTGACGGTTCGTATACTTCGTCTGTCTCTTCTTCGGATTTTGTTACTTGATTCACAGTGTTCAACCATCGTTCTTATGCGCGTGCGCATGATCATGTGTCATTCGTATCTTATTCGTGGATCTACTATCGCGTAGGAGAGATCTGCTATTAGGTTTGAAAGCAGAACCATCAAAGTGATTATCATGCTAAGGCCCATGAGGGTAGAATAGTCTCTCTTTGTAGCTACTTCGACCATGAAACTTCCCAAACCGGGCCAAGTAAACACCGACTCAATGACCGCAGCACCGCCAAGAAGGAAACCCACGGCGTAACCTTCATAAGTTACTACTGGGAGCAAAGCGTTTCTTAGAGCATGCTTATAGATCACAACTCTCTCACTCAAGCCTTTAGCTCTTGCAGTGAGGATGTAATCTGACCTTAGCGCCTCTAGCATGCTTGACCTCACCAGTCGAAGGAGATACGCCATCCATCCGAAGCTGAGAATACTTGCCGGAAGGATGAGATGTTTAAAATGGTCAAACCAGACATGGAAAATAGTGGGAAAGGTTTCACCTAAGGTTCGAAGCCCAGAAGCGGGTAGCCAATCCAACTGCTGTGCAAACACTAGTATTCCTATTAGTCCTAACCAAAAGCTAGGTGCCGAGTAACCTATTAGTGCTCCTAACTTAGTCAGGGCGTCAGTTAACGAGTACTGCTTAACAGCAGAAACAACGCCCAAAATAACCGCCACAATCAAAGACATTACTTGAACTATGATCATGAGCTCTAGTGTTCGCGGTGTTTTAACACTTATCAGTTTTATAACAGGTGCGTTCCACACGTAGGAGTATCCAAGGTCGCCCCTTAACATTTTGCCAACCCAAATAAGATACTGGACGAAGATAGGTTGATCAAGACCATACTCGATGATCAACTCATCTATCACAGTCTGGTTTACACGCGCAGGATTCATCGCCATCATTAACGTAATGGGATCACCTGGAGCAAGATGGATCAAGGAAAATATGATTAAGGAAATTAGAAAGAACGTGGGGACAATGATTATCAGTCTTCTAATAGTGTAAGTCACTAGTGTCAATGATCCTCCGCTCCCTCGTGTAGACCATTCGACCAAGATTCAGTTTATCTTGTTTTTGCTATATTTGAATGTTGCTGTCGTAAACTTGGATTTCACGTTTAAACAGGTAATCAGGATAATGGACTGAGTGTTGGTTTCTTTTTTCGTTTAACAGCGAACGCGGCCACTAAGCCTATTATTATGACGGCTGCTACTATGCCAATAATGATTACTTCAGTGGGGAGACCTCCAGCGGCGGATGCTTCCACCGTAACTGCGTCGGTGCTTCTGAGTTCATTATCTTCTGTATCCGTTTCTCCTGGAACAGTGCTTGCCCTAACCCATATGAAGTGGGTTCCTTCTATTTCACTTGTGTCCCAAATGAAAGTTATAGATGTGCTTGCTCCAGGCCCTAAGGCTTGCACGGTTTTCTTCTGTGCAATAATGTAGTTTGGGTCGATTTTGTCGTAGTAGGCAGCAACAGTGAATGTGTCAGCTGCAGTTCCTTGGTTTTCAACAACGACTGTAACATTTACGGGTTCCCCTTGTTTCACCGATGTTGGAGAGAATGTTGCGCTAACAACAGCCACATCGTGAGTGACAGCCTCCGCTGTGTTCTTGAAGTAACCGGATATTATGTGTCCAGACTTTGGTATCCAGTCGCTTATAATTTCGGGAAATTGGCCGTTTTCATATCCTCTTAGTTCGGCTTCAGATTCGATAATAGTAATCTCTGAGTCTCCTGTGCCTGCCACTGTGAAGGTGATGTTTGCCAGAATTCCTGGTCCAAATGTTACATGCGGTTCATCTGGGGCCATATAGTAGAACCACGCTGTCGTGAGAGATAATGTGCCTGACGTGTTGTTGAACTTTCCAGCGCTGAACATGGCACTGGAATCTTTTGCTTCTGTTATGAGATCGCCATTGGTTACGCTAACGCCTTTCAGCACAAGGGGGTTGTAGGTTACAGAGAACTGCCAAAACCAAATGTCGGTTCCGTTGTAGTCTGTGTAGATTGAAACCGTGAAGTTTTTGTCCGGCGTCAAGGTTGTGTCCACGATGCTCTCAGGAACTACTGCAATGTAGTAAGATATAATCTTGACAGTGCTATTCGAGCGAAGCGTATTATCTTCTGTATCCGTTTCGCCGGGTACGGTGCTCGCCATAGCATCTATGAAATAGGTTTTCTGCTTGAAAGTTGTGTTATAGACTTCTTCCCTTACGCCCGTTGTGTTCCAAGTGAAGGTCAAAGTGGTATTTGCCCCAGAAGCCAAATTCACGACATTTTGTGTTTGGATAACAGTGGTACCGTAGTAGGTGGTGACGTTGAATGTTTCGGATGCTGTTCCTTGGTTTTCAACGACAACCGTTATGTCTACAGGTTCACCTAATCTAACGGAGGTTGGAAAAGGCGTAACGCCAATAACAGCCACATCATGATCTACCTGTGCTACTGTAATTCCTATCATGTTTAAGTCCAGAAGACTGTAAGAAAGTAATATTATGAAGAACATCAAGAAGAAACTTTTTCGCACGTAGTTCACCTTCAGATGTTTCGGATTTCTGACATTGACGAGTTCGTGAAGTTTTTGTTCTGCTTCATGGTTAAAAAAGCTTTTGGATTTTTTTGGCAGATTTCGTTTTGCTATAAAACAAAAAAAGGGTGTTTTATGTTGGTTTTCTAATTTTTAGGAAGTAGATGGTTACCACCGCGATGACAATGATTATCACTCCAGCGGCTGCTGCGTATATAAAGATGTCTGGAGCTGCTGGCTTGCTGATTGTTACGGTGCCGTCGGTAAGTGTGTTGTCGTCTGTGTTTGTTTCTCCTGCCAGGGAGGTCGCTGAGGCTTTTATTGTGTACGTTCCAGCCTCGACATCAGACGTGATCCAGCTGAAAATCAATGACCGAGATGCGTCGGACGCTAGGTTGGTCACAGCTTGTGTTCCGATCGCAATACCATCGTAGTAGACAGTGACGTTGAAGGTCTCAGTTTCGCTGCCTTTGTTCTTAACGGTGACGTTGATCGACAATGTTTCTCCGATATTAGCTGTGTCTTTAGAAACCTTAATGTCGGTGATACTTAGGTCGTGAAACGCAACTTTTACATCAACTGTAGCTGTGCTAGTTAGGCCGTCTTTGTCGGTCACGGTTAAGGATACCGTGTAGGTTGCGGCTACAGCGTAGATGTGGGTTGTTGTCTGAGTGAGATTCCCACCGATATATAGTGCGTCTGTGCCATCGCCGAAGTTCCATGCATAGCTGACTATCTCGCCTCCGGGATCAGGATCGTAGCTGAGGGAAGCGTCAAAGGTCACAGTTTCGTCCATGGTTGGTTGGGACGGTGAAAACGTGAAGTTTGCTATGGGAGGAACTATGATCAGGATTGATTTAGTGAGCTCGTTGTTGGTTAGGTCTGCGTCCGTAGCTAGGATTGCTTCAGCCTTCACAGTGTAGGAAGCTGGAGCGACACCTGTAGTGTTCCAGCTGAACCCTACCTCTTGGTTAGCACCTCCAAGCAACGTGACGTTTTGGGTTTGGACTTTTATGACTGTTGTGTCAAAAGATATCATTGCTTTCACTTGGAAGGTTTCATCATGCAAACCACGGTTTCTTGTCACTACATAAAAGATTATGAGTTCTCCTGCTTCCACCGAAGGTTCAACTGTCATACTGTCGATTGCGACATCGTGCACCGATATCACAACTGGTGCAGTCTTCCAATTGTCAGACAGATCCCCATCCCCAGAAACCGTTGCAGTCGCATTAATCGTGTAGATGTCTGTTGCTACGCCTGTGGTGTTCCAGCTGAACACCACTGTCTTGTTTTCGCTCAATGCCAGCGTTACATTTTGGCTATCTAGGTACTTTGTGTTGCAGCGGATCGTGACGTTCGCCAACTCTTCAAAGATGCCTATGTTCACAACAGTAACGTTGATATGAATGATGGTTCCAGGAACGGCCAAGTCTGGAGTCGCCACAATACTCGTCACGGCCACATCGTGCTCCACCAAGAGAACTGATGCAGTCTTCCAATTGTCAGACAGATCCCCATCCCCAGAAACCGTTGCAGTCGCATTAATCGTGTAAAAACCTTCTGCCAAACCCGCTGTATCCCAATTGAACGAAACAACCTTATCCTCCCCCACAAGCAACGTGACGTTTTCGCTATCCAAATAAGTTGAATTGTAGTAGACAGTCACATTAGCCACCTCATCAGACCCGCCCAAGTTTACGACGCCAACATCAACCGACACAACAAATCCAATAGCAGCCTTGGAAATCACGGTG
>Ga0209636_10004217_pt1 | contig 14653 bp, 15 predicted proteins | sample DeeMarSWOR152_54_FD_187464 | JGI IMG/M metagenome (GOLD analysis project Ga0209636, IMG submission 187464) | Marine sediment microbial communities from White Oak River estuary, North Carolina - WOR-1-52-54 (SPAdes) (version 2) | ecosystem: Environmental > Aquatic > Marine > Intertidal zone >...
AGAGTTTCATACGATGATTTCTCGGATGATTTGAGATTTACTGTTGACAGTATCATGTGAGTTGATTTTTTTCGTTATAAGTTTTTGGTGTCTGTTATTTTCTTTTTAAAGAATGACTCAAAAAAACTTACTCTTTCCTCTCGATCTTCCACAAAATCGCCTCGTGCATTCTTCTGATAAATTCTATGCGGTCCTCGATCCTTAACATATCCATGTAGCCCTGAGCAACGAGGTTAAGGGCAAATGGTGACGGAACATCCTGGGTATTTACAACTTCCACCCTGATCCTTCCACTTTTAATACCCTCCAGAACCATGCAGGCGTTTTTTACATCCATCAAATCCTCAAGTACTTCCCTTCTCGATTCCCTCAGTACCGGAAAATTCTCGGAGAGTTCCTTAACAAAACCAAGGAGGATTTTTGAACCCACCTGCTGCTTCCCCACTGATTTTCTCTTGCCCTTGTAACTTCTCAGTATCATAAGCGAGCGTGTTGCACAGTGCCTGAATCTTCTTGTAAGCACTTCAGTTTTATCTATCGCCCTGATCAAAATGTCCCTTAAATTCCCAGGAGTCAAGAAATTGAATGCCTGTATTGCCTGGAGTTTTTTTGTCGGATCAGAAGAAGTTAGATAAAAACCATTATCGCTCAACGATATGAGAACATCCCTTCTCTGGCGTTTTGAAATAACATACGCCACTGCCCTTGAAAAAGCATCATTCACTCTTCTGCCGAAAAGAGTATGGAAGAGAACATATTTCTTATTCCCGATCCCTGCATAATATTCTATGATGACCTTTTTATCCGAAGGGATTTTAGAGTAAAGATACTGCTCTTTGAAGTACTCGTAAATTGAATTCACTGCATTTTCATCAACATAGAGGTAATCGCGGATAAATTCTTTAGTTTTCTCTTTATCGTCATGCATAAGCCGCTCTTCCATTAATCTTCTGAATTTTGATATCTCCATCCCCAAACCAAATGAAAGCGGCAGCTGCTCGGAAAACCATGACGGCACGGTCGGGGGTCCCCCGGATGGGCTCACCTGGGCCACCTGCCCTCTTGAATAATCGAACCTGTAAATATTCCCGCCTAAAACAAAAATATCTCCCTTCCTTAATCTTTCCAGAAAAGGCTCTTCGATTTTCCCGACCGCAAAGTCCCCGACCTTAACGGTAATGTATGATTCTTCCGGGATGGTTCCGATGTTTGTGGAATAAATTACTCTCGCGAGTTTGCCTCTTCTTCCCATCATTTTCGTATCATGATCAACCCAGATTTTTGCATAAACATTTTTTCTCTCAAGGGAAACATACTCTCCTGCAAGATAGTCAAGTACGGCATAAAAATCATCTCTTTTAAGATTTCTGTAACAATAACTTCTCTTTACGAGAGAGAAAACATTCTCTATATGCTGCATGCCCTCTATACAAATCCCGTATATCTGCTGTGCCAGGACGTCCAGGCAGTTCTCAGGTATCTGGATTTCATCTATTTTGCCTTCAATCGCATTTTTAAGCAGCACCCCGCACTCAACTAAATCATCCCTGTCCACCACTATAATCCTGCCTTTTGCTTTATCATGCAGTTTATGCCCTGATCTTCCAACTCTCTGTAATGCCCTTGCAACGGACTTTGGCGAGCCCAGGAGAATAACCAGATCAATATATCCTATATCAACCCCCAACTCTAAAGAAGTAGAAGAAACAACCACCTTTAGTTCGCCCTTCTTTAATCTATCCTCAATGTCCAATCTGTGTGCTTTTGATAAAGAAGAATGATGCGCTCCTATCACCCCCCTTCTTATGTGCTCGTCAAAATCAACGTCATCAACGCCCACTCTGCAGGCACCATAATTCGTCGGGAATTTTTCTTTCAGGTTATGAACAACTCTTTCAGTTGCGGAGCGGGTGTTTGTGAATACCAGGGTGGTCCTGTGCTGCTGGATGAGGGAATTTATGAGAGCATAAAGGCTGCTTTGGATTTCTTCCCGGGAAGCGGACATTAAATTCGGCACCGGGCTTAAAACTTTAAGATCCAATTTTTTAAGGAACTGCACATCCACAACCCTGCAGTCTCTCACCTCATTATTTTCATACCCCACTAAGAAACCCGCAACTTTATCCAGCGGAGAAATGGTCGCTGACAACCCGATGCGGGTGAATCTTCCAGCCAGATTCTGCAGTCTTTCCAGAGAGATGCTTAAATGCACCCCCCTCTTGTTCTCAGCCAGCGCATGGACCTCATCAACGATCACCCACTTAACATCCTTTAATTTCTCCCTGAATTTAGGGGCATTGAGAACTATCGCAAGGGTCTCAGGGGTTGTTATCAATATATGCGGCGGGATTTTTAACATTTTTGCCCTATCGGAAGCAGATGTGTCCCCTGTTCTAACCGCTGTTCTTACTCCCAGATCCCTGCCCCACCGCTTATTTAACTCTTCAAGCGGCTCCTTCAGATTCTTTTCGATATCATTATTCAGCGCCTTGAGGGGAGAAACATAAACGCAGTACACCTTATCCTCCAACTTTTCCGCCTTCGACAGCTTTATCAGTTCGTTCAATATGGAAAGGAACGCTGAAAGTGTCTTCCCGGAGCCTGTTGGAGCGGAGATCAAGGTGCTTTCCCTGCGGTGAATGTTCATAATCGAATACCTCTGCGGCAGGGCAAACTCGTCAAACTTTGACCGAAACCACTCTCTTACCAAAGGGTCTAAAGCGTCTAAAATTTCCTTCTCCTGGCAGGGCTTTTCCTGGTAGGTTATCATTAATTTTTAGATAATTAGGGAACAAAGATAAAAAAATCTTTTTGGAAAAAAGGTTTCAATATTCGCTTAGTACCGCTGGTTGGTTGGGGATTTTTCACTTTTCTTCAACAATCTGTCTACTTCATCGGGGGTTAAACCCCTGTATTGCCCTGGCGCCACCCCCTCAATCATTATGTCCCCGATTGCTACCCTTTCCAGAGATATAACCCCATAGCCCAGCGCAGACATCATCTTCCTAACTATCCTGTTTCTCCCTTCATGTATCGTGACATCAAAAATATCTGGCTTTATTTTTTTAATCTTACCCGGCCATGTTTTTTTGCCGTCTACCATTATCCCACTTTCTATCTCTTTTATATCCGAATCTTTCAATTGCTTATCTGTCCTTACCCGGTAGGTTTTTTCTATCTCATACCTGGGATGTGCTATTTTATTTGCAAAATCACCGTCATTTGTGAGAAGCAGCAAGCCGGATGTGTTCTGGTCCAATCTGCCGACCGGGAAAATGCGTTCTTTGATGTTTATTACATCAAAAATTGTCTTTCTTTTAAGGGGATCATCCCGGGTTGTGATACAGCCCGCCGGTTTATTGAAGAGAAGATAAATTCTTTTTTCTATTTTGATTTCCCGGCCGTTGATTGTTATATCATCTTTCTCCGGATCTGCCTTGTCACCCAGTTTTATCGCCTTATCATTTACTTTTACCCGCCCTTGCCGGATCAGTTCCTCAGCCTTTCTTCTGGAGCAGTGTCCTGCATTTGAGATTATTTTTTGTACGCGCAACTGCATTTTCCGTTAAGATAAATAAATTTAGTTCGAACAGTGCATCTTGTGCCTTCTTAGCTGATTTATATTAAAGCAAAATTCAATAAGGAATCTCATTGTATCGAATTTAACTAAATGGGTATGTCCTCCTCATCAACCGGGATTAAGCAATGGCTTTTCCTGGTAGGTTATCATTAATTTTTTAAAATTAAAAAATAGAGAAATAAAGATATGAAATCATTTAGGGATCACTTTCTTTTCTTTAATGCGATGTCGGCAATTAAATCAATTCTTTTCTTCTCCAGCGCGGATACTCTCTCACTAATCGTCTTTTCTCTTACTCCGAGTTCCTCGGTTTTCTCCTCCAATGATTTGATGTTTTTCTCCAATTCCTCTTTTCTTAAGTCATTGTTCTTTATATTTTCCTCAATTTCTTTAAAATATTCATTGAGTTCAATCTTTCTATCTCCCAATCCACCAATCTCATTTCTCAATTCTTCTATACTCCCTCTTAATCCAGATTCGGTTTTCATTAGTTCAGACAGTTCAGCAATTTTTGCATTTATCTCATAACTCTTGCTCTCCATACCCTTTCTTTTGACTTCAAGTTCATAAGCCATGGCACTCATTTTCTTCCCCTCCTCTTCTATCCCAACTGCCTTATTCTCAAGTTCTTTCTCCCTAGCATCTAACTCCTCCTCTTTAGCCATGAATCCTTGCATTATTTCCTCCGCATACCCCCCGAGTTCCTTCTCTCTTCTATCAAGTTCGCTCTTTTTATCATCATTTTTTTTGATATCTTCATCCACCTCATCAAAATCTTTTTTTAATTTCAGTTCTTTTTCAACAAGTTTCAGTTCTCTTAACTCCAATTCTCTCATTTTCTTCTTAAAAATAAGTTCTAAAATTTTTTGAAGAGTTCCTTTAGAGGCAACTTCCGGTTTATGATACCCGCCCTTAGAGATCACCACCTCGGCGGGTCTTATCACCTTGTCATTCAAACTATAACCCTTTCGCACCACTTTAATGATTACATCATCTTCAAGATCACTTTTTTCAATCAACTCAATCGCGGTGTGTTTTATATCATCAAATTTGCTGCCGGGAGTGGGGGCAATACACTCGATGCCAAATGAATTAAGCAATTCCTCGCGGATCATTTCCATATTCTTTCTGATGTTTTCTGATGTCTTCTCAACAACCTTACACCCGTCCGCTTCAAAATCTCCAACACGATCTAATGCATCAAGGGTATCAAGCAATTTTTTTATAAACTCATGCTTTGTCCCCTCCTTGCATCTTTCTTCATTCTTCTTAACCCTTTCCCTGTACTGCTTGAAATCCTCTCTTAACTTTAAGATCCGGGATTTCAATGATTCTATTTCATCTCTTTCTTCCATCGGTTATTTATTTCTTCATAACGGATAAACATTCCCCGCACTAATGATATGCCAGCCGTCCCCTGTTTTACCAAGTTGAAGTGAAGCCTCCCAACCATCATGCCATTTATCAACAACCCCATGTGGGAGTTTGACATAAAACCGTCGCGTATCAAACAATCCTGAAAGTACAACACCGTCCGGCTTAACATCCATGATACTGAAATGATCAAAAACTTCTTCAATGAGTTCATCCGAAGATATGTATTCCTCTATATCGTAAAGCATATTTGAAAGTTCTTCTGCTCCTGGAAGAACCTTTGACGCTTCGCTGCCTGCTTCAACAGCAAATTCCGCGCTCCTCTCATCAACAAAACCCTCTGCATGAAGCCATTTAGCCAACTTCTTTGTTACCGTTCCCGAATATTTAAGAAATTCCTTTCCCGCGATAACCTTACGAACCATAAAGTAACCCATAAATTCACCGGTCCCAGGTAAGATTTTCTCGGATCCGAAGACATCACAGAATTTCATATCCTCTCTCTTATATAATCCAGACTCTTCTTTATCTAAACTCTGGTATGCATAACCATTGAGACAATCCTTAAGTAATTCAATTACCTCCCTGTATTTGCGCATTGTAGCGGGCTTTAAACGCTTACCCTGCTCATCCAGAAACTTTTCCAGAACCTGCGATATGGCATATCCGATTTTTGTCATTTTAATATATCCATAAGAGTATCTTCAATCACCCCGAGAATTTTCTTTGCCTCCACATTATCGGGCTGAAATTCCAGGCATCTCATTAAAGCAGGCACGCTCTTGTCCATGATTTCTTTCTTTTCAAAATAAATCTTTGCAAGAACTAAATAATCATCTGCCATTACCTCATCATCATCTCTTATCCCCAGTGCCTTCTGCAAATAACGCGCCCCAGGGTCTAAATTTCCTTTACTTGCATAAGCTTTTCCAAGATTGCTTAAAGAAGGTCTGAATTTATTATCATAATCCACCGATCTTTTGAAATACTCTATCGCCTTATCCATATCCCCCTTAAATCCATAAGAATTCCCGATCTCATGACATGCTATTGCCAAATCTCTCCTTGGGGCATTTGCCTTTATCTTATCCTTCAATTTTTTGAGCCCGATTCTTATATACATGCCGCTCCATTTTAATCTCTCCTCATAACTGCGAATAACCCTTCCGAAATGATGGATTGGAACATCAACATGGGCGATTTTATCCTCTCCAATCCTTATTATCGACTCTCCGACATCCTCATGAACATAATCAGAATCGTCGTAATGAATTTCAGGTACATTTCTGAACAATCTCGTTACCTGCGATGCTGTCCACCCGATATAATCTTTACTTTCCCCATATCCGTCCCCCTCAGAATGTTGAAGTCCGACAACATTTTTAATGTTTGAATAACTGCGCTGAGTAAAAACATACCCTAAATATTCATCATTATATGTCAATTCCTTTACATAATCCAAATCGCGCTTTGCTATCGTCTCATCAGCATCCAGAACCAGAATCCAATCGCTTTTCGCATTCCTTATTGAAACATTTCTTGCTTCCGCAAAATTATCATTCCATTCAATTGATTTAACCTTTGCACCATAACTTTTTGCTGTGTCCATTGTCTTATCGGTTGAGCCGGTGTCCACTATAACCATCTCATCAATAATCAGCCTGACACTCTCTATTGCTTTTGGCAATATCTTTTCTTCATTCTTCACAATCATGCATAATGCGATACTCATTTTTTATTGTTTGGACTTTGATTTACCGTAATTGATTTCATAGAGATAGTTTAAATTTTTATCTGAGAAATGCTCCCATAAGTCCTTTGTAGCATAGGTATAATGAGAGTATTTGCTTGTTCCTTTGTGAAGTTCCTCAAGTCCTCCCATACTAATCATGCTCTCTGAATATTCGGATTTTTGATATGCTTCCTTTATCCTCTCAAACAACTCATCATCGTCTACTTCTGCCATAGAGTCAAATGTCATTGCCAGAAACTCATCACCCCCATCATTCTTTATATCCATTTTTAAAAACTCATTGCATACCTTTGCGGCATCATCTGTAAGTTTCGGATTTGTGACGGCAAATGCACATAAGGCATCAAGTGCTGCAATTCTAACCCACATATCCATGGATTCATCAAAAAATATGTCTTTGATGTCATCAAAATATTCTGTTCCAAAGGAATAAAATACAGAAGATAGATCTTCAGTGATCCAGTAACCCTCACCAAGTACCTCAATCTCATGGACCAGCATATATTTCAACAGTTCAAATGATTTTTTAGATTTTTTCAAACCCAATATAAACATTGTATGAATCAGATACCATGCACCTTCTTCCCAGCCCGGTATCCAGTAGGGTTCATCCTCCAATATACGAGACAATTCTTCATAGACATCATCTCTTTTTACAATTTCTTCTACAATTTCCTTTTTTACCATAAGTCCCGATTCCACAAATTTTTCAATTAATTCACTGAGAGTTAGCATTTTGGTTTTCATTTTCATCCATTTTCATAGTATCCATAGACATTGATTAAGTTAATAGAGTATTTCATCAATCCAGTGGTCTTCATGTTCCCCTCCGCGCATTCTTCACATATATTAACCGTTCTTTCTTCATCATCTGAGCAATCTATACAAACATAAGCAGCAACAGATTTTTTCCCTTTATCCTTACATGGATCACAGTAACGCTTTCTTATTCTGCTTTTATCTGTAATGGGGGGGTACTTAACACCTTTTTCCGAATCCTTTATCTCTTCAAGTGTGAGTACATGCTGGATGTAATCTCCAAAGTCATATACATACCCCATTTTAGCACCTATATATGTGCCAATACTTCCAATTTTAATATCAGAACCTTGACCGCCCCCATCAGGGTATATTTCACCGAAACCGGATCTACATGCATGATCCCGGTAAAACTCGCTGAGATGATCAAAAGTGTCGTGCTTGAATGCTTCACGCATCATATCATCCAGATCGCCAAGCGTCTGATCGTCCCCGATTTCAATGCGGCGCCAGAGACCTTTCCTGTGTTTTAATGCTGCCTTAAATTGGTATACTTTTGCCATTTTAAATTTTGTTTTTATTCTTTTTTATATTCAAATTATTATTTTTATATTCAGATAAAACCAATCCGAAATAATTCATAATTTCAAGTACAATTAATGCATATTTTCCTTCAACCTTATCCCATTCGTATTTATCTATCAGCCATTTCTTTTCCTCAAGATCATAAACCTCCCAGCCCATTTCCTCTCTTATGAAAAATCCCTTATTTTTGCATAATTTTTTAAAAAATTCTTCAACAGAAATCCATTTATGATTTAATTCATTAACAACATCAATGACAGATTTTCGTCTTTTTGAAAGAAACATAAATGGGTCTGCTTTTTTATCCTTATCCCTGTAACCAAAGTTTTCCTCTATGTAAATTTCAGGTATAAAGAATAATTCGTTGTAGACCATATCATTGAGCCATGCATCAAAGAAATCATCTGCAGCAAAATCCTGGTTTTTTACCGTTAATTTATCATTAAAATCATCTACAAGTCCTAACTTCCGGGAGAAATAATCTATAAAGAAGAACCTTCTTGTTTTATCTTCGGTTTTTATTCCTGCCAGATCCTCCTTTATCTTAAATGAATCATTTATTTTCCTTATGTGGGAGATTGGCATTGTATTATAACGCCATGATGTTCTTATGGTATGTCCTACGATATAATTTAAATACGATTTTATGTCGTGTTCAAGAGCTTCTCCTGTGTTTTCTCCGGGATTGGTTAAAGACGCATACTCAATTACCTTTCGCTTACTTAACTCATTTCCGTACCGCAAATAAAAAAGACCATCACATCCTTCAAATCCTTCAAACGCGTCTGAATATTTTCTCATAATTGATTTTACCTCCACCGGAATGTGCCAATCATAGCATAAACCCACCCGTCCAAGTTCTTTACTCGATGGGTTCACCATGTATCCCCTGTATCTATCGCGTACTTTGGCCCAGAGGAATTCTATATTGGGATGCCTTTCATTGAGTGCGAATTTAATAAAAATTTTCGCAGATGCGGATAACCTCCTGATAATTGAAGAGATTTTTGTTTCATTCAAATCCTTTCCGAGTATCACCTCATGATCTTTTATTTTTTTCTTTGGAAGTTTAATTTTGTTATCTGCAAATTCTACATTAAAATCAAGCACACATGCATTTAAAAAAACATCATTTAATTCATCGGATGTGATCTTTTTTCTTGAATTTAATTTTTCCACATATTCAATAAACTCCTTTTTTGTAAACCCAGACGGGTTGTTGTGATACCCGCGACATGGAATACCTGCAGGAGATACAAATGTGAACATATTATATTCATCAGAACTTTCCTGTGCATAAGAACAGTGAATATACTTCCCGCTACGAGTATTTAATAGAGCATGATAGTCGCCTTTTTTATCCTTTACTATTCTGATCGGCTTATCAACTTTAAAAACATCATGACATACAACACAGGGATAATGTTTTTCCGTATCTCCATCATAACACATATAATAATAATCATCCAGTGAGATATCCCCCTCACCGCGCTCTACCTTAATTATGCCTTCTTTTTTCCTTTCTGCATCTATTTTTTGTATGTTTGAAAAAAATTCTATTGGTTGCATTTTAAATTTCATAATGGATAAACATTTCCAACACCGGTGATATGCCAACCATCCTTTGTTTTACCTAATTGAAGTGATGCGTTCCAACCGCACTCCCATGCATCAATAATCTTGCGCGGGAGTTTGATGGGTCCAAATTTACAGCGACCTAAAAATGCTGATAGCATGACTCCCCCTTCTTTAACCTCCGCGATTGAAAAATGATCAGTGATCTCTTAATCTGATTACCTTTATGTAATTACGCAGAGTTGCAGGCTTTAAACGCTTACTCCGCTCAAGCAAAAACATTGCCAGAACCTGCGATATGGTCGGGTCTGCAATTTTTTTCATTTTATCGTTTTACCTTTCCCTTCTTGACATTTTTGATTTCAAAGACCCAGTGGGTTTTTTCGTATATTCATCAGGTTCCTTACTAAGCACGAATGGTGCCATAATATATGCTACAACCACCACACCGAAACCAAATGCGACAATTGAACCACATATAATACACATGTACTTAATCAAACCTCCAAGTTCAAGATATTTGGCGATCGCACTGCCTATAAAGAATCCAAAAATTGCTGATGCTGCAATGAATAAAAGAATTGAAATCAATATGATCCCGCCTATTTTGAATTCCATTTCGCTCATTTTTTTGATTAAACTTTTTTTAAAAGTTTATTATTTAATCTTTTTTAACTCCAACTTATCCCCGTCCTCAATTTTTGCACCGGAGATCCTGACTTTGCTATCCAATTCATTCCCTTCATAAAAAAGACCCGTATTTTTTGGCAGCATACCTGCTTGTTTTAACTCCTCTTTGACATACGATATGGTTGAATTCGGGTTTAAGTAAAGGGTCAGGGCATCTTTTGTCTCCGGGTTTTCAATCACAACCTCAATGCTGTGGATCCTGGACATTTTTTCCATCCACTTATTCTTCTCCTTCTTTGATAACCTCCCTTCTGCGATCATTTTAACCTTTCTTTCACTTCCCGAATCAAGATCTTTTGCGGTGACATGCAGTATCCCAAACCCCTCTCCTATTTCAAATGTTACCTCAATTTTATTCTCTCCCGCGGGCTTGGGTTCGAGATCAATCCAGAATTCTCCGAGCAGATCTGCATCATCATCATCCGGAAACATACTCTCTCCCTGATATCCACTCACACGAATCTCATCCATGAATGGCATCGGATTGGTGAATTCATCTGTTTTTTTGATCGGTATCTTTGTGTTCTTTTCTATCATTGTTACGATATATCCCATGGCAGTTAGAGTCCCAAAGGATCGTGAGACGACATCAGAGATTTCTATTGGCGTTCTTATATGCTCTCTGTCCTCCTTTTCCTCTACATGCTCCATTCCCGCAAATGCAGCTCCAAGCGCCACCACCTCATCAGGATTCACCTCTATATTTGTCTCTTTTCCAAAGAAATCTCTAACAAATTCTCTTACTAATGGGATCCTTGTGGTGCCGCCAACCAAGAGTATATCATCCACCTCCTCCTTTTCAATTCCAGCATCCTCTAATGCCTGCTTCATGGGTTTAAGGGTTCTCTCAACCAATGGAGTGATCAGATCATTAAATTTTTCACGGGTAAGTTCTAATGAATATGGAGCCCCTTTACCAACGTGGGGTAAATTAATCTTTGTGCTTTTCTTATCCGAAAGTTCTATTTTTGCCCTCTCTGCTTTTTCTTTTAATGTCTGGTAAAGGGTTAGATCCTTTTTAATGTTTACTCCATGTTTCTTTTTTATATCCTCAATAACCATATCCTCAATCAGTTCATCAATATCGTCCCCCCCCAGGTGATTATCCCCGGAGGTAGCGTCCACATCAAAGAATCCGCCCCCTATTGTCAGAATCGAGACATCAAATGTTCCTCCCCCAAAATCATAAACAAGTATGGTTTTTTCATCCTCTTCGGTAAATCCGTAAGCTAAAGCGGCAGCAGTTGGCTCATTGATTATTCTTTTGACATTTAATCCCGCGATTTCCCCTGCATCTTTTGTGGATTGTCTCTGGGCATCGGTAAAATACGCGGGCACGCTTATCACAGCATCCTCAAACCTTCTGCCGGTGAACTCTTCCGCATCCCTTACCAATTTTTTTAATATATGCGCTGATATATACTCAGGGGGGTAACTTTCGTCATCTATATCCACCCTATAATCCGTTCCCATCTGTCTTTTTATCGATCTTATGGTGCGATCCGCGTTTGCGATGATATTCTGCCTGGCTGTCTTACCCACAATCACCTCATCGTCCTTTTTAAAATAAACAACAGAGGGGGTTGTTCTCTCCCCATCGGCATTTTCAATTATTAATGCCTCATCAAACTCCACAAACGCCATCGCAGAATTCGTTGTTCCCAAATCAACGCCTATTATGTTTCCCATTTTTTGTATCTATAAAGTATTTTTTTAATCTATAAAAATAAAAAAAATCATATATGAAATAAAGATCAATAAAGGAACATCAAACAGGATAAGGGTTAGTTTTCCGTACAACAAAGATCGCATTGCAAAGATCAAAACCATTGAGGGCTATAAATGGCATCCTGAAGAGAAATACCGGAGTTTTCCTTATTCAGGAGACACTCTAAAAAAGATTTTATCTGCATTTTCTGGTGAGAATATCCGATTGGATCCTGCCTTACAGGTTTCTGTTGATCAAAAGGCAGATAAACCAACGCCGAATCATACTCATATCATGGAAGCAGTAAAGAAAGAACTTAATCTAAGGGGCTACAGCCAGAAGACCAGAAAAGCATATCTGCATCATATTGGACGATACACCCGTTATTTTACAAAAGACCCGAAAGACCTTGACGAAGAACATATCAAAGATTATATTTTGCATTTGATTGACAAAGAAAAGGTCTCAAGGTCATATCACAATCAGGCGGTAAGTGCCATAAAATTCCTGTATGATCGTGTGTTAGGTGTGCCGAGAACTGTGGATGGTCTTCCCAGACCAAGAAAAGAGAGGAAACTTCCTGTTGTCTTAAGTTGCAAAGATGTGATGCGGATATTTGAGTCTCTGGAGAATGTCAAACATAAAGCAATTCTAATGCTCATCTATTCCGCTGGCTTGAGAGTCAGCGTTCTAAAAATTCAAAGAATTTTGGAATAATGAGAATCTAAGATTGTAAAATTAAAGGTAGATGATATTGATAATGAGAGAAAGTTAATTCATGTGAAAGGTGCGAAAGGCAGAAAAGACCGCTATACAATACTTTCAGATGTTGCTCTGGCGATTCTTAAACAATATTTTGGAATGTACAAACTGCAAAAATGGTTGTTTCCGGGATCAAAATCAGAGAGGCATATATCCACAAGGACTGTCCAAACAATTTTTAAGCAGGCAAAGGAAAAAGCAGACATCAAGAAAGACGTTTCTGTTCACTGCCTGCGGCACAGTTTTGCAACCCACTTACTTGAAAGCGGCGTTGATTTAAGATACATTCAAGAGTTGTTGGGTCATAAAAGTTCAAAGACAACAGAGATATACACTCATGTGAGCAATAAAAACTTAAGGAAAATAAAAAGTCCATTAGACAACTTAAAGTTATGAATTTATATTTATGGATCTGATAATCCATTTAAGTCAATTTTATCTAAAGGTGGGATAACCGCAATAACTGCGTTTATTCCCTAGTTATCGGAAATAATGCTGCGGCAGTTAACTATATTTTTATAATTAAACTCCAATAAATAAATAACAGATAATAATTTCAAATGGAGAAAGAAACCATATATCTTGACGCATCAGTCCCCAGTGCTTATTATGATGAGAGAGTAGCATGGCGGCGCGAGTACACAACGGAGTGGTGGAAAGAGGAACTTCCTAAATACGATGTTTTCATATCGGAAGTAGTAATCGCAGAGATAATGGAGACAGAACAATCAAAAAGAAAAGATGAATTGTTAGAATTAGTGAAAGAATTTAGCGAACTTAAACTTTCTTCTGAGATAGAAGAAATAGCTAAAGGGCATGTCAATCAAGGGATTATTCCCCCGTACCAATTACCTGATGCCTTACATGTGGCTATTGCGTCATTTTATAAAATTGATTTTTTAGTTACATGGAATTGTAAACATCTTGCCGAGGCACACAGACGCAAGAGCGTTAGGTTATTTAACACCTCTGCCGGCTTATTTGTTCCTGATATATTAACTCCATTAGAGATCACAAAAGGAGGTGAAGAAAATGTATAAAAAAGACCCAATGATAGAGGAAATCCATAGGATTAGAAGAAGGATGTGGGATAAAAGCGGGCACGATCCCCATGTATTGGTAGAAAATATCCAAAAAGAAGCCAAAGAGTTTATAGAGGGGAGGGGATATAGATATGCGGATATAAACCAAAGATGTAGAAAGATTGTCCGGAAATGATAAAATAATAATTATTTTGGGACTGCCGTCGCATTACATCCGATAACACGGCATATATGCTGCGGCTACGCCTTGCCTTTCAGGACATTTTGCTGTCGCAAAACGTCGTATATGCTGCATCCGTTATCTGGTGTGCCTCGCATGGCCATTTGCTTGGTGGTGTAAGTCCACCTTCCTCAATTGCTTGTTCAGAGGAATAGTCGAAGATGACCCGGAAGGTCTGGCACCCTATTTGGGGTGGCAAGCTCATAATCGTGAGGTTATGGGTGAAAGGAAGCTGCAGACAAAATCGCAGGCCAAAACGTAAGTGAACCCACCGGTGGCACTGTATTATTGACGACCCGCCCGGATAACGGGGAAGTCCGCTGCATCATGCAAGATTAAAACAAGCAGATGAAGTATGATGGGTATGCAGTGTGGTTAGGGTTGGCATGTGATGAAAGTGGATGGTCTTACCGAGGGAGGTCTTGTGCAGTCCTGTGTAGGGAACACAGGTAGATGAAAGGTATAAGCAGGTGTTGGCCGATAAGGCGTGTGGCTTGTGAAAGCCGAGTAAACAATGCTGCATAAGAAGTCGGATAAGCCCATAGTAGCAATGACGCAAAGCCTATGAACTTAGGTAACTAACGGGAGGATAAAACTTTGCAGA
>Ga0209636_10004218_pt1 | contig 14647 bp, 12 predicted proteins | sample DeeMarSWOR152_54_FD_187464 | JGI IMG/M metagenome (GOLD analysis project Ga0209636, IMG submission 187464) | Marine sediment microbial communities from White Oak River estuary, North Carolina - WOR-1-52-54 (SPAdes) (version 2) | ecosystem: Environmental > Aquatic > Marine > Intertidal zone >...
CAGAGGTATTGAAAGGAAAAGGTAATGCACAGCAATCTTGACAGCTTCGGTACAGTAGCCCTTCCGTCTCTCACTTGGGATAATACCATAGCCTATTTCCTGCACTCCACCTTCTATCTCAAGAACTATTAGACCGATTTTGGTGCCATCTTTTTTCTCTATCAAGAACCATTTCTCGTCTGGACGAAAATTGTCATACCTCTTAGCCAATTCTTCCTTTGACTCTTGTATGAGTAGATTATATTCACCTTGAAATTCTAGATTGTTTCTCCACTCTCCAATAGACAGCAAATCCTCCTTCTCTGCCATACGTAGGTTCACATTCTTGCCTTCAAGCAAATCCAATCGCCAACTCGAATTGTTAAGTTGTTTCAGCTATAACTTTTCCGCATCCGTCCTTATTGGTTTTGGTTGGTTGGACTAATAATCCCCAAACATACCCACCATAGAATTTCTATCTCAAACCCAAAGCAAGAAGACTAAATCTATTGGAAACCAGAAAAGCATGCTAATGAAAAAATGGAGAGTTGCGAGTGATATCTCCACACTTCTGAAATTCATTTACTTTCGCGCTCCATCAAAACGTAAACAGCACGGATACCCGTGGGAGCCCCTAAAGCGCCTATCGATTTAGCTTGCCATCCTTCCTTTGCCATACGATTGATCTGCACTACAAGCTTCCTAGCCTCGCCAGTATCGTAGAGGATTTCATACTCCTTCATTCCAATCACCTCCAAGCTGAGCCTAACAAGTGCTTTATATTGGCTTTTCGCAATCGCTTTCCACTATTTTCTGACACTCGTCAAACGCCAAAGTTATTTTTTCCTCGACTTAGCAATGGCCAAGACAGCACACTCTGTGCCTGTCCACCATGCACACTTGTCTTCTTGGCAATCACGTGGCACGCCTTTACCAACTACCCGCTTGCCCGGCACGCCCGTGGAAAACGCAAATGGACACATTCTAGGCAAAGATCATCACCTCCTATTCTGGAAGGTTGTCGGCAATCTGTTTGATATCTCTACGGTATTGTTTGAAGGCGCTGCGGCCTTTTTTCGTGAGTGCAAGTGCCGTATGCGGCTTTCTTTCGATGAACTCCTTGGTTATTTCGACATACCCAGCATCTTCTAGCTTTCTCAGGTGAGCTGATAGGTTTCCAGGCGTCATCTGGGTTTGTCTTAGAAGAAAAAGGAAGTCTGCGCTCTGAACGATATAGAGTTGCGCCATAATCATCAACCTACTTGGCTCGTGTATCAATGGGTCGATGTTCTCGACATTGATGTCGCTATTCGGCAATAGCTTTTCCACCTTGCAGAGGGTACTTTCTTATGAAACCAATCAGCAGAGCAAAACCCGCTATCGTCACTGTTGTTCCCAAAGCCACTAGTATATATGCAAAGAAAATGCCCGTGAAGTGTCCGATAACAAGAGCAATCATTGCCAGCAAGCCATATGCGTAGAGTCTTTTGAGTCCCATGGAATACCCGAAGAGGGTACACACAGCTAGGCTTCCGAAGCCCACTATGAGCGTTCCATTTTGAAATATTATATCCAGCCACTGTCGCAATCCACTTTGAGAGGCAGCAAGAGTAAAGACGAAGAAGAACCCTAAGCCCACAACCATCAGCCCTATGAAAATTGCAGTAATTTTGCTTGCACCCCGAATTCCAAAGTTTACAAAGCCTATGCGAGGCATAGTGATTTTTCTTTTCGCTGCAATCCATATTGGCAACACTGTTGCAATAAGAATGGCGGGTATTATTGTACCAAAGCCGAACTCCCAGACAATGTCCATGTATATTCCCAAGCCATATCCCAGAACAAACAAGCCAGCGAATATGTCGAGTAAACCATCCTGATGATAGGACATGTACGCTCTTCTTTCGATTTCTTTTAGGTTTGGTTCCTTGGCCACTGTAATCACCTCAGGTATACAAATAACTTTCTATCTTATAAGACTTTGCATTACAAAGTACTCTACACTGGTTTGGCTGGATGGGAATCCTACTCAATATTTACTTAACAACTATTAATGTCAAAAAGGTTGTTAGGATTGATAATTGAGGAGCACAGCTTATGCCCATTTCTCGATAGAAAACCTTAAGAAAATCTTATGGTAGCCCGGGAGAGATTCGAACTCTCGTCGAGGGCTCCAGAGGCCCCTATGCTTGACCACTACACCACCGGGCTTCTTAAACGAAAGTTTCTTATTGTCTTTAATAAGTTTCTTTCTGCATCTGATCGAAGAACATTTTTCTCTGCTCTCGCAACTTCAAAACAATCTGTTTTGCCATTGTCAAAGCTCTTTTGGCTTCGTCTTTATCCATGTTTTCTAAGTTGAGCGCTTTTGCAGCATTTCTATAAATTGTCGAAGGCTTTTGTTTTAAACCTTTAAGCGAGCGAAATAGAGTAGTATAATCTAATCTTATATTTTGTTCAGCGGCTTTCAGCCAAGCATAGTTTTCTAACATATCTAAAAGAGGGTTCAGCGTATAATGGGCAGTTTCTTGAAATGCGCCTTCATTCAGCAACGCATGCGACCGAAGAATCATGCCCTGCAAAAAAGCTGGAGTAGTGTAGTAGCCAAGTTTTGTCTTAATCTTGAAATGCATTGAACCAACTAGTTGCGGGTTCATTTTGGCGAAAGAGGAGATTTCATCCCAAACTGCCCTAAAGCTGCTCAGTTTTTCTTCGATGAGACCTGGATTCATGTTATCCAATTTGGCGACAGAGAGATAATCCTTGAACAACGATGTCATGTTTAGTTGATGTGTAGCCTTTTCCAACGTTTCAATGAAATGACTGTTAGTAAATGGCAGTTTAGACACTTCCATTATCGTTTTTAACATTGTTTGTGCGGCCATAGTAGCGAATATTTGTGTGCTTTCACAATCGCCTCTCGCATATGCGGATGCTGCTCTGCTTAAGTAGATATCTGCGTCCACAAGATGGCTTTCGGCACGGATGCTGATCCTTTCTGGATTATAATAAGAGTTCATTACATGTTCTTTTGTGTTTGTAAATGTCCAGTCTCTATCGTAGAGGACGTAAGCTTCATAGATTTTTTGGTCGATTTCTGGCGGCACAGGTCCAATTATCCATTTTTGTGGGATGTAATTAAGGTCTATTAGTATGCCGTTTTGTTCGAGTCGTTCCACATACTCATATCCAAAGTCTTGGTTGTCGATTGTCAAAAGGTCAACGTCGCTGGAAGATTCTGCGTCACCTCTGCTCCAGCTTCCGAATAAGCTTATGCTGGAGATTGTTTCTCTTGTTTTCAAATTTTTAACCAATTTGTCAAGTGGTCTTCGTATTTTTTCCGGCAGCTTAATCATGAGTTTTCCTTCTTGGATGTTAGTTCGAGTCTTGTTTGAAGCTCTTCTTGTTTTATCTATATGTTGAAGTTCTATTCAAAATCTTTTATTGTGATTTTTATAGGAGAATCGAAAGATTTATATATCAAATCTTGTCACAAAAATAAAATGCAGCGGGCCAGATGGACGGTTTCTGATTCTGGAAACGTTGATGAGGAACCATTTGAGTGACGGTCTAGCTTTGGTGCTCTGTCATGGGGTAGCTGTGGTGAGTAAGAGAAGGAAGGTTGTTTCTCAGCGTTTCGCTGATAAATGTCCTGAGTGTGGTAGTGCTAATCTTGTGCATGATTATGATACTGGTGAGACGGTTTGTGGGGATTGTGGGCTTGTTTTGCATGAGCAGATGATGGATAAGGGTCCTGAGTGGCGTGCTTTTACTCAGGAAGAGAAGGCTTCTCGTAGTCGTGTTGGGACTCCGACGTCGTATTCTGTGCATGATAAGGGTTTGTCGACGGCTATTGGTCGTGTGGACCGGGATGCTTTTGGGCGTAAGCTTCCGTTGCAGACTCGTTTGCAGATGTGGCGTTTGCGTAAGTGGCAGATTCGTTCTCGTGTGCATTCGTCTGTTGACCGAAATTTGGCGCAGGCGATGGCTGAGTTGGATAGGCTTTCGGACAAGGCGTATATTCCGCCTAGTGTTAAAGAGAAGGCTGCTGTGATTTATCGTAAGGCTTTGGATAAGGGTTTGGTGCGTGGTCGTAGTATTGCGGCGATTGCTGCGGCTTCGTTGTATGCTGCTTGTCGTGATACTGGGACGCCTCGGACTTTGCGGGAGATTGCGGAGTCGAGTTTGGTGGATAAGAAGGATGTTGCGCGTTGTTATCGTTTGATTTTGCGCGAGTTGGATGTGCAGATGCCGATTGCGGATCCGTTGACTTATGTTTCTAAGATTGCGGAGCGTACTGGGATTTCTGGGCGTACGCAGGGTGTGGCTGTGGAGATTTTGAGTGATGCCAAGCAACGTCGTGCTGCGGCTGGAAAAGATCCGATGGGTTTGGCTGCTGCGGCTTTGTACATTGCTTGTTTGCAGAATAATGAGAAGAAGACGCAGAAGGACATTGCTGAGGCTGCTGGTGTTACTGAGGTTACGGTTAGGAATCGTTATAAGAGTTTGAAGCGTCAGCTTGGTTTGGAGTTGCCGGATTAGAAGGCATTGTTTTCCTTGTTTTTTCTTCTGGCTCGCTGTAATTTGTTAGATAAGAGGGTTTTCTTTGCTGTGTGTTCTCGGCGCAGAAGACTAGACCGGTCTATTAGGCTCCAAACAGGTTCTAGGCTGTTTAGATTGTGAATTTTCCTTTTTGGTAGATGAGTTGGTTGTCGGCGTAGATTTCTCCTGTTCTCATGTCTTTGAGTAGGTCCCAGTGTATGGATGAGTGGTTTTTTCCGCCCGTTTGTTCGGGTACGGGAGCTAGTCCTAGGGCTAGGTGTATGCAGTGTCCCATTTTTTCGTCGAAGAGTATGTTCTTTGTGAATTTGTCTATCCCTGTGTTTGTGCCAACTGCTATTTCGCCTATTCTTTGGGCTCCAGGGTCGGTTTTGATGATTTCTTTGAGGAATTCTTCGCCTTTTTCGGCTTTGGCTCGTGTTACTTTGCCTTTTTTGAACGTAAGTGTAATGTTGTCTACTTCTCTGCCCATTGTGTGATAGATGCCTGGGTAGGTGAACCTGATTTGTCCTTCCGCGGAGTTTTCGATGGGTGTGCTGAAGACTTCGCCGTCTGGCATGTTTACGTGTCCGTTGCAGTTAAACCATTTTCGTCCGTTTACGTTCATCTTGAGGTCTGTGTCTTCGCCTATGAAGCGTAGTTTTTTGGCTTTGTTGAGTCTTTTTACGATTCTTTCCTGTGTTTCTCCTAGTTGTTTCCATTCTTGGATTGGGGTTTTCTTGTTTAGGAAGCATGCTTTTGCTACGAAGTCTTGGTATTCGAGTAGGTTCATTTCGGCTTCTTGTGCTAGTGCTTCTGTTGGGTATGGTATGAGGGCTAGGCCTCCGGGTTTTAGGAGTCTCTTTGTGCGGATTTTGACTATTTCTTTTTGTGAGGCGGCGTTTTGTTTGAGTTTTTTGGGTGGTATGTTTGATAGTCTTTTGGTGTTGGTTTCGGCGAAGATTTGGATGATTGTGTCGATTTCGGTGTAGAAGAATTTGGTGAAAGGGGAAACGTGTGTTAATTGCTTCTCCTTAGCATAAGTGAAGAATATTTCTTCTAAGCCTTGCATGTCTCTGGGTCTCAGGAAGAGTGTTGGGTGTCCGCCTTTCAAAAGAGTGTGCTTGTACAACTGCTGAATTAACGGAAGGGCGATGATGTTTCCGATGATTCCTATCTTCTTTCCCTCGACTACTGGTGCACAATAATCTGTAGCGAGAATTGCAAGCTTTTCCACATCAAACAATGACAAGTTCGTATCTGCCTCTTGAAGCCAATTGCTATGTTCCCACATTTAAGCCTAGCCGATAATCAGCATGCTTTGTGAGTGATGGTTTGTGATTTTTTTCTCTGCCAATATGTGTGGCAGTGGGAAACCTGAATAGGAGTATTCTTAACCTTTTTAAGTCTCAGCAGCACAAGCCGCACTTAAAAAAGATGGAAAAAAGCTCTATCCTGTTCTAGTTTCGCCTTTAGACGCACAACCTAAATCCCTCATCTCTCTCTCAATTGATGCAATCAGGTCGTTAATAGACGGGTCTGTGGGTTTCTTTCTCAAATCCCAATTCTTGTTGCCTCTGCATATTTCTATTGCTTTCTTGTAGCTCAAGCAGGCTGCTTCCTTCTTGTTGAGTATCTTGCATATTTGTCCGAAAAGCACGAAGTGGTCATAGTGACCTTGATCGAATCTTAATAGAAATTCGCACAGAATGTAAGCATTTTGGAAGTCGCCTCTAATGCGATAGTTATTGATTAGGTAAACCATACTCTGTCTGATGCGGTCACGAATAGCCATTGCGAAATTGTCTGGCAACAAGACTACAGGTATTTTCTTGACGTAGCCTTCACCTATAAATATGGGAGTCCCTCGCATTAGATTTAGTCGGAATTCAAGAGACTCTAGATCCTGTTTGATTTGCCTGACAAATTCATGATTCTGGTCTTCCCCCAAAATCTTTGTTTTATCAACTGTAAGGTATATGGTCTCAGTTTTAGATTTCAGTTTCTCCATCAAAATGTCACGCTTTTCCTCTATAGACATCCAATAACAGTTCTTGCTAACATCATCAAACACGATGATATATACGGGAGAAAACTGATTCAGCCAGAACGCAATAGTCTCTTTGCCGAAACTCCGTCCCCACTTATCGTCGAAGTGCTCTGTTCCCTTTGCTTGAACGAGAAATAGCTTGGATGGAAATATGCCATCTGCCTTCAGTTCACAATAGAAGTCAATTTCAACTTCGAGGTTGCGGTCAGGTTTCATGGGGTTTGAGAAGTATTTCAATCGGTGGTCGATTGCTGATTCGCCAACTGCCGCAAGCCTTCTATTCCACGGTATTGCTCCCATAATTGAACACCGATATTTCTTAAGCTGTGAACCGACTTTAGCTTTTCCACAAAATCGGATTTGGCTTACACAATTTTAATCGAAGATAGTTCTATCGTCTTCTGAACATGAAGGGCCAGAGAACTCGAAGAATGAAGCCGCCAATAACCATCCAGATTCCATATTGAACCATTTCAGGTATATCAGCGTAAGCTCTGCCTTAGCAGAACATCAAGATAAAACCACAGATTATAATGATTGCTGGAACTTGACAATGACGCCTATTCCCATTCAGGTAAATTATTCATTACATAGTCGAGATTTAAGAGTATTCCTTCATTGATCAATATCTCAAAAGAAGCGGTTTTGGTCTACCTGAATCTTTTTTTGAGTGCTTTTCTCTCAGCGTCTAGCACTAACTCGTAGAAATGGTCAGTTGGCGTTGGTTCTTGTTCAAGCACTTTCTCCACATCAGCACGCTTCACCCTCCGCGCAGACAAAGCAATCGCCGCAGGCTTACCATACCTCGAAATCGCCTTCGCCGTTTCTTTCGCATACCCTCGAATCTCCTCCTCCTTTTTCGTCAGTTTCTCTCCCTTCTTATCCACTAACGACTGAACCTGCTCCTCCTCCAAACGCAACAAGCCCAAATCATGAGAACCACACCTCGGACATGCGGGCTTATCGGGCAAGTCTTTGATACGAATCATCTCAGAATAATCCCAACACTTAGTGCATACAAAAGTACGCACCTCATTCAACAGTCTCGCCTTCGCAGCCTCCACAAGCAAAAGACGCATCCTCTCAGGCGGAATCATATCCGTCTTCATACTAACCCGCTCAATACCAACTCTTGCAACAGGCGTAGCAACGCCACCAGTTTCCAACTTCTTAACCTCAATCTCACCTTTTCTGAGGCAATCAATAATTTGAATAGTCCTTTCCAAATCAAGATCCTTCGTGAAAGTCTCTTTAAGCGCCTCTTCATAAATCACTGTACCCTCAAAACTTTTAATGAGACTACGAAGACTCACATTACTAAAGTCAACCCACCTTTTCAGAGCACCAAACCTCCTCGCCACATGAATCATTCTCCGCTTGAAAAGCCCAGTCTTCACGGTTGCACGAGTCAATTGCTCCCGAATCGTCAAGTCAGACATTTCTTTAAGCTCGTCAAACAAACTGACTAATCCATCCGCATTTGTCGTACCCATCGTTTGAACAAAAATACGATACGGATCATGCTGAACAGCCACAGTATAACCAGTTCGTTCAGAAATAATATGCCCCAACAACTGCGCAACAGCACGATTTGCCAAAAGACCAAAATTAGCGTGCAAAATCACCAAATCCTCCCAATCCTCCACTACTATCCGCTTATTTGTAGGAACAAGAAAACCCTTCTTTACTTGATCAAAAGTTTCCTGTAACGCACGCATAATCGTGTCCTTATCTGCTGGATATTTTTCTGCCAATCTCGAAACAATTCTTTGAGGCGATTCTCCCTCTCTCGTATAGTCTTCTACGAATCCTCTTATCGCTCCTACTTCCTGCGCCACCTCAAAGGGCACTGGAATTTCTTCTCCTACCCAACTTGGAATAGCGCCCGTAGGGTCTTCAACCGGTTGCACATGGATTTTATCCCCATACACATGCAGAATTTTCCACGGGCTCCCACGAATAATAAATTTAACACCCGGCTTTCCATACTCTGCCGTAAAAGCTTCATCAAGCACACCAATCGCCGAGTCAGTAGAATCGTCAACTACTAAATACTGCTTTTCCACAGGAATCATCGACAAATTGTCAAAATAATACTCGTAAAGCGGCTGAGTCCGCCGCGGTTTCAACGCAAGTTTATCTTCAAAAGAAACCCAAGCAAGCCTCGGAAAACGCGTATGCATATACGAAAAGATTTTCTCAACATCATTTTCTGTCAAGTCTTGGTAAGGGTATGCTTTTTTGAACATCTCATGGATTTCGTAGAACGTGACACGTCTTTGCTTCATCAGTAAGCCAGCAATCTGATGCGCCAGCGCATCATAAGGTTTCTGAGGGATGGCAACAGGCTCCAATTCCTCATTAGGCGCCATTCGAGCGATTACAAGGGCCTCGAGTGTATCATCAGAATCCATCGTGATTATTAATCCCTTAGCGACACGGCCTATTCTATGCCCGCTTCTTCCCACCCTCTGAATAAGCCGCGTAACCTGTCGAGGGCTCATATACTGAATAACAAGATCAATTCTGCCAACATCAATACCTAACTCCAACGAACTGGTACAAACTAACCCCCTCAACCCTCCCTCCTTTAACCCACGCTCCGCAGCAACACGAGAAGGCTTAGCCAACGAGCCATGATGAATCGAAACTGGAAAATCCATGTCCCAAACTTTAAATCTACTAGCCAAAACCTCTGAAATCGTCCGCGTATTCGTAAAAAGAAGCACCGACTTATGTTTCTCTATATAGTCCCGAATTATACGCAACCGCGCAGCAACCTCAGGATGCGTATAAAGAGACGAAGCAAGCTCAAAATCTTCTGAAGTTGGCTGTGGAAACAAAATTTGCAGCTTTATCATCCTAGCAACGGGCACACGCACAATTTCCACAGGACGACCACTACCAACTAAGAATTGAGCAACTTCTTTTGGGCTTCCAATCGTGGCTGACAAACCGATTAATTGAAACTCTTGTCGTGTGAGGACCCTAAGCCGCTCCAACGCCAACGACAATTGACTGCCTCTTTTGCTATCCGCCATCTCGTGAACCTCGTCTATGACGACCCATCTTACTTGTTGAAGATGTTGACGTAGTATCCAACCAGAAAGTATCGCCTGCAAGGTTTCTGGCGTGGTGATAAGCACGTCTGGCGGGCTACGTGTTTGTCTTGTACGCTCTCTTTGGTCAGTGTCGCCGTGTCTTACTGCCAACCTAATGTCGAGATTGTTGCACCACCATTCAAGACGCTCCAATAAGTCACGGTTCAACGCTCGCAAAGGAGTTACATAAAGAACCTTAATACCCCGTGAACGTTCCATCTCCTGGATAAGCATGTTAAAAACCGGAAGCATCGCAGCCTCGGTCTTCCCTGTTGCAGTGGGAGAAATTAGGAGTACATTTTTTCCTTCCAGAATTTTCGGAATGGTTTCTGCTTGAGGCTCGGTCGGCTTTAAAAATGCTTTTTGCTCAATAAGCCTGCGAATAGGCTTGACAAGTAGATCAAAAACTGTTTTTTCCTTGCTCAACCCGTTTTTGCCTCAAGCGGCTGAGGAAATATTGGCAGCTCTCTATGGTAAAAGCATTTTGGAAAGGTTGTTTATTCGTTATTTGGACACAAAATTCTGCTTTTTCATATTTGATGTTCATTATTGATATATCCATGTTGATTTGAATGTTTTATCATTAAATTATTGATGGCGTCTTTGCATGTGGCAATGTTGTTTTTTCCAATTTTTCTATTTGTTTATACATTTTCTTGTAAATTTTTCTCCATTTTTTGGTTCATGTATTATCATAAATTTTTTATTTGTTATTGTATAACTCATGATGCTGAAATTGTTGGAGGAAAATAAATGGCAAAATGTCCTAAATGCGGATCTGATGTTCGTAGTCCTCGGAAACAATGGAAGATGGCAGGTCGTCCAGACAGTCATGGCAAAAGAATGCAATTGGAAATCGGACTTTTCGACTGTCCAAGATGCAAGAAGCCATTCAGGGTCGTCCTGAACAAGAAGAAGATTTAGAACCTCAGCGCTCTACCCCATGCCTTTTTCCTTCTTTTTCTCTTGTTCCAAAAAAGCGTTAAGTTTTTAATTCTCCTTTCTTACAACTTGTAAAAGCTGCAACCACTGCGGGTGACCGTGTGAAGTTCAAAGAGTTGTTAAAGAATGAATGGGTAAAAACCGGCGTCATGCTAGCCGTTGTTCTAATTGCCTTTTTTTCTTTCTGGTATGGAATAAGATTTGTGTTGGCTACTGAGTATCCGTTACTTGCAGTGGCTACGCCAAGTATGGTTCCTACATTAAATGTTGGAGACTTGATAATCGTCCACGGCGTGTCAGGCGCGTCAGAAATTTACACACATCCCGGCAATGGCAACATCATTGTTTTTCACACGTATATTCCTAATCTTGGTCCGAATCTTTATCCCGGTAAACCTGAAGAACTCATTGTTCACCGTGCTATAAACAAGACTTTGAAATTTGACAGTTATGTGGGAAGAGAGGTTTGGTATTTCACAACAAAAGGTGATAACAATCCTACAGAAGACAGATGGCCTGGCACAAGTTATGATGGCGTTCCAGAATACTACATAGTTGGAAAAGTTGTAGGAAGCGTTCCTTGGATTGGTAATGTTCCACTTTATATTCGAACACCTAGTGGGATAGTAACAATAATAATTTTAATCATTATTGTTTTATTGGTAGATTTTATTGTTTCATCTTATAGGGAAAAAAAGAAACCGCCTATTGAAGCGGAAGAACAGGTTTAGGGCGACTTCTTGCTGACGTTTTTTCGTCTTCTTCGTTTTTTAATACTTACTGTATTCGCTTCGAGCGAATGCGCCTTTGAGAGTTCTTGCATGTACCATGCTCTGTCCCGAGCGTAAAAGACGCCGGCTGCCAACTCGTAAAGAAGCAGTGCGATACCGCACATGGTTAAGGCTAATCCCAGAATACTGGAGGGTTCTGATGAGAGTTTGTACGGGATAAATAAGAACCAGTCAGGCGCGTTTGTTGTAGTGATTGTTTCAATGATTCCTCCGATAAAGAAAATTGCGCCTGCGATGAACATTAAGTAGGCTGACATTTCATTGTGGCGGGATTCCTCAGCCTTCTCGTGAAGGTAATCCCGTATGGACAATTTAATTCCCATTTTCTATTGAACTCTCAGGCTATGTAAATATTCTGACAGAACAATATGAATCCAAAAATAATACCATTCTAATTCAGGGGAAATAGTAGTTTCATGTTAAATCCCTAAAGGTTGACTTTGACAAAAAAGGTAAGGAGATTGGGCTATATCGCAGCAGTTCTTCTACTGTTTTTTCTTTTGTTTTACTTTCCTTCATCTTCTTATGTATATGCCATTTCAAAATACCTTTAGAATTATGTTGATGTTCTTCCAGATATTTAGTGAACAATGCTTTGTATTTTTTTGCTTTGACGACAAATCTTCTTTAGCTCTATCTATTTGGCTATTTTATTTGGTTCATTTAATTTGAGCCTTTTCTCTAGAAGTGCTCGCATACATCACTGTTGAATATTACATATTGTGAATAAAAAAAGGAAGAGGCTCTTTTAAGACTCTTGTTGTGCGTTGTTCATTACCATGCGATTATGTCTGGTGTAGGACCGCCAGCCGCCCCGGATGCGCAAAGGCTTAGTGGTCTATACTTTTGGACTAGTTCTGAGATTATATGCATTAAAGGTGGGCCCCCAAGAGCACATGAGTTGGCTATAAACCAGTCCCAATCCCAGTCGTCTTCCAAGTCCTTATGTTCCATCCATTGTGTTGCCTCATAATAGCAAAGCTGACCAAGCGGGTTGTCAGCAAGCCAGTTTGTCCAGCCGACGACGATGGATGCAGGTCCAGCCACTTCCGATATTGCGGCGACATACAGACAGTTTTTAATAGATGCATAGGCGACTACGTTCCAGTAATCTGTGCTGCCTGGTTCATAGTCTTGTCCAGCCAGATCCATATGATAACCTATGATTCCTATGGCTGCAATCATGCTTAAGTGTTCGGCGCCTACATTAATAACTTTTAACAGGTCCAGCGTTTTTGCAAGAAGAGCCATAAAGCGTACAAAACCGTCGTCATCCATATTCAGGATGTTCTCTAAAACCTCTGCTTCCAAATAGTAACCGTGATCTCGAAGCCATTCAATGAATTTCTCAATTTCTTCTCGAGTCGAGTCTTGTGATGCTTCTGGAGGTTTATCTTCTTCTGAGCCGTCTCCACCTGAACTAGAGCTCCTTGAACCACTCCCGCCTTGGTCACCACCCTCAATATGATGTCTCTTATTTCCAGTAGGATCAACGTATTTCAGCGGATTGTTTGAACAGTATGCATAGCGATTCTGACTTTGTGGGGAAGAGGCTTTTCCCCAATAATTGTCCTCTTGAATGAACCTGCCAATTTCTGGGTCATAGTACCGAGAACCAAAGTAATATAAGCCTGTCTGTGAGTCTTCTTCTTTTCCTGTAAAGCCAAATTTCTCATCCATGCCATAAGCTTCGTATTTCTCTCCAAAAGGCTTGTAGCCTACAGTCGCCACAACAGAGGCTGCCATATCAGTCACAAGTCTTGTAGATCCAAGATGATCATTATGATAGTATATAATGTGATTCTCTGCTACTCTGGCTATTCTCCCTGTTGGTCCATAGATGTAATTGAAGACTGTATGGTTTGCTGATTTAACAATATGCTCATAGATGGGATTTATACCAGAATAAACAGTTGTAGTAGTCTTAGACCCTTCCAGCTGATGAACTCTTCTGCCCAAGCTATCGTATATGTATGACCCTAATAATTGACCTTTTACAACTTGATTCAACCTGTTTTCTTTGTTATATATATATTGCCATGTTCCGCCATTCACAGTTTTTGCTATCAAGTTTCCTTCTTCATCATACGTGAAATTAGCGCTTGTTGAATTATTCTGATATGAAACGAGTCTGTTGCAGGCATCATATTGATATGTGGTTGTCACTCCATTTTCGATCTCGCTCATCCTATTGCCAACAGCATCATATGAATATTGAATATTTCCAAAGCCTCCTTGAGCTAAAACCAACCTGTCAAGCCAATCGAAATCGTAGACTTCCACATTTTCCAGCCAAGTTTCAGATGGAGTTCTTCTTCCATTGGTTATTTGTCTAACATTACCAACGCCATCATAGGTATAGTCTAACGAAAGAATTGTTAAGTTGCTCTGATTTGGATCTGCCAAAGCAATGTGGGTAGGTCTTAATCTGCTATCATAGGTATAGACTGTCTGAAGACCGTTACCATAAGTCATCAAATCTAGTGTGTTGTCGGCATTGTATTCAAAGGAGGCAAATACATAGTCGCCACTATAGATCTGTATTATTCTGTTAAGGTTATCATACTCATAGGAAACTTCGACTCCATTTGGATAAATCATCTTAGTCAGTCTGTCAGCAACATCGTAAACAAACAGAACATTGTAGGAATCTGGGCCACCACCTCTTATCGCATGCGACTCCCAAACCAATCTGCCTCGGCAATCATATTGATATGTACAAGAATAATCTCTGTGGCTTGTGGAGATTAAGCGAGAGCATTTGTCATACACAAAGATTCTTGTAGTTGAATCAGCGAATGTTATTTTTTCAAGTCTGTGCAGTTCATCATAAGTGTATGTGGTATTATCTCCATTTCGGTTAACCGTCCATTTCACATTGCCAAAATCATTATAAGCAAATTGTGTTGTTGTTAAATCAGGATAAATTATTCTAGTTTCGCCTGAACGTGAGCCGTATTCGGTAATGGTCGCTTGTCCATTCGCATCAACGGTTCTGACAATATGACCTAGCTCATCATACTCATACTGGGTTAGGTAATATGAGGTGTTGTCATAATACTCTCTTACCCAGAGTAGTCTGCCTGCCCAGTCATATTTGCATTCTTTCTTATGCTGACTTGCATCGATGGCAGTTAGTATGTTGTTTATTTCATCATACTGAAATTCGGAAAAAGTGTCATCTGGATTGACTGATTTCGTTGTCCTCCCCAAAACATCATACTCGTAAGTATATGTAGAGAAGT